>Ga0163149_10005185_pt1 | contig 13844 bp, 16 predicted proteins | sample OliLakLV19MP5G1_FD_148604 | JGI IMG/M metagenome (GOLD analysis project Ga0163149, IMG submission 148604) | Freshwater microbial mat bacterial communities from Lake Vanda, McMurdo Dry Valleys, Antarctica - Oligotrophic Lake LV.19.MP5.G1 | ecosystem: Environmental > Aquatic > Freshwater > Lake >...
GTAAGTAACTTGGAAACATTGGAGATAGCCAATAAATAATCGATCCTTTAGTTATTCTAAAATTCTTAGGATTACCCATTGAGATTAGCGGTAAACTTTCTTAAGTCATAGGATCAATTATTTCTTGATGGTCTCTTGTACAAAATATGGCATCACTTCCATTTTGTCGTCCTCAACAACTGACGCTTGGGTCTCTAGAAACAGAGATTCTCAACTAGAGTCAGTTAATTACTAATACGACCAATCCCAATGTTAGGAGATTCCCTCCAATCTCTCTCAAGGGAAAGCGTAGCTGATTGCCGAGGAGAATTAATTGCCTGAATAATTTTTTGAATCGATGGCTGGATTCTTAGTGAACTGGTTTGACTTGATGAACTCGATGGAAGCTGAAATTCTGGCATTTCATATTCAGGAATTGATAAACCAAAAGCAATAGCAAAACGATGAGAATAATTTGTGGGAATACCATTCATTGTAAAATCCGAAGACTCCTGCATGATTATATCTTGGATGTTTATAGGAGAACCACCTGCCCTGTACCATTGAAATGCTGAATAAGTTGCTTCAATCGAGTATCGATAAATTTCAGATTCACGTCCTCCGCCCCCCAGAAATATTGTTTGGGCTGGGACAATAGAGGTCAACAAGTGAATAGCTCTTTGCCAGAGCATTATCTCCAATAGAACTTGCTCTCTAGCAGTACGATTAGCCTTTACTCTAGCAATGGCTTCTTGCGAGATGCGAAGACTTGGAACAAAATTTATATCTTCCCCACTCATAATAGATAAGTATTCTCTTTTTGCTATTGTCGCTATAGACTCACCTGTCTGTGGAGAAATACCTATGCGACCGATCAAATCACTAATTTTATCAATTAGGTTATCACTAAGAACTATATTTCTCACTTCATCTGATGATGAAGCATTTGATTCTCTTAAAACCCCATCTATTAGAGAGTCAACACCAATAGGAGGAGTAAAAGCTTTAATCGCTGAAACTTGAGGGGAGCCGTTCTCTCGTCTAAAAGAAAAAGAGCAAAACTCAACTGTTCCACTACCAATATCTACATATAGATAATCTCCTGGTCGAGCAACACGATTATTAGTATAAAAGAATGCTCCTGCCGCAACTTCAGGAATAGCAAAGCAGGGCATGTTGGAATTAATTCCATCATGCAGGGAGATGATTGTTATCGCAAGTTCATCAAATGTCATCAAATCAGGAATTGGAAGATTATCACTAAGTAGCAAAGCATGACGTAAAACATTCTGAAAACACAAAAGAGAAGGAGAATCGTAGTACTGAACTGGCACACCTATATTTACACTCCAGTCTAACTCCTTATTCTTTATGCGATCAGGGTACTGGTCACGAAACCATTCCTTAGCCCTTGCAATTACCTTGGCAAGGAAGTAGATACAGAAATTTTCAATATGTTGAGGATCATTTAGGTCTATATTTTCTGTGTATTGAGGAAGCCTTTCAAATTCAAATAAAATGCTTTCTTGAGGAAGGTCAATATTAGCTAGCCTCATTTTTATGAAGTTAACCTCGGTCTGAATAGTACTTTGTTGGTTTTCCCACTCTGACGTAGTTAAACCTGCCAACAACGTACCATCACCTCTAATTCCTATTTTTGACACCAAAAATGCATAATCTATATCTGGAAGACCAAAACTGACAACCTCTGATCTTTCTGTGTCATCTGCACGAATACAAATTTTTGTAAGACTTGTACCAAAATCAATACCAAGTGTAATATTCAGCTTTGAGCTAGTCATTGATAAAAATTATTCCTGTTGCTAGAGTAGGATTAAAAGGCTCTGTCTTTCTCTTTTGGTTAATTTTAGCAATAGTAACATCAAAATTTTGTTTAATTTTTCCAATTTTTCCTCTTTCTGCTGGAATAATTCGAGTTTTATTCTCAACGGTATATCGTTCGATACGAGATTCAAGTTCAGCAATCTTGCGATCATGAAAACGTTTGGCATTGTTTTCCTGTAAGTTACACCAGTCGGTATTTTCTGCATCAAATGCATCGGTGGCTTCTAAAAAAGCATCTTGTAATAGGTCGTCACAGCGATCATAAAGCTTAAGAATGAGAGCAGGATCATCAATTAGGTTGATTGCATTAGGTCTTTGTTTGCCATGTTGTATAACTTTAGTTACTAGTGCTTCTGCTAATTCACCATCTAGTTCATACTCATCTTTTAGGTGAATTATCTTGTATGCAAGACGATTTTCTTTACGCAGTCCTAGCAATTGCCAAAGATGAATTACATAGATATAAATGCCCTTTCCCAATCCTAACTGTTGAACATCATTAAGACTAAGCTCATTAGCTGATACAGGTTGAAATGTTTGCACCTTTGTTTCATATTTGTATCCGATCCAGCGAATTAAAGGATGAGTTGGATCGAGAAGTTCCCATGACAAATTTCCTACCGCACCAGTGATTTTAGGATCAAAAAAACAAGTAATAGCTTGGTTCGCAGTTTGATATAGATTAGTTTGAACCGATGATCGATTGTTTTCATAATATAGCCGTAAGTCTAGCTTTGCCTCCACAGATAGACTTATGTCATAAACATGAGCTTGGAGGATGTTCTGTGTAATCACAGTGCCAGGATACTGCAACCCAAAATAGTTTTGGACAAAAGCCTCTAGTTCTTCAGGATGTAGCCATCTTCCATTAGTACGGCTTCTGTTTACCATATCGAGAATGTAGTCTGAGAAAGCAACCATATTAATTGCTTCATTTTCTGTATTTCGTTGAAGTTGGATTTGATTCTCAATCGCCAAAAGTGTATTTTGTTCAAGCTTTATCCGATCTTCTACAGTTAAATCAGGACTTAATAAATCGAGTAATAACTGTTCTGTTTTCTCACCCAAGATTTCATCGAGATCGCCAATACTCTCTTCAAAAATTTTGATCCGATTATATAGCCTTTCTAGAATAAGTTCCTCAATGGTATCCAATAAGCTAAAGTTAATAATGGAAATATTTTTTGCCTTTTGCTTTAAGCGATCTAATCTTCCAATCCTTTGCTCAACCCTCATAGGATTCCAAGGTAAGTCATAGTTGATTAGAACACGGCAAAATTGTAGATCGATACCTTCACTACCAACTTCTGACGAAAGTAAAATGGAGCGTGTAGGATTATCTTTAAATTCTGATATTTTCTGCCACTTTTCCAGTCTGCTCATTCTGTTTCCCAACCTATTCCCCCCACCCATGATCAGGCAATTACCTATCCCATCAGCCGATAATCTTCTTTGCAAGTATTGTAATGTTCCTCTAAAATAGGCAAATAGTACGAATTTTTCTTGTGGGGTTTCCTTTAGCTGTTTTTTAAGAAACTTAATTAACTCCTTATATTTTGTGTCATCTTCTTCTAGCTTTTTCAATTCATCCTTTGTAAATTCCCAAGCAGGATCCCGATCCAGAGATATCCCCAAATTATTCGGATTCATGTCAATTTCTGTAAGCGATCCAAAATCCTCCCAAAAAGGGTCTGCTCCATCTAAATCATCATCAAGCAAATCATCAAGTAAACCCTTATCTTGCCATGCTTTTAGTGCTGCCACCATACAACTTGCCATCTGACGTTGCCGCATAATAAGACTAAATACAGTTACTCCCTGCTTCCCCTTTGCCTTTTGACGAATTCTATTAGTTACACGTTCATAAACTCGCTTCTCATTATCAGAAAACGTAACTTGTAAAACCTGTGGTGAGCGCTTGACTTTCTCTAATATAACGTCACGCTTACGACTTCTAGTCATAAACTGACCAAAAAGTGAAGAGCTTTCCAAAACTTGAGCCAGCTTAACTTGAGTTGTAGGAGTAAGTTCACCAGAAATTTCAAGTTCTTCCAATTGTTGATGCACCTGTCTGAGTCGAGAGCTTCCCGAAAAATAGGGGGATTCTATAGCTTGTTCGACTAGTTCTCTAGCTTCAGTAATATTTTGATTGCTACTAGACTGGGCAGACATGAAATGATTTGATGAAATAACTGAAGCTTTCCATACAAGGCTCAATGCTTGAACAATAGGCTTATTAGCAGCTAACATTTGCTCAAAGCTATCGCGATCATAGAAATCTTCAGGACTAACTAGCCTAAGCAACTGGTATAGATTATCGCTGCGAATTTGAATTGGCGTTGCAGTGAGTAATAAAATATGTTGTGAAGCCTCACGTAAAATCTGTGCCAAACGGTTGTTTGCAGTTTCTGGATTGCGTAAATAGTGAGCCTCATCAAAGATCACTAAATCAAAAATGGTATTTTGTTCATTTGTACTGTTCTCATTTAGTAATCTAGCCAGTTGTGCTCTGGTGTTATCTCCTGTTTTTTCCTCATCTCTCCATTCTCTAGGTGGTCTAACACCCTCAAAGCTAACTACATAGATAAATGATTGAGGTTTTCCAGTTTGTACAAAAGACTGGAGTTTTTCTAGTAATCTTTTGGCATCAATTAGTTCAGCTTCTAGATTAAAGCAATTCTTGAGATCGCTAGCCCACTTATCTCGTAGCATAGAAGGACAAACAATTAGTAAGCGTCTTGCATCTTGTCTTGCTTGTAACTCTTTCCAGATATAAGTTGATTCAATCGTTTTCCCTAAACCAACTTCATCAGCAATCAATAAACGTCCAACAGGTGAGTCCAAAAATTTTAATACTGGCTTAAATTGATAAGCATAAAAATCTGTATTGCTCGACTCCATGCTATAAAAAACATTTGTTAAATTCCCTTTTATTTTTTCAAAAGTCAAAATCTGTCTGAGATCGCTAGGTTTGCCAAAATGCCCTGCTGCAAGCAAATCACGAATGCTTTCTGTCTCTGTGAAAAGTTCTAGTTGCTCATACTGCTTAAATTGCTCTTCATTTGGACCAAAGCTAACTCTAACCAAAAGACGACCAGCCGACTCCTTAGTAATGCCAGTTGTGACACCCTTACGCCCAGGGTTGTTTTTTATCCGCACTGCTTGATATGGAATACTTGGATTCCAAGGTAGATGCCCATAGCTCATGACCGTAACTTCTCTTTAAAATATAGTGATTTCTGTTCAAGGATCGTAATCAATTCAGACATACTCAGTATACTCTCTGACCGATATCTCAAAGAAACTAGCTATTTGGGGAAGAGTTACTGCTACTAAGAGAACTGTGCGCCGATCGATGGGCAGCAAAATAAGTCGATCCGCTCCTCCTTGCCGAATCTTTACTCTGGTCAGTCAGTAGCTCGATCGAAATCTCTGAAAATCTTTGTGCTGCTTTTAGTCCTCATACTACTCTCGATCGACTAGATCAGAGAATAGAATCCCTACTCACAGGCTTAGACGATCTCCCTCAACCTAGTCCATGGTCTTTTAGTTGGTCTTTGATCATGTTAGGGCTGACCTTTCTACCTCTCACTTCAATATCAATTGTCAACGGCTTCATTCCCCGATCGAACTCTCGATCGATGTCTTCACCAAACTCAACTATCCATACCATAGAAAATTACACTAATTTAGCATAACCTCTGAGTCATGTGACTCCAAGATCATACTAACAAATGAGCAAAAGTCATCACTTTTAGGGTGACTGTGCATCAATCATCGATAGAAACTACTACACTCTCCTTGTCATCTCATTCTTGACTGGACATATCTGGTCAACGATGAGAAAGTTTCGGCGATTGGTAGATATATTCGTCTCACACTCGTTGAAAAAGTCCAAGAAAAAACTGGTTATACCGATCTCGAAGTCTATCTTTGGCTGGGAAATTGCTCAACAACTCGCGATCTCTTAGGATGCGATTCTACGCTTAAGGAGTAGACTGGAAATATAAAATTAGCTAAAATTTACCAGAATACTTTGACTGCAACAGGTTCTCAACTACTTCACTCGCTTTCTCATCGTGCCCTTAACACCAAAGAATCCCAAATTCGTGAGGCATCTCGGTATTGTGTCAAGTATGGCGCAATCAACCTCGCTCAGGGTTTACCAGATTTTTCCGCCCCTGAAGCCTTAAAAGCCGCCGCTCAAGCCGCGATCGAAGCCGACTATAACCAGTATGCCGACACCTGGGGCTTAGCAGCATTACGAGTTTCGATCGCCGCTAAAATGTTGCGAGATAATCAGGTTACGGTCGATCCTGAAACTGAAATCACAGTTTGTTGTGGTGCGACCGAAGGATTAAATATTGCGCTCATGACATTGATCGATCCTGGCGATCGAGTCTTAATTTTCGAGCCATTTTATGAGAACTATATCCCCAATCTCGTTACAGTCGGTGGCATTCCTGAATTTCTAACCCTGCAACCGCCCAACTGGGAAATTACCGCCGAGATGTTAGAGCCTGTCTTCCAAAAAGGTTTAAAAGCAGTAATCATCAATACCCCTGCGAATCCCACAGGCAAAGTCTGGACGAGAGCAGAACTGGAGCTAGTGGCGGAATTTTGCGATCGATACAATGTCTATGCGATTACCGATGAGATTTACGAGTACATCATTTACGAAGGCGAACATATCAGCATGTTGAGTTTGCCAGGAATGATCGATCGAACGATTGTCGTGAATGGATTTTCTAAAACCTTCTGCGTCACTGGTTGGCGGCTTGGCTATACGGTGGCGAATCCCACTCTAACCGCAGCGATGCGACGTATCCATGACTTCATTACGATTTGCGCTCCCACTCCTTTGCAACACGCAGCTCTAACCGCGATGAGTTTTGGTCGATCGTACTTTGCTCAGCTTGCCGCCGACTATCAGCGTAAACGCGATCTGCTCTATTCTGCCCTTAAAGATGTGGGATTGTCACCGACATTACCAAAGGGAGCTTACTATATTTGGACAGATAGCTCAGTTCTGGCAAAAGATTCTAATCTTGCAGCTTTGAGACTGGCTCAAGAAGCTGGAATCGCCGCAGTCCCAGGCAATTGCTTCAGCGATCCAAATAGAGAACAGGTCACAGGTTTGAGATTCTGCTTCGCCAAAAAAGATAGCACGATCGAAGCTGCGGTGGAAAAGCTGCAAACATTCAAACTCTAACTAAATTTTTTAGACTGACCAGTCTTCTATTCGCAATTCTACAATTTGCCCGAAGTCTGAAGCATTACGGGTAAGTAGAATGGCGTTGTTGGATAGAGAAATCGCGGCTATTTTCAGATCCATATTCCCCAACCGAGGATAGCTTTTTCGTAAGCGTTGATGTTCCAAAGCAGATGCGTGACCAAAAGCGATAACCAAAATTGAGCGATAGTCCGTTACAAGTTGCTGTAGCCCTTGATATGCTGAAACCTGCTCGTCTAGAGTTTTTGCCCTAGACAGGAAATTGAGCCGACCTCTAACTTGTTCTTCGTAGGTAATCACAGTCACTGCAACCTCTTCAATGGTTACTAGTCTTGTCAAAATCTGCTTCCCCTCTCGTCCGTTACGCTGAAATGAGACTGAGATGGTCGGTGTCAAGAATGTACATTGTGAAGTGTTATTGCTTACTCGGCAGACTTACGCCATTCTTGTCCTAAGCGAACTGCTTCATCAAAAGTAGGATCATTTTCAAAACTTCCTACAACCTTTAACCACCAAGGAGATTGTTTCTGGTGCAGTCCAAGCAAAACTTGTTTCATCTGTGTTAGTTCTGCCTCCAAAGTTTCAACTCGCACTTCGAGCCTTTGAGAACTTTCTTCAAGTTTTTGAGAGATCATAGGAATCCACTGTAAGTTAGAGTTCTAGAAGCATTATATCCAAAACCATAGAAACGGGATCTTGAAGCTTTATAATTAAAATTGCCTCGTAAGCTTTAATTCTGACTCTCAACTCTTGAATGCTATGACATCGGCGCAAATTATTGACGGCAAGGCATTAGCTCAACAGATGCAGGCTGTAATGATCGATCGAATCGCAGTGTGGCGGGAGCGATTTGGACGCGCTCCAGGGCTAGCAGTGATGATTGTAGGGGATAATCCTGCTAGTGCTGCCTACGTGCGCGGCAAAGAAGCTGCTTGCAAAAAAGTGGGAATGTCATCATTTGGGCAACAGTTTCCTGCGACGGCAACCCAAGCCGAACTCATGCAAGCGATCGACGTACTCAACCATGACGATCGAGTTGATGGAATTTTGGTGCAGTTGCCATTGCCCGATCATCTTGATTCGATCGCCCTAATTAACCAAATTCATCCCGACAAAGATGCTGACGGCTTGCACCCACATAACATGGGCAAGTTGATGCGGGGCGAAGCCGGTTTACGCAGTTGCACACCTGCGGGCGTAATCAAACTCTTGGCACACACGCACGTAAATCTGGCAGGCAAGACGGCTGTTGTGGTTGGGCGCAGTATTTTGGTCGGCAAACCTGTGGCAATGATGCTGCTGGAGGCTAATGCCACCGTAATTATGGCGCACTCTCGCACCGAGAATCTCAAATCTGTGACCCAAACTGCTGATATTCTAGTAGCGGCGGTGGGAAAACCAGAAATGATTACAGCAGAGATGGTAAAACCTGGAGCTGTTGTGATCGATGTGGGAATTAACCGCATTACCGATTATGAAGGTAATTCTCGACTGGTCGGAGATGTGGACTTTGCTAGCGTCGCCTCGATCGCATCTCACATTACACCTGTCCCTGGTGGAGTTGGTCCAATGACTGTGACTATGTTGTTGGAAAATACAATTTGGAGCTATTGCCGACGATATGGCACAACATACGATTCATAAAATAACTAATCCTGCTAGTACATTCGATCTAACTGCTTATTTGGCTGAGGCTAAGGCTGAGGTTGAAATTGCACTCGATGCTTCGATTCAGGTGATATATCCCGAAAAAATTTACGAAGCCATGCGCTACTCCCTGATGGCGGGAGGAAAACGCTTGCGCCCTATTCTTTGCCTCGCTGCTTGTGAGCTATTTGGGGGCGATCGAACTCTAGTGATGCCAACTGCCTGTGCGCTAGAGATGGTGCATACAATGTCTTTGATCCACGACGATCTGCCATCGATGGACAATGACGACTATCGGCGCGGTAAACTCACTAATCACAAAGTGTTTGGCGAAGATATTGCGATCCTCGCAGGTGATGCCCTGTTAGCTTATGCATTTGAGTACATCGTCGATTTTACCAAAGACATCCCGCCTCACCGCATTCTCAGAGTGATTGGTAGGTTGGGACGAGCCGTGGCGGCAGCAGGCTTAGTTGGCGGTCAGGTGGTAGACCTCGAATGTGAGGGCAAATCTGACACGTCGATCGAAACCCTAAACTTTATTCATAGTCACAAAACAGCAGCTTTGTTAGAAGTGGCGGTGATTTCTGGAGCGATCTTGGCAGGTGCAGATGATCCAGATATTGATAAGCTAGCTAACTATGCCCAGAATATTGGTCTAGCTTTCCAAATTATCGATGACATCCTCGATGTTACCTGTACTTCAGAACAGCTCGGTAAAACTGCTGGCAAGGACATAGCTGCTCAAAAGGTGACTTATCCTAGCCTCTGGGGTATTCCTGCTTCCCACGTCCAAGCCAAGCAATTGGTCGATCATGCCAAGTCTCAGCTCCAAAGCTACGGTGACGCGGCGGCTCCACTGATTGCGATCGCTGATTACATCACCGCACGTAATTACTAGACCATATACTGGCAATATAATAGGCAACTCTACTATGCACCCATTAGGAGAAATCCTTGACAACAGGGTATTACTGGTTTCCCTCTCAGCAAGTTTGAGCGCGCAACTTTTAAAACTATTGCTGGTATACATTCAGTCCCATGAGTTCAAACCTCATGTTTTATTTGAGACTGGCGGTATGCCTAGTTCCCACTCAGCTCTAGTCGCAGCTCTAGCAACTGGAATCGGTCGATCTCAAGGTTGGGGTACAACACAGTTTGCGATTGCCTCGGTATTTGCGTTTATCGTGATGTACGATGCGGCAGGAATTAGGCTGGCGGCTGGCAAACAGGCAAGAGTACTCAACCAACTGATTGTGGAAGTATTTGAGGACGATCACGCACTGACGGTCGATCCGCTTAAGGAGCTACTAGGGCATACGCCGATTCAGGTTTTGGTGGGAGCAATCTTGGGTGTTTTACTGATGTGGGGATTAGGCTAAGGAGAAAACTATGAATACAGCATTAATGATTGGGGCGGCGATTGTTTCAGTCTTGTTGTTTTTTGGACTACTCGGCATTCTTAAAACGACATTTAAGACGGCTTTGCTGATTGCGATTGTGATTTTTGTGCTGCAATATTTTACTGGGATTGGACCGCAGCAGGTATTCGATCAAGTGCTCAAGTTTATTGGCGGGATTGGTAACTGGCTCCAGCGTTCGGGCAGTAATTATAAGACTAAGGAGTCACTACTCTGGCTGCTAGATCTAGTTGCTAGTGCGATCGTCTCAGGCTAATAAGGCAGTTTCTGGTAAAATAATTACCCATTCCGAAGCCGCTAAATCCCCAATTCTGGGGACTTTAATTTTCAGACCCCCCAGAATTGAGGGCAGGGGGCTGGGTAGATTCTTTAAGGGAAATCTCCTAGGTTTAGGCTTGCGAACCCAGCGAAGCCGTGGCATCGTTGACTTTAACCATAAGTGTCATCGGATCGACAGGTGAAGCAGTAAAACCACACTTCTGATAAAATTGCTTCGCATCTTCCGAGATCGCATGTACGAGAATTGCGCGTATTCCTGCAATTTCGGCAGCTTGTAGAGTCCGAAGAATTGCATCTCGTATTAGCGCCTTGCCGATGCCTTTACCTTGCCAGCGACGATCGACTGCCAGTCTGCCAATCACCATAACTGGAATCGGATCGGGCATATTACGTCGCACTCGACCTGTCGCAGTAGCTTGTCCCACCGCTCCGTTAGCAAGGCAGTAATAGCCGACAACTGCTTCGTCAACGCAGAGAACATAGGTGCGTGAGGCTCCTTCTAACTCATTTTTCAAAGCCCGATTCTTAAGCCAGTGATTTAGCTGATCGTTACCTGAGTCGAAACCTTCAACTTGATGTGACGAATTCAGTTTTGCGGGTGGTCGCAGCTTTTCTCGATCTAATCCCATGGAGCCTTGGTTAGCAGCAATGTGCGTAACCGATCGTTTTGTTCAGGTGGAGCATCTAACAGAGCCACAAATCGATCGTATTTAAGTCGATCTAATCCAAAGAAACTCCAGTCAAGCAGAACGTCTTGAGCTTTCTGATAAGCTGACTCAAGCATAAATTCCGAGCGACTTTTGCTTTGAATTTGCGCCGCTCGATCGATTAGATCGCGTTGGTTTTGCTTAGCTCGGATATTAATTGTGACATCACGAGTCTGACTAACTGACTCTTCACATGCTGCGTCAAACATAATGCTTAATTTTTTACTAAGAGGCTCTATCTAAGATAAGAAATTTGTGTGCACAATGTCAATACGTTTACATGTTTTTTGTCTAAGCTAGGCTGAGTTATCAGCAACAGCCGCCGCCTTTATAGTGCCAAGTTGAATCGGTGACGATCACCTCATGCAGAAAATCCCGTGTAAATTTTGCTGCGGTTTTGTCACAAACTGAGATCGGAATGCCTCGTTGTAAGACATGTCCGAGCCGATCGTCCAACAACTCTTCGCTGCCACTGTAAATCGCCGTCTTGCCCGTAAATACGCAGCAGCCATCATCTGGGATCGGGACTTTAAATGATACCGAGTCTAAACTCTCTAACATTAGAGCCGTGTCTAATTGGAAATTATGGATATCTAGCAGTCGATATGGTCGTCGATCGCGAATTTCGATCTGACCGAATCCTGTCTCGATCAGATGTTGAATATATTCGTCATAGGTGATCGCTCCTGACAAGCACATGGCGCGTAATCGCTGATCTGCTTGGAGATGCGGTGGAATTGGGCGAGTGGAGATCGGGTCACTCATGATCAATCTGCCACCTGGTTTGAGTACACGGTAGGCCTCGTTTAAGGCTCGGCGCAAATCCGCAGGCTCAAAAATATTGAATAGACAATTCTGCGCCACAACATCGATCGACTGATCCGCAACAGGTAACTTAAATGCATCTCCAGCCAGAATCTGAACGAAACTCGGATCGAACCAGTCGTTATCCTGCGCTGCTAGCTCCAAATTTTGAGTAGCAACTTGGCGCATTTCAGGCACGGGATCGATCGCAATTACGCCCGCTACTTTGCGGCAAAAATAAGCAAATTGCAACGCCTCTAAACCGCCGCCAACCCCAATGTAAAGAACTGTCGGGTCGCTAGATAACTCGGCTGGATGCACGGTTGAACCACAGCCATAGTTCATCTGTTGCATAATTTCTGGAATTTTAAGTCCAGGAAATTGGAATGGCGGCGTACTCACACAGCACAATCCAATTTGGGGTGTTTGTGCCGCCTCAGCGTAGAATTGGGCGGCAGTCTCAAGGTAAGTTTCAGGGTAATTCATTTAGCCGCCAGCGATTGCGGGAATGATGCTAACTTCATCACCATCACTGAGCGCAGTTGCCGCACCATCAAGGAAGCGGATATCTTCGCTGTTAACGTAGAAATTAACGAAACGGCGCAAATTCCCCTGTTCGTCGCAAATGCGGGCTTTGATGCCTGGACAGTTGGTTTCTAATGACTCCAACATCTCTGTAATGCTTGCGCCTTGACATTCTACGGTTGCTTGATTGCCTGTCAATTGTTGGAGTGGAGTCGGAATGAGAACTTTAACAGCCATGATTGTTTCTGACTAATCTATGAATGGGTCTACTCCAATTTTGCCACAGATCAGAGAAGCCATATCTAAAAGCGATAGTTCTTCTTGCCCAGCCAAAGCGAGATTGGCACGGCCCGACCTTCAGCATTGACTTTGATTTCGACAAAACTCGTGTTGTTGCGGTTAGCCGCATTAACTTCGGTGTTGATCCGATCGCGTAAATCTTCGGGCATATAGTAGGTTTCTAGACCATATTGAGCTGTCCAGCTATTAGTTTTACCTCTAATCGCAATCTGATTTGGTGGGAGAGTCTCAGGTCGGAAAGCCTGTCTATCTGTTTTAGCTAGGGCAAGCTTAATCGCAATTGGTTTCCATGGTTGAGGCGAAGTAACGGCTGGATCTTTGGGAGCCTGCATGATGATGTAGAAACTGGTGTTGGGCTGCAAATAGTCACCGTAACTCACTTTTGGTAATTCTTTCCATCCTGGCAACTTGCTGAGCGTATCTCTGCTGGAAATGTCGTAGTTGAGCGTTTGGGAATAGCCGCGCATTGGGTCGTAGGGGTCAACAGGGACAGTTTTGAGCATGACGGTTTTACCTGTAATTTCGGTCATGAGTGGCGGTACAGCGATCGAACTCAGGATCAGTACTTGGATCGCCAGAGGTAGCCAGAGTCGCCATCCCCGCACACGCGAATCGGGAACTTGGGTTGAGGTTGGTGCGGTAGTCATGAGATCTCCTCCACAGAGCTTGGTAGATTTGTTTGGGTTGGGTTTACAGCATTAAGTTTTAGATGACGTTCAAACCAGAGTCCTGCGGTAATTACGGCGACACCACAAAGTCCAAAGATCAAAGATTTGAGCAATAAATCTGTGTCGTATTCAAATAATCGACTAAAAACTTGGAGTGAGACTAGAGCAATGCCGATCCAGAAAGCCGATCGAATTGATTTTTCGAGTGAGATCCGAATCAAGCCCATAGCTAATAAAAACAGCAACACGTTGTAGATAAATGTGGCGATTTCTGGGATCGGTGAAACCCCGTGCCAGATCATGACGACAACCTCCACGCTCAAGAAACCAGCAATGATTTTTGTGATTACACTTCGATCGGAACTTCGATCGACCAGAAGTTTAGACCACAGAAAAATTGTGATTCCCGTAAACAACACGATATTTAGTAAGCTCG
>Ga0163149_10005189_pt1 | contig 13837 bp, 9 predicted proteins | sample OliLakLV19MP5G1_FD_148604 | JGI IMG/M metagenome (GOLD analysis project Ga0163149, IMG submission 148604) | Freshwater microbial mat bacterial communities from Lake Vanda, McMurdo Dry Valleys, Antarctica - Oligotrophic Lake LV.19.MP5.G1 | ecosystem: Environmental > Aquatic > Freshwater > Lake >...
CATTGCGGAATAAAAACATTGGGAGGAGAACTTAATGTGAAATTTAAAAAGAACGTAGACAATACTTTTACGGATATTTGGCTCGAAGGTACTGCGACATTTGTGTTTGAAGGAACTGTGGAAATTTAATTGATGGAGAATAAATATACCATAACAAATATTTTGCCTGCTAAGGAAGAGCTCTTAAGCAACGATATTTTTTTAGTGGTACTTTATGCGGCCCGCATACCGCCACATTTAGCTGTTTCTGTAAATGGTAAATTATTTACACTTTCGGTAAAAGGAGCAAGTGTTGATGGTAACTTAAGTTCTTTGTTGAGGTTAATTCATAAGCAAAGAATAGAGACCGTGTTTATTAAATTATCTGTTCCCGCTCTTTTTACTATTGACGATCTGAAAGAAGAAATTAAAAAATATACATTAGCATATCCGCGAGTGGATATTGGTTTGGCAACCTGCTTGGCGCCCATCAGAGATTTTTGCGGTTCTGTTTATGAACCTGAAATGAAACATGTAAATTTTGTTTACGAGTTATTGCCGATGCTTTACGAAAAAAATATTATCACATCCTGTTATCAATTAAATTTGGACCAGCTGATGCTAGGAAATACTTTTGGAATGAATAAATATTCCATGAACGATATTTATGAAGGCATTCGTTCTGCCAATCTGGAACAAGTATTATAAATGCAATTACTCAACGGAGAAAATATTCAGTTAAGGGCGATGGAGCCGGAAGATATAGGATCGCTCTATAAATGGGAAAATGATTCTAGCATCTGGCATGTGAGTAATACTGTAGCTCCCTTTTCAAGATTGGCATTAGAACAATATCTTGAAACTTCCCATTATGATATTTTTACAACAAAGCAATTGAGGTTGGTCATTGAAAATAAGAATGACGAAGTTGTTGGCTGCATCGATCTTTTTGATTTTGATCCGAATAACAGGAGGGCAGGAATAGGCGTATTGATCTCCGAAGCAGAACACAGGAAAAAAGGCTGCGCTTCTGAAGCATTGAAACTGCTCATTAATTATTCCTTCACCACACTTGGGCTTAAGCAATTGTATTGTAACGTTGAAGTAACTAACGAATCAAGCTTTGGGTTGTTTAAGAAATTTGGCTTCGAAGTGGTGGGTGTAAAAAAGCAGTGGATCCGTTTAGGTAATAATTGGGTCGACGAATATATGTTACAGCTTATAAATGACGTAGATCATAGTGATGAGTAAAAAACTACGGAGCGCATTTCTTTTTCTTCCTTTTATAATCATTGCCTATTTTATTTGTTGCACACCTAAACAGGAAGAACAACATTCTGTTGCTCAAAAACAAGTTTCGCCTTACTTTAATCATAGTGATACTGCAAAATATGTTGGCATGACGCAATGCCGTTTGTGTCATCAGCAAATCTACGATTCATTTATGCATACAGGTATGGGTATGTCTTTTGATACGGCAAGTAAAACAAAATCATCAGCCGATTTTTCTCAGCATCCTGTATTGTACGATAAGTACTCTGATCTTTATTATCAGCCTTATTGGGATCATGAAATATATAAGGTGAAGGAATATCGGCTCGAAGGAAAAGATACTGTTTACAAAAACATGCACGATATAAGTTATATCATTGGTTCAGGGCAGCACACCAATTCGCATATGATAAATGTAAACGGATATATTTACCAGGCCCCGCTCACTTATTATACACAGGATAAACGCTGGGATTTTCCTCCGGGTTTTGAGAATGGAAAAAATTCACGCTTCAGCCGAAAAATAGGGTTGGAATGTATGAGTTGTCATAATTCGTTTCCCGATTTTGTACAGGGCTCGGAAAATAAATATTCAAGTATTCCTAATGGAATTAACTGTGAACGGTGTCATGGTCCGGGAAGTATTCACGTTCAGCAAAAAACAGCTGGAGAAAGAATTGACACTTCAAAATATATAGATTTCTCTATAGTTAATCCGGGTAAATTATCCGTTGATCTGCAATTTGATCTTTGTCAGCGCTGCCACCTGCAAGGAAATACGGTTTTAAAAGACAACAAATCTTTTTACGATTTTAAACCGGGCATGAAGCTTTCTGATGTAATGACAGTTTTTCTTTCGCGTTATACCGACTCGGAAACTGATTTTATTATGGCATCTCATGCCGACAGGTTGAAGATGAGCAAATGTTTTTTAGAAAGTGTTCCGAAGGGAGATCAGGCAAATGTTCTGCGTCCGTATAAAAATTCAATGACCTGTGTTACCTGTCATAATCCGCATGTAAGTGTGAAAGCTACAGGTATGGAAGTGTTCAATGGAAAATGTATGAATTGTCATTCAACTAACGAACACCAGTGTACAGAGAGTGAATCGGAAAGAAATTTAAAAAATAATAACTGCGTTTCTTGTCATATGCCAAAATCTGGTTCGGTTGATATTCCCCATGTGCGGATTACTGATCATTATATTCGTACTATTGTTTCAAAAAAGGAACAGGATAAAGTGCGCAAATTTATTTCGTTGTATGCCGTAAATGAAAAAAATCCTTCAGCTAAAATTATTGCCAGGGGATATATTAATCAATATGAAAAATTTGAAGCCGAACCTTTTTATTTAGACTCTGCAAAAAAATATCTGAAAGATATTACGCCTGATGAAATAGCTGAAAATATAGCAGAGCTGGTGCATTTGTATTACCTGAGGAGTGACAACGATAAAATAATAAAGTATGTAAATGGAATAGGCAAAGAAAAATTGCTGAATGAAATGTTAATACAAAAATCATTTGATAACAATGATGCATGGACGAATTACCGTATCGGCCAGGCTTTATCAAATAAGGGAGATAACAACAGCGCTTTGCGGTTTTATGAATTGGCAGTTAAACTTGCTCCATTTGTTTCTGAGTTTAAAAATAAAGTAGCGGGCATTTATATTTCCGTGAAGCAAACCGATAAAGCAATAAAAATGCTTGAAGAAATAATCAAGGAAGATCCCATGTATGCCCCAGCCTTTTCAAACCTTGGCTATGTTTACCTTATGAATAATGATCCGGTAAATGCTGAGATAAATTATAATAAAGCTCTTTCTTTGGACCCTGATTATGAGCAGGCACTCTTGAACAAAGCGGCATTGTATTTGTATTTGGGAGGTGACAAAGGGAAACAGGCAGAAAAAATATTATTGGAACTGAAAAAAAAGTATCCAAATAACGTACGATCAAATCAGCTTTACCATGAATGGGAATTGTCCAGGGCACAAGGGCATGGAGGCAAATAGATACTACTAATGAAACGAATCCTGTTGGCAATTTTTCTTTTTTGGCAACCTTTTGTCCACGGTCAAACAATTACTTTAAGCGGGTATGTATTTGATAAAAGTAATAGCTCTCCCTTGCCGTATGTTCTTGTTCAATTAAAAGGTGAGAGTATTGGGACAAATACCAACGAAGATGGTTTTTTTACATTAAGCTTTCCCGATTCTTTAAAAGGTAATGAGTTAATTGTTTCTTTCCTTGGATACGAATCTTATACAAATAATATCAAAAATATTTCTGATGTCGGCGATTTAAAAATATATCTCAGTCCGAAAAGTTATAACCTTAGTGAAGTATTGGTAAAGCCGGTCGATCCTGTTGGTATTGTCAAAGAAGCAATAAAAAAAATTCCCGAGAACTATCCTACAGATCCATTTTATATAGACGCATATTACAGGGAGATAATACAGGAAGATAGCAGTTATATTAAACTGGCTGACGCAGCTTGTATATTCTATTATGCACCTGATAATTATAAATGGGATAGGGAGGCTGCTATAAAAAAATACTATTCGACCAATTCTATTAAGGATAGTATAGTAACACGTAAAGCACTTCCGCTCCATGAGCATTGGTCATTATACCCTTCTCCTAACGATCAGGTTAAAATTATTGAAGCAAGGGTGAGCGATAATTTAAGTAAACAAGATATAAATCCTTGTATTCTGGGCGGACCACCTAGGATTGTGGGAATAGATCTTGTAAAACAAAGTTCATTTTTATGGTTCATGAAACCGGATAAGATGAAAAATTATAAATATACTCTTGAAGGAGTGATCTCGTATAATGACAGAATGGTATATGTGATTGCTTTTGAGAATAAGGATGAAAAGATCACAACTGGGCATATGTATATTGATATGGAAACGTTTGCATTTATGTCTATTAATTTTGAAATGGAAGCGAAAAATTGTCATTGGTACATTGCAAGACATCGCAATTTTAAAATGAGTGTCGATTACAGGTTGTATAATGGCAAATGGTACCTGAGCCAGGCAAAAAAGGATAATATATATATGATAAGACCGGATTACACATCAGTTGACGTTTCCCTTACAGACAAGCAAATAGTGTACAGATCGTCGGTCCAGTTTTTTGTAAATAATATCCGCACGGAAAATGTAGTTAAGTTCAAAGAAGAGGAGTGTTATAGACCTGGTCCCAATGTAATTCTGAGCAATGAGTCGTTTCCTTACAACAAAAACTATTGGGAAAATTATAATTGTCCCAACTGCCTGGTACTTGAACGAAAAATACTTAAAGATCTTCAGAAAAAGAGGACTCTTGAGCAGCAATTCAGTCGCTAGTAATGTGCCGCATTTTTGGTAAATTTACTTTCTAAAGCATTGCATTTGGCAAAGGGTAAATCATCTTTCTTCAAGAAATTTTTAATTTCTATCCTGCTTATCATTTTGCTTGCAGGTGGTGGCGCAGCCTATATGGCATATCGGTTCGTTTATAAACCCAATGTAAACCTGGGTGAAAAAAAATCACAGGTCATCTATATTCCTACTGGTTCAACATTCATTGACGTATTGGGAATATTAACCGAAAAGAATATTTTAGTAAGTACCGCATCTTTTGAATGGCTGGCAGAGAAAAAAAAATATAAGGAAAATATTAAACCCGGAAAATACAGGGTGCTTAGCAGGATGGGTAATAACGAACTACTGAACTTGTTGAGAGCCGGAATACAGGAGCCGGTAAAAATATTTTTTGAAGGTGTACGTACAAAGGATCAATTGGTGACAAGAGTTTGTATAAGATTAGAAGCCGATTCGAATGAATTGCTAGATAAATTAAATGACAATGAGTATCTAAGTAAGTATGGCTTAAATGAAAATACAGCCCTAACTTTATTTATTCCCAATACTTATGAGTTTTTCTGGAACACTTCTGTCGATCAATTTATGGATAAGATGGCCACAGAGTATAAAAAATTCTGGACTGACGCGAGAAAAGCAAAAGCAAAACAAATTGGTTTGTCGCAATCGGAGGTTACAATATTGGCATCTATTGTACAAGCGGAGCAATCGAGGTTCGATGATGAAAAACCAACCATTGCCGGTTTATATATTAATCGTTTGAATAAAGAAATGCCGCTGCAGAGTGACCCGACCCTTATTTATGCTCTTGGTGATTTTACAGTGAATAGGGTACTTAATGTAGATAAAAAAATCGATTCACCTTACAATACTTATATGAATAAAGGTTTACCACCCGGGGTTATTTGCCTGCCAGAGCCTTCCTCGATTGACGCAGTGCTTAATTATAATAAGAACGATTATATTTATATGTGTGCCAAAGATGATTTTTCAGGGAAACATTATTTCGCTAAATCCTATGATCAGCATTGTATATATGCTGCTAAGTATCGCGAAGCATTAAATAAAAGGAATATTAATAGATAAGTGGGTTGATAGAACGCGGATAAACGCAGATGATTATGATTTATTAGGATAAAAAATCTACGTCAATCATAAATATCATAATAATTAGCCTGCTCTTTCATCATCTGCCACTTTTTTGTAATTTTCGTTTTATATATAATAAAAATGAATTCAAACGGAATAAAAAATCCTTTTAACATTGTGGTGATCGTAGCTGCATTGGGCTACTTCGTTGATATTTATGATCTTATCCTTTTTGGAATAGTAAAAAATCCAAGTCTTACAGATTTAGGAGTAACACCGGAAAATTTATTTTCTGAAGGCAGCTTTCTCTTGAATATTCAAATGATCGGCATGCTCATTGGAGGAATTGTATGGGGGATACTTGGCGACAAGAACGGACGGCTCTCTACATTATTTTTTACTATTCTTTTATATTCACTTGCTAACATCGCTAACGGATTTGTACAAACATTGGATCAATATGCCTGGTTAAGGTTTATTGCAGGTTTCGGATTGGCCGGTGAATTAGGTATTGGTATTACATTGGTTTCGGAAGTGATGACAAAAGAATCTCGCGGCCTCGGAGCAAGTATTGTTTCAGGCATTGGAATTATTGGTGCAGTACTTGCATTTTTGATAAACGATTTTTTTGACTGGAGAATGGCATATTTTGTCGGAGGAGGGTTGGGTTTAATGTTATTGTTCCTTCGTATCGTAGTACATGAGTCAGGTATGTATCACAAAACAAAACAGGAAGGTGTTTCGAGAGGAAATTTTTTCAGATTATTTAATGATGCCAAAAGATTTAAAAAATATATTTTCTCCATTTTGGTTGGTGTTCCTGTTTGGTACGTAATCAGTTTATTAGTGATCAGCTCATCCGATTTTGCAAAAGAACTAAATATACAAGGTGCGATAAAAGGTTCGACCGCTGTTATGCTGCACTACATTGGTGCCAGCCTCGGCAGTTTAGTTTTTGGTTATCTCGCGCAGCGCTGGCAGTCGCGTAAAAGATCTATTCTTTATGCAGTAATAACAATGGCAATATTGATGGTGGTATATTTTATGGCAAGTGACGCGAGCTCATTTGTATTTTACCTGATCCTGTTTTTAATTGGAATACCTATGGGAGGATTATGGGCAGTATTTGTTACAGCATCATCTGAACAGTTTGGAACCAATCTTCGTGCCACCGTAGCAACATCAGCTCCAAATTTTGTAAGAGGTTCAACAGTTTTGGTTTCTTTTTTTGTTACGTATTTAAAACCGGGATTAGGTCTTTGGACTGCAGGTTTCATTGTGGGGTGTGTATGTATGGCAATTGCTATTTTTTCGAGTTTTATGATCGAAGAAACATACGGGAAAGAATTAGATTATACAGAGTAGTATGAAGACATTAGTAATAGGGGCATCTGAAAATCCTGAGCGATACAGCAACAAGGCGATAAAAAGTTTATTGCGTTACGGACATGAGGTAGTAGCTGTTGGTTTGAGGGAAGGAAATGTTGATGGAGTAAAAATAGAAAAAGGAAATCCCCCACTTAACAATATAGATACAATTACTATGTATGTCGGTTCGAATAATCAGCCACCTTTATACAATTATATTTTATCCCTAAACCCCAGGCGCATTATTTTTAATCCCGGCGCCGAGAATCTCGAATTAACAAAGCTTGCACGCGAAAAAGGTATTGAAGTTATTGAAACTTGTACTTTAGTAATGTTATCGGTTGGGAATTATTGACACTTCGACAAGCTCAATATGAAAGTGTGGGTTGTCAGTTCGAGTTTTTACGCTTTGGGCGGAAAAGTATCGAGAACGCGGGTGAAGGTTTGTCTACTTCTTGATACATTCCTCGCTTTACTTGGAATACTAGAACTGACAAAGCGGAGATTACTTCGAGTGCCAGGACATTTAGTCTGGGTGTATCCAGATTGTGTGATGGCACCGCAATTCTTAAATCAAACTTCGTACTTCTTAAATATCATTTTATTGTTCTGTTGCCTTAGTTGCTTTCCGGTAAGTAAAAGAATTAAAAATATGCCTGCGTGCGAATCGGGCAGGGGTAGAGGAGTTAAGTAATTTTTCGTAAATATTTTTAGTCACGCCAAAGTATTCATAAATACAGCCATCCTGGAAAGTGATCTTTAATGTTTGCCCTTTATAATGAAAATCATCAATACCCGAAGCGGTAATGGTTGCTGTATATTCTTCTATATTATTTGCGTGTGTTTCCGGAGAGATACTCACTAGAAAATGATAGGCAGCAATAATTTCTTTGCTTTTTATTTCTGCTTCTGCCTTTTTTTCGTCTTCCATGAACTTATCAGGATGCCATTCCTTCATTAAGTTTCTGTAAACAGTTTTTAATTCTGCGAGGTCTGCGTTTTGTTCGATGCCAAATAGCTTTCTGTAGTTACCAATTCGTTTCATAGCGGGACAAAAGTACTATGTTTTGCGTTAAGTTCTTACATCTTCATGTTTAAATCAAACTGGAGGTGATTCTGAAGTTTACTCGAGAATAATTTTTCTTCTTTCTGTTTGTCCCTTGTGTTCGATAATTACAAAATAGACACCACGGGAAAGGTTGGCGGTTTCAAACGTGATCCTGTTTGATGTGACAGTATTTTTTACGTTAATTTTTTCTCCGATAAAATTAGTGACCTCAATTTTTACCGTGTTTATATTATTTCCTTCGAGCGCAAATCCATCCCTGGCAGGATTTGGATATAAAGTAATATTCGCGAATGTATTAATAGTAACAGGTACAACTCCCGAATGACTTGTCTTTCCGTCATAGTCTGTCTGCATCAACCTATAATATGATGTTCCGGAAATAGGAGAGTGGTCAACAGATTCATACTCTGAAATGGATGCGATTGTCCCCGCACCTTCTTTTCTGCTGATGCTTTCAAATGAAAGCAGGTCTGTTGAGCGCTGTACCTCAAAGTATTTGTTGTTTGTTTCAGATGCAGTTTTCCAATTTAATTGAACCATTTTATTGTCAACAGGCAAAGCTGTAAACGATATCAACTCAATAGGAAGGGGAGCCGCGGCAGAATTTGTAGATCCAAAAGTAAAGAAAGTGCCGGTAGAAAAATCAAAATCAAATTGTGCTAGATCAGTTGTGTTATCATATGATGTAGGTGCAAGAATAGTTGCGCCTGCTGCAAAAACACCGTCAGCATCAACGAGCAAACGAACATATTGCAGATCGTTCGCGCCAACCACACCACCTGCACCAACAATGGTGCTCAGGTCAAGTTGTACTCGTATACTACCAACTGTTCCGGTTTCCTGTACTTTCCACACCCTTGCAACCCTTGATTGTATAGTTGCCGGAAGATCGCTCACTCCGTAATAATCCATAACAGCATTGTTGTTGCCGGCTATTAAAAATGACTTATCTACTGCAAAGGTATTTCCATTGGCAGCGTTAGTTGCAGCAACGGATCCGAGGGCAAGAGTAATGTAATCTATTGAAGAACTGCTGCTCTTACTTTGTTTTTGGTGCAAACCCGTACTGTTATCACGTCCAATGCCTGTTAAGTTTGTATTGTAACCAGTATTAGCAGTACGGTCCCATGTTGTGGTTCCATCTGTAGCAATATAATCATGCGAAAGAGTAATACCATATTTTAAACCAAGATAAGTTTCTATCTTATTTTTTTCCAGGGAAGTTAATGCTGCTGCGGTATTAAATATCATTGTCTCAGCAATTTTTCCAAAGGCCTGGCCATTGCCTTGGTAGTTTCCATAATAATCCATGGTTTGACTTGCAAGGTTAATTGAAGCGATGGATGATCCCTGAGTTCCGTTTTTTCTGAAGTTTACATCACCTGCGCGCATTTCTAAACCAACAAGAGATACTTCATTTTGTAGCCAGGTAAAGCCGCTTGGAATAAATCCTCCATTATCAGTATCATAATATCCTAGTCTTGTTGCGCCTGTTTCCACAATAAGATGATGATCTGAAACAGTTGATCTGAACATGGTTCTCCAGCTTGTATTTACTTTTGGCGCAGCAACAGTAAATACAGTGGTGTTTAAACTTGCCGGTGGAGTTGTGATTGACATTATTGTTGTATTGCCGTTGAAATTTACATCAGGATTAAAATTAATATCAGGATCAACTAATGAAGGCTGGTTAGCTGCGATACCCTGCGTTGCATGGTTGTTATTATAACTTTGATCCGCCCAGTTGCTTACGTTAGTTGTTCCGGTAACACCTGTTGTCCCTTCTGCCCAGAATATACACCCGGTTACACTTCCTGCAATAATGACATTTGCCGCTGCAATAGTAAAGTAGTCGTTGTTAGAAAAACTAACATTGGTAAAGCTTAAAATGTTTCCGCTTAAACCAGCACCCGTTGTATGCACAGTTGATCCGCTGCTGAAATCGGTGTTGGCATCAATTAACAGAGCGTAATCGGATACAGAACCGGTATTGGCAAAACCTAAAACAGAAAGGTCTACACTGAAACTGACAACACCCGGCGTGCCTGTAACAGCAGTTTTCCATATTCGTTTTGTTCGTAATGTATAAGCTGCGGGAATATTTGTACTGGTAGCTGTTGCAGCGTCATCACCCCATACAATAAAATTTTTATCCGAACCAAATGCACCGCCCTTGTCAAGTGTGACGGATCCTGTTGCATTTATGCTTAAAGATTTTCTTTGATCAAGACCTGTGTTATCATCACGGCCAATGCCTGTTACATTGTTGTGGTAAGTAGAATTTGTTGTTGAGTTCCATGTTACTGTGCCATCAGTTGCTAAGTAATTATGCGCAATCGTCATCCCATATTTCAGGGCTAAATATGATTCTATTTTTTGTACATCAGCTGCTGTTAGAGCTGAATTGTAAATGATCATTTCGCCAACTCTTGCATCGGATGATTCCGTCCCTGCATAATTACCAGCATCAATATCAATTCGCACTCCGGTAGGATTGGTACTGGTGCCAAATGTGGTTAAGCTTGTTCCATCTGCTCTTGCCTCAAGGGTCCCACCTGCAGCTTCCCTCACATATGCGTGTAAATGCAGATTTTGTATTCCTGTTGTGGTAGCGATCCCGCTGTTATAGTTTGATGGAACACCTTCTAAAAAGATACTGTTAGTGTAATTGCCCCAATGTGCCCATAAATTATTTCCTGTGTTTCCATCAAACAATCTGCCAACATCATCGGAAGCTAATTTTTTAGAAACAAAAAAAGTTGTCCATTCAGTTCCAAGGACTGCTCCTGCAGGGGCATCAAAGCCGCCGGATAAAATTTCAACTGCAGGATTAAAATTTAACGCATTAGTAACCAGTGTTGGTCCGGCAACTGAAGTATAATCAAAATTATTTCCGCTTTTGTCCTGCCATGTAACCAATGCATCTCCATTCGCAGCTGGTAATGCCCCGGCTTTTAATGGTCCTGAATTTGCTTTCAGCCAAACTGCAAGGCCCACCACACCACCTGGAATAACAACGTTCATCGCTGCAATAGAAAAATAGTCGTTGTTGGAAAAGCCTACTCCAGTAAAACTTAAAATGTTTCCGCTTAAACTCGCGCCTGTTGTGTGTGCCGTTGCTCCGGAACTAAAATCTGTATTTGCATCAATTAATAATGCATAATCGGCTGCTGATCCTGTATTGGGAATTCCCAATGCAGAAATATCAATACTGAAACTAATTACACCGGGTGTTCCTGTAACAGCGGTTTTCCAGATTCGTTTGGATCTTAACACATAAGTGACAGGCACATTGGTACTTGTTCCAACTGCAGCATCATCACCCCACAATATAAAATCTTTATCAGTACCAAAGGCTCCACCTTTATCCATTGTTACTGTCCCTGTTGCATTGATGCTTAATGATTTCGGCTGAGCCAATGCAGTAAAATCATCCCGCCCGATACCTGTTACATTGTTATGATATGTTGAATTGGTTGTTGCATTCCATAAAACGGTGGCATCGGAAGCCAGGTAATCATGTGTAATGGTCATTCCATATTTTATTGCAAGGTATGATTCTATTTTTTTTATTTCGGTTGCCGTTAATGCCGCATTGTAAACGATCATTTCGGCAACCCGCGCATCGGAAGACTCTGTAGCCACATAATTACCGGCATCAATATCTATGCGAACGCCTGTTGGGTTTGTGCTGCTGGTGTATGTTGTTAAGCTTGTTCCATCAGCCCTTGCTTCAAGAGTACCGCCTGTAGATTCTCTTTTATAAGTATGTATATGCAACGCTTGTATTCCGGTAGTTGTAGCAATACCGCTGTTGTGATTTGAGGGAACAGCTTCTAGATAAATACTGTTAGTGTAATTGCCCCAATGTGCCCATAAATTATTTCCTGTATTTCCTTCGAAAACTCTTCCGACATCATCAGATGCCAGTTTTTTAGAAACAAAAAATGTGGTCCAGTCTGTACCAAGTTCTGATCCGGCAGGGGCATCAAAGCCGCCGGATAAAATTTCAACTGACGGATTAAAATTAATTGCATTAGTTACTAATGTTGGTCCAGCTACTCCTACGTAGTCATGTCCAAATCCGCTTTTATCCTGCCATGTTACCAATGCATCTCCATTCGCAGCAGGAAGAGCACCGGCTTTTAACGGACCCGAATTCGCTTTTAGCCAAACATTTAATCCGACAACTCCGCCAGGAATAACAATATTCATTGCAGCAATTGTAAAGTAGTTGTTATTAGAAAGAGTTACTCCGGTAAAACTCAGTGTACTTCCAACTAAACTTGCCCCGGTGGTATGAATTGTTGAGCCGGAACTAAAATCCGTATTGGCATCAATCATTAAAGCATAATCAGAAGCTATACCTGTATTTGGTAATCCCAGGATGGAAAGATCTACACTAAAACCCACATTACCCGGAGTTCCTGTAACAGCGGTTTTCCATATTCTGTTAGATCTCATCACATAGCTGGAAGGAACGTTTGCACTTGTACCAACAGCAGCATCATCGCCCCACAAAACAAAATCCTTATCAGTGCCAAAAGCGCCGCCTTTGTCTAATGTAACGCAGCCTGTTGAATTTATACTTAGTGATTTACGTTGATCAAGTCCTGTGAGGTCATCACGGCCAATTCCTGTAATGTTATTGCTATAAGTGGCATTCGTTGTTATGTTCCATGTAGTTGTAGCGGCATCTGCAGTTATGTAATCGTGCGTTAAGGTTATTCCATATTTAACTGCCAGATAGCTTTCTACCTTTCGTTTTTCTGTGGTGGTCAGTGCAGAGGATGTATTGAAAATTATTACTTCTGCAATTTTGCCGAATTGCTGACCCCCACTCTGGTAATTACCAAAATAATCCATGTTGATTCCTGCAAGATTAATGGTAGCTATTGACGACCCCTGTGTTCCATTTTTTCTGAAGTTTACATCGCCGCTTCGCATTTCCATGGTCATCACCGCCGCCTCATTCTGTGTCCATGTAAATCCGCTGTTCTGGAAAGCTCCATTGTCGTTATCATAATATCCAAGCCTGTTACTTCCTGCTTCAACAATCATGGGATGATCGGTTGCTGTTCCCCTGAACATAGTTCGCCATGTAGTATTAACTGTAGGTTTCGCAACGGCAAATACTGTGGAGTTTAAGTTGGCTCCGGGAGTTGCGGGAGACATGACGGTTGAGCTTGCTGAAAAATTAATTGAAGGGTTGAAATTGATATCGCTATTAACTAAGGAAGGCTGGTTAGCTCCAACACTTTGTGTAAGATTATTAATTGTTCCGCTTTGGTCTGCCCATGGATTTACATTTGTTGTTCCTGTAACTCCAGCATCAGCTCTTACCCAAAAAGTGGAGCCGGATACACCGCCTGGAGATTGTGCCTTTAGAAAAAAAGTAAATGACATGAACAAAAAACACCAAATACTTGGTCTTTTTAGTTGTATAAGGGAGGTTCTATTAATTGATTTTAACAAATGTAACCGTATTTTTTTTTAGATTTTAATTTTTGCGGAAATATTTTTGTCTGTTTTATCTCGAGGAGTATTTTTGCATCTCTAATTTCAGAGAAAATTTGTTCATCTCTCCCCTCTTTTTATTAATATCAGCTAATTTTTAGGGATTGAACACAGATATGACCAGTAAACATATTTATTCCCAATTGCACCGCCCTACAAATATT
>Ga0163149_10005191_pt1 | contig 13835 bp, 13 predicted proteins | sample OliLakLV19MP5G1_FD_148604 | JGI IMG/M metagenome (GOLD analysis project Ga0163149, IMG submission 148604) | Freshwater microbial mat bacterial communities from Lake Vanda, McMurdo Dry Valleys, Antarctica - Oligotrophic Lake LV.19.MP5.G1 | ecosystem: Environmental > Aquatic > Freshwater > Lake >...
GCGCTCTTTGGCCTCTGCTTTATTGCGGTCGTTTAGGGCTTTTTTGGCTAGTTTCCATGCCTGATCTATTAAATCATCTGCCAAATCTATTTGATTTACCGTTTCATTTACTAAAACTGCAGGTGTAGGTTGGGCAAAGCTCAATATAGAAATGAAAAGAAAAATTAGGGTTGAAATTCTTGTTTTGATACACATTTTACACAAATTTCGGAAGCTTTTATTCGATTGAAATATCAAATTTGAACTTTCCAGATTTTCAAACTTAGCTAAAAAACGAAAACAATTCCTCTGAAAATGGCTTTATTTGCATAATGGATTCTGTAATACTTCCTTATAAAGAGAACAATGCTTCAAAAAAGGAGCAAGTGGCTGAAATGTTCAACAACATTTCGCCCAAATACGATTTTCTCAACCATTTCCTGAGTGCTGGTATCGACATACTTTGGCGTAAAAAAGCCATACGTTTGCTCAAGCCATATCATCCAAAATATATACTAGATGTGGCCACTGGCACAGCCGATTTTGCCATTGAAGCACTGGCATTGAAGCCTGAAAAAATTGTAGGGGTAGATATTTCTGAAGGGATGTTGGGCTTTGGTAGGGAAAAACTAAGTAAAAAAGGACTAGACAAAATTATTTCTTTACAATTGAGCGATTCCGAAAAGCTACCTTTTGATGCAAATACATTTGATGCCGTAATTGTAGCTTTTGGCGTTCGCAATTTTGAAAATCTTGAAAAAGGACTCGCCAATATATTAGATGTTTTAAAACCCAATGCACCGATTATAGTATTAGAATTTTCGAAGCCGAAAGCATTTCCTGTTAAACAGCTCTATAATTTTTATTCAAAATTTGCGTTACCTTTGATAGGCAAGTTGATTTCAAAAGACCAATCTGCCTATACTTACTTGCCCGAATCTGTTTCGGCTTTTCCTGAGGGTACACATTTTATTTCCATTTTAGAAAAAATAGGCTTTACCAAGTGCAGACATATTCCATTAACTTTTGGCATCAGTTCAATTTATATAGGGGAAAAATAATTTTCTCCATCCTGCTTTTCATTTGTGTTTCCTCCTACTCACAAAGCAAGCGAAATAGGGTAAATCAGCAGGAACAATACGAAGTTAACCAGCAAAAAAAAGACATTCATTTACCTAATTACGATGAAAAACTGCTTCACTACGGCTTTTTTCTAGGGCTGAATTACGATAGAACTATCATCAAATATGCAGAAACCTATTTTAGCGATTCGCTTTACAAAAACATTACCCCTGTAGGCGAAGGTGGATTTGCCTTAGGTTTTTTGATGAATTTTCGACTTCACGACCAATTGGCTTTTAAGATTGTGCCATCGGTGGGGTTTTACACTCGTTCAATTAATTATCAATTTTCGAGGGTAGATACTATATTGAGCAACCCTATAGAATCTACACAATCAGTAGAAACCTCATTTATCGAGCTGCAATTGTTGATGAAATACCGCTCGTTGCGAAGAAAAAACACGAGAATGTATGTAGTGGCGGGTATAAAACCAGCCATTCGTGCAGGAGGCAAGAAAAGCGATGCAAGCGAACAACGCCTTGGCATTACCCGCCTAGACTTTTGCATTGAATATGGAGCAGGCATTGAAATATACTTCCCTTATTTTAAATGGTCGCCAGAGTTGCGATTTTCTCACGGTTTAGTAAACTTGAGCGAACCAGGTGGCTTATACAATCGGCCACTTGAGTCTATTTTTACCCACACAGTTTCACTCTATTTCTTCTTCGAATAATGAAAAAGTTGGCACTAATCACCGGGGCAACTTCTGGTATTGGCAAAGCCACAGCTGAAGCATTTGCAAACCAAAACATAGATTTAATTATCTGTGGCAGAAGAACTGAGCGGCTAGAAAATCTAAAAAAAGAGCTTTCTAAAAAAGTAAAGATTTATACCCTACAGTTTGATGTGAGAGATAAATTGGCCGTTTCAAATGCCATTGCTTCATTGCCTGATGCGTTTCAAAATATTGATATTTTGGTGAATAATGCTGGAAATGCAGTTGGGCTTTCGCCAATTCAAGAAGGCGAAACCGAAGATTGGGATTATATGATAGATGCCAATGTGAAGGGGCTTTTGTATGTATCTAAAGCCGTGATTTCAGGTATGGTATATAGAAAAAGTGGGCATATTGTAAATATTTCTTCCATCGCAGGCAAAGAAGTGTACGCAAATGGCAATGTATATTGTGCATCAAAACATGCGGTAGATGCCCTTACCAAAGGTATGAGGCTAGACCTTTATAAACACGGCATAAAAGTAACGTCAATAAATCCTGGCATGGTTGAAACTGAGTTTTCAAACATCAGATTTAAAGGAGATGAAAAAAGAGCCGCCAAAGTATACGAAGGTGTAACGCCACTCACAGCCGAAGATATAGCCGATACCATACTTTTTTGTGTTACCCGTATGGCTCATGTGCAAATTGCCGATCTCACCATTTTGGCCTCCGCTCAAGGTAGTGCCAGCGAGGTTTTCAGAAACGTATAGCATTTGTAAAAACGGTATTTGTTTCAACTTTTCAAGCAACGGTGAGTGTACTTAGGCGTATTTCATTACAATTTGAGCCATAATTTTTACATCTTTTGATTATTGATATTTATAATCAAAGCTCAAATCGACCGAGCTTTTATCAAATGGCATGGTATTATTAGATGTAAAATCAATTTCACATTCTTAATCAAATCATTATGAAAGTAGATCCAAAAGCAACATCACTTGAAAATGATGCAGAACCGATGGTAAAGTACCATCCATTCATTAAAAAAGTAGTTCCGTCACAAATAATTGAGATTGCCAAAGGCTTTAATTTGAACCAATACTTGCTTATGTTTTTATTAACAGCCATAGGTATGGGCGTGGTGGTGTTGATAGCAATTGTAATTTCAAAACTCACTTCTGGGTAATTTCTACCCCAACTTGCCTGAAACAACTACTTTAATTACACACTTAGAATCAATGCTGCATAATCTTCGACACTATGCAGCATAATCTTCAAATGAATGCTGCATAGTCACCTACTGATTGCTGCATTCAGTGGCACACTCTGCAGCAAAGAAAGCAATAGAGTGTAGCCTCCACTTGCAAGAAAATGAACCTTTTTAGCACTTACTTGAACTCCTTCCTGTAAACTTCGGTATTCTGTTTTAGGTATCTTAGTATCTCAAATCAAAGATGATGGATTTTACCTTTCGTGGAACGAGGCTTTGGATAATTTAATTGTTTGGGGATACAATTTGTATAATAATGGAATCAAATTAAATACTAGACTCATTACCGAAACTACTTATCAACTTATAGGGCTAACCGAAGGATCATCAAACACAGTTTCGGTAACCGCAGTTGATTTTGTAGGTAACGAATCTGGGCCAGCAGCTATCAATGTAATCACCAATCGCAAGCCCACCGCTGTGCTGAATGCAGAAGTATTTTCAGGCACTGCACCACTTACGGTAAATTTTAACAGCACAGGTTCAAGCAACCCAGATACAGACTCAGGTGATTTTGTACTTGGCTACGATTGGGATTTGGGTAATGGAAATAGTGTATTAGCCAATTCCGCCACCCAAATATATACTATAGCTGGGGTGTATACTGTCTCGCTACGCGTTGTAGATAATCGCGATTTGAGAAGTGAATTTGTGTAAGTTAACGTTACGGTTACTTCAGACCCTATGCCCCCAACCCCTCCTACCAATTTTGGAACTATTGAAAGAAAAAGCACGGCTTTGGTAGTGACCTTTGCCTGAGCTATTGACAATAATTCCGTAAGTGGGTATATAATTTCAGTAAATGGTATAGGCTTCGATACATATCAGGTTTCTGGTACTACAAGAACCATAACAGGGCTGTCAGCCGGAACCATATACCAAATAGGTGTGAGAGCAGCTGATCAGAGTGGTAATTTGCCAATGCCTATGGTATTTACAGCACAAACCAACTTTGCACCCGTTGCTAGTATAGTATTCAAAGGTTCATCTAATCAATTGCCTATCACCGCTACCTTTAGTGGGCTGAATTCTGTTAAGAGTGATGGAGACATTCTCAAATACAAATGGACATTCCAATCAAAAACGTACACTACTGCTGAATTCCAATTCAATTTCACTGCTTTGGGGAGCTTTGCAATTTCTTTGGAAGTTACAGATGGCAATGGAGGTGTAAGTATAAAAGACACAACCATTGATTTAGGAGCTATTTCCAGTATTTATGCGGGCAATGCTAAGGTTGAAAAACTGAATGTTTACCCCAACCCTGTAACTGGAATGCTATATATAGACAGAGAAGCTACAGTAGCCATTACTAACATCACAGGCAATGTGATGTACAAAAGCGATATAGCTATTAATCAATTGGATGTTTCTTTTCTACCTTCAGGTATTTATATATTGATAGCTAATGGCAAGCAATACATAAAATTGATAAAAGAACAACCTTTTCCATCCCTTGAAAGGGCATGAAATTTTATGCCCCAAATCCGTAGTCTTTTCGACTACGGATTTATAATGAGTAATGATGTAGAACACGATTAACTTATAAAAACATAAAGATTGGGGTAAAGATTCATATCAAAGGTACTACTATTCATTGCGGACTTAACAGGCTTAAAAAACGGCAACTTCCCACCAAAACTTGTCCTATTTGCAACCGTGATTTTACTTGGAGAAAAAAATGGGAGCGAGATTGGGAAGAGGAAAAATAGTGCAGTGAAGGCTTGAGAAAGAAATCGAAAGTGTAGCATTCTGTTAATCAAAACTCATATTCAGCTGACTAGCAGTATTATTTAATTTAAAATTATCTTCCTTAAATAATACGACTGAGAATATGGTGCCTACATTCTCTACTGAATTTACCTCAATAATTCCTTTGTGAAGCCAGATTATTTTCTCAACCAGTGATAAGCCAATGCCATACCCTGAAACCGACCTTGTTTTGATAGAGCGGTAAAAAGGTTGGAAAATATAGGGGATATCATCCTTGGGAACGCCAACGCCATTATCCATCACTAATATTTGCACTTTGTTGAAGAATAAAACAACCAATACTTCGGCCGTTTGACTTTTGGAAAATTTGCAGGCGTTTTCCATCAAATTCAAAAATGCTGTTTTTAGCAAATTGGTATTGCCTCTTATATAAAGCGGCTGCTCTTCTTCGGGAAAATTTTGAAAATCTACTTTTACATAATATTCTGGATTCTTTTTTGCAAGGTCAGAACGGCTGGCCCATATTAACTCATCAATTCTCAATGCTTCTTGTTTGAAAGTATTGTCAGTAGCACTCACCTTTGCCAACTCAAGCAATCCGTTGGTCATATTAGTGAGGTTGCGGGTTTCGTCTAGTATTGATGAAAGCACTTTTTCATATTCTTCTGCGGAACGCTTTTGCATAAGCGTTACTTCTATCTCTCCCACTATGGTAGTCATGGGTGTGCGAAGCTCGTGCGAAGCATTCGAAACAAAAGTTTTCTGCATGGCAAATGCCTCCTCCAGCCGCACCAGCATACGATTGAATGTTTTAGCCAATTGGGCTATTTCGTCTTTCCCATTCCCCTCATTTACCCGCAAATTAAGTCTAGAAACTGTAATTTTAGCTACTTGCTGCACCACATCTGCTATAGGTTTCAAAGCATTTTCCGAATAATAAAAGCCAATAATAAAAGCTAAAACCACACCTGTAACAAAGCCAATTGATAAGATAAGTATCAGATTATTGATTTTCTGATAGCCAAAATTATCGATAGCCGATACAATTACAATGTATTCTTTGCCTACATCATCTATCTTTATGCCAATGGTTTCACGGTTTTCATTTCTAAGTCTAAGTTCTTTTCGTGATTTAATATTTGACAGAAACGAAGCTGGAAAATTCACAAATTCCTCTCCACTTTTATAGAGTAGATTTAGGTCGTAGTCGTACAATATCACTTCTTCACCATATAATGTGGTGAGATCGTGCTTATCGATGATTTTTAGAATATTCTCATCAATGGTTTTAATTTCGGTGAGCAACTCTACGGTTTCTTGGGCTTTACCACGTAAGCGTTCAAAGAATTCAATTTCTCTGAATAGCGAATAAAAATAAAATATAGAAAACGAGAACAACAATAAAATTGCCGCAACCACCAGACCAAATAGCAAAGTCAATTGTATGCGGATTTTCATATTTTACTTTGCAATATTTCTGATGCTAGTCTCTAGTTTGCTGCCGCCTTCGAATTGGAATGGTTGAATAAATGAGGAGCCAATTCTTTTACTTTGGCCTCAATTTCAGGGTCGATAATAGCCATGTGAATGCTGCGCGCTTTGCTCAATTGCTCGGCAGTAAGGCCTTTTGCACCCGTAAAATCGGTTTTAAAAAGATTGGCATCGGTGAAATCGGCACCTGCCACCATCGAGTCGACCAATATACAATCTATCATCACTGCCCCGTTAAGCTTGGCTTTTATCAAATTGCTGCCTGTTAAATCAGCTTTAATTGGAGTTGAAAATTGCAAATTTGCCCCACTCAATTGTGCATTTTTCATTTTTGTGCCTTGCAGTTTCACATTTTGCAGGTTGGCCTGATTGAGACGCACATTTACCATTGTGGCATTCTGAAGCGATGAATCTTCCAAATTTATATAGTTCATGTTTGAGTTTGTAAGGTTCACATAATTGAGGTTTACGTTCTTCAAATGGCAGTTGTACAAATCTATAGTGAAAATACCATCTTTATTTAGCCTCTTAATATCGCCTGCAATTCTAAAGCTGGCCTCATCATTTATCCAGTGGCGAAAATCATCAATTTCCTCTTGATATCGCCTTACTCTCAACCGTTTTTCACCTACTTTATTAAGCCAAACCAATAAAATACCAATTACGAGTAAATCGAAAATCATGCCGTGTGCCTCTACAAGCAAGTTTTCATAAAAATAATTTACGTGTCCATTGTAGTGAGGCAAACTTAATGAAAACACTACCGCAGACACCAAAACCAATACTATGGTAGTTGTTAATAACTGTCTTTCAGTTACGCTTCGCAATCCGTGCAAGAACAATTTCCAATTCTTTTTCCAATTCATTTGCCTAAGGTATGAAAATGATAAATATTTCCGTAAAAATTTTTTGCCATTTTTCCACAATCTGTAGTTTTCGTAATTTTAATTTGAGTATTTGAGATATAATACTTTATTTGGTTGAAAATTTCCGTAACCACGATATGGTAGATGCCAAAGTAGGACTTGTAATGCTCGTAGATGATAACGAGACTGATAATTTCATTAGCGAGAAAATAATTGAGATGACAGGCTTTGCCGACCGTGTGATTGCCATGGATTCCGGTTCCAGTGCCTTAGAATATCTCCGTAACAACAGCGAGAATGAAGAAGCTATACCCGATGTTATATTTCTGGACATCAATATGCCCTTTGTAGATGGCTTTGTATTTTTATTCGAATTTGAAAGCTTTCCCGAACTTGTAAAATCGAAAGCAAGAATTGTAATTCTCTCAAGTTCTGACAATAAAAGAGATATTGATAGAATTGTAGACAATCAGTATGTGGTAAATTATGTGGTAAAGCCACTTACAAGCGATGCTTTGAAAAAAATAGAGACACTGTTATAATCCTCTGCCCACAATAAAACTCAAATGCCCTAATTAGTTGGGGCATTTTTAGTTTACACTAAAAACTAAACCGCAAACCAGGCCCGAAGAGTAAAAACCAATCGTCTTGATTGATGAGATAGCCCCCACCCAAATACAAAGGAATGCTTAGTTTGCCTCTTTGCAGTGGAGTAAGCGTTCCCAATGCCACAACTCCCAAATCTCTATTGGCACTATTCTGGCTAAAGTTAAAGGCATCGAAAGCTATAAAACCCGCACCTATACTGTATGGCTTAAATTTATTCACATTGTTTTCATCGTAAAATTGAAGTTGGGCAATAAAGGCAATACTTATACCTGATAGATTTTTAAATTTACTCTCCACACTTGTAGTATCGCCAAATTTATAAAGCAAAAGCCCGGCCGGAAAAGATACTTGCACATCTAAATTGTATTTCTTTTTGATAATAAGCTTGAGCTTGCGGGTGTAGCCATTGGCACCATGCTTCAAATCGTTGTGCTTTACACTTATAATTATTTGGGTAAATGGGTCGAAAGTATAGGTTTTGTGTACTAGGAAATCGTTGATACTTATGGGGAGAAATCTAGCATCTTTTGAATCGTAAAAAGCACTTCTAGGCGAGTTATCACTTGGCACAATGGCAAGGTTGTTTAGGTTTTGCATTTCTACCAAGTCATTTTTGCTATTGAATATTTTGATTTCAATGTCAAAATATTGTTTTCCATTAAGCTTGCCGTTTTCATCTATTTTTGATGGGTCAAATACGAAATTTATATCTTTTATATTGCCATCGTAAAAAATAGGTTTATTGAATGCATCTGAATTGAGCGGAATATTTTTTTCCCCATCATAATTCACAATTATAAAGTCAAAATCTGTAGGCAGCTGGTATTCCTTTATCAAAAGAGAATATTCTGTACTTCTTTTATTTAAGAAAACATTTACTTTCTTTTTGGGCAAACTTACAGGTACTTTCACTATGAAAAATGCCACTTCGTCTGAAAGCCTTGTGGTATCGCGAATCACATTTTCTATTCCTTCAAATTGCAAGCTCGATTGCTGCAGCCCCGTGCCTTTTATTCTCACCTCAAATTTTTCTCCTGGGTACACACCTAGATTTCCAGTCCAATCTTCACCATCGTGCATTATTGCGATTTCATCAATTCTGGGTTTTTCAATGATATTAAAATTGGTGAGGAATCGGGTTTTGTCGCCATCTTTAATGTATAAGTAGCCTTCATTTACCCTGTGGAGAGCGAAAGTGCGTATTTTACAAAGTACTTTATTGCTATTCACAAGTTGAGATTGGGTGAAAATTTCTGCTATCAGATTTCCGCCTGTCTCCTGCTGATCTTCAATGCGGTAAGTTTTTCTAAGGCCCATATTTCGATTCAAATCAAACTGAATGTCGTCTGCCGCTTTAAAATCGGGATTGAAATACACAGTGAACTTTTCGGGATTGATATAATCTATTCGATTGGGTTTTACATTGAACTTAATTTTTATGTGTGGCAAATCAAAACTCAATTCGTTTTGTGCATTTACAAATGGCTTCAAGGTTTTGAGCTTCAAAGTGAGCGATTTGTTGCCCAACACTTTGGGTTTGATATTGATTTTAAGTGTATTTACGGCCTGACCAAGCTTAATTTCATAGTCATTAAGCTCAGAGAAATCATTGTCTATCCTTATATTATATACATTTTGGCTAGGCATTTCGATTACTTTTTCTTCATCCAAAAATAAATCCATAGGCTCAACATCGTAAGAGATATAAGTGTCTTTATAAGGAAATAATTTATATTCTTGATTGATAGATTTGCCAGTTTTAAGTTGAATCACAAACACAAGGGAGAGATATTTGGCATTGTCTAAATCGTTGAATCGAATTTTGGCTCTATAATATTGCTCGCTAAAATGCCTCAAGGAATCTACCAACAAAAAATCGTTTGAGTGAATCATTTTGATTGATTCAATTAAAGTATCTTGCTTTGGAATAATAGTGAGTTCAAATAAATCTTGATTAGTGATGGATTTGAAAAATAAATATTTCTCTTTTTGATATTCAAAAGTGTTTTTTTCAGAAGTGTACACTAAAGTATCAATCCGCAAACTCAACTCATCTATAAAGCCCTCTTTTAATGTTTCTTTTATTTTTTGAGCTGAAGATAAAAAAGCCATACCTAGCAGAAATGGCAATAAAAATATGTTTTTGAATTTCATTTTTACTCTGATAAAATTAAACAGATACTAAAAATAGTGACCGGACAACTACCTTTGCAAAAATAACAATTATATATCTTTACCAACTAATTATCGTTTTTGGCTTTCTGCTTTAAGAAAATAAATAAATAGCTTTTATATTAGTTTTAATTTTCGCTTTTTTACGCTCAAAATCAATATAGCACCATGGGTTTATTCGACTTCATATTCAAAGATAAGAATGTAAATATCGCTAACGAGAAAGAGGCGTTTTACGCAATTTTATACGCTTGTGCAGCCGTAGATGGCGATATTGCAGATGAAGAAATCGAATTTATGAACAGTATAGTGGCAAAAAAAGACCTATTGAAAGGTACTGATTTGCGGTCACTCAATCAAAAAGTGATTCAATTATATAAAGATGCGGGCTCTAGTAGCGGCACATTGATAATAAAAGCGATTCCAAAATTGAATACGGTGCAAAAAGAACAGTGCTACATAGCTGCGTATGAAATATTTTTAGCAGATGGCAATGTGCAAGGCAGCGAACGCAAATTGCTGGAAGACTTGCAGGAAGCACTCGAGCTTACCGATGCCCGTGCAGCCGAACTATCAAAAACAATCAAATAAAAAATATACCCAAATTAGCCATACGCAATCTGCAATGAGTGTTATAGAAATGAAAGTGCCAACGGTGGGCGAGTCTATCACCGAAGTAACCATAGCCAATTGGTTGAAAAAGGATGGAGAATTCGTAAAATTAGATGAAATAATTTGTGAGCTTGAGTCGGATAAAGCCACCTTTGAATTGACTGCTGAAAAAGCTGGAACTCTACATCAAATAGCCAAATCAGGCGACACACTTGCTATTGGTGCTCCTATTTGCTCTATTGACACAGATGGAAAAGGAGCTGCTGATAGTACTCCCAAAGCCGAAGCACCCAAATCGGATGCAAAGCCAGCCACTGTTGCCGAACCATCAAAAGACGGCTATGCAAGTGGCACACCATCTCCAGCTGCAGGCAAAATATTGGCTGAAAAAGGCATAGACGCCACCGCTGTAAAAGGCTCGGGTATAGATGGCCGAATTACCAAAGACGATGCCCAAAATACCCAATCAAAACCAAATTCACTTCCTACTTTAAAGCCAGTAGAAGATGCTCCAAAATCGGCAGCAGGTTCTCGATCGCAAAGAAGAGAAAAAATGACTCCGCTTCGTAAAACTGTTGCCAGAAGATTGATAGCAGTAAAAAATGAGACAGCCATGCTTACTACTTTCAATGAGGTAGACATGAAACCCATAATGGATTTGAGAGGCAAATACAAAGATGCCTTCAAAGAAAAACATGGCATTGGGTTAGGCTTTATGTCGTTTTTTGTGAAAGCGGTGTGTGTGGCTTTGAAAGATTTCCCTGCGGTAAATGCCTATATAGATGGTGAAGAACTCGTTTTTAATGATTTCTGCGATATTTCAATTGCGGTTTCTGCCCCTAAAGGCTTAGTAGTACCCATAGTGCGAAATGCTGAAACATTGGGATTTAGTGAAATAGAGTCGGCCATTGCCAACCTTGCTAAAAAAGCAAGAGAAAATAAACTGACGATTGAAGAAATGACGGGTGGCACCTTTACCATCACCAATGGTGGTGTGTTTGGTTCTATGCTTTCTACGCCTATTATCAATGCCCCACAATCAGCTATACTGGGTATGCACAATATAGTAGAAAGAGCCATAGTGGTGGGTGGCGAAGTGGTAGTTCGCCCTATTATGTACGTAGCTTTATCGTACGACCACAGAATAATAGATGGTAAAGAATCGGTAGGCTTCTTGGTACGTGTAAAACAAATGCTCGAAGACCCTTCCAGATTATTGCTTTTAATATAGAAGTTCGCAAAACCCGACTAGAAATTCAATCTTATAGGATGTTATCTAAACTTAGGTTTGGTGTATACGTTTGAAAAAGAGGTTGTTAGTAAGGTAATGCCAACTGTATTCATGCATTCCATTTTTTCACAAAATAGAATGTATTGCAAAATTCAGAATTCTTTATTGCGAATTTTGCAATACATTCCTTAATCTTCAGCAATCACTATTATTTTATCTTCTGCATCGAATAAAATTGTATCTGATTTTGTAGGGTTAAGCGTGATACCATATTGTTTATTTGGATTATAGGCATCAGCTGCTATCCGGTACCCGATTGGAATTTCACGCTTTAGCAATGCGACTTCCGACACTTGATAAAAATTGGTTTCTTTACCTGGAAACGCATAACTAGTTGCAGGCTTCAGATACACTTCAAAGCCTTCCGCATCAAATAATTCTTCAAAAATATAGCTCAATTCTTTGTTTTCAGAAAGTTGGGCTAGTACAAGCGATATTATCTGATCGGAAATAATAAAATCATCTGCCTTCGACAAATCGGCTAATGCCCTGTTTTTTATATCTAATATTTCGCTTACAATATTAAATCGCTTGCTGATTTTATCGCCAATATCACGAATGTGCATAAGCGTAATCAGGGTAATGGCATCGGCTTCCTGCATTCCATACATATCAGAATAGCTCACTATTATAATATAGTTGTAGTATTCGAGGTCCAGTGCGTTTAGCGTATTTCTGTCATTTATATCGCCACGTTTAAATTTGATAGTTTGCTGTGTCACTTTATCGCTCAAATCTTCAATTTGGGCTTCAATGCCTTCGGATTCAGCCAATACAAATACCTCTGAACCAGGCAACACATAACTATCAAGTTCTTTTATGATGATCTTTGAATTCCTATTCCAGCCCAAAATTAATGTTTTTTGAACACCCTTTGCTGTAGAATCTTTAGCAACTAGCTCTTTGGCAACAGGTTTTGGAGTGTACTTTAGATTTTTGGTAAATTCCAATTCCAAATCATCTTCGGCAATTAATACCAGTTTATCATCTACACCTATTATTTCATCAAGTGGCGGACTCAACATTATACGCCCGTCTTTTTTCCTAATTCCTATAATTATAGTGTCTTCAAAAGCAAAATACAATTCTCTGAAAGAGTACCCTGCACTATTTTTTACAGGCAGAATATAAATTTCTACATTGGCGTAGTCAATCAAATCGTTGTAAATCAAGCTCAAGCCCGATTGCCTGCTGGTTTGCACTGTAATTTTTGAAATAATATCGTTCGATACCACCACCGTAACTTCGTCTTTGCCCACAATCTTGGTAATTACACGATTAGTTTCGTCTTTTATTTCGGCAATAATATTGTATTTGCCAATTTTACGATTGGGGTTATTTACAATCGCCATGATTGTTTTTATCACATACGCATCTGATTTATGTTCTTCAGGCGATAAAATAATAATGGCTTTTGCCGTATTGAGATTGGTAATTCGAATGTCATTGGCATCGCGAGCATTGCCATGTCGGAGTATTACTTTTGTCTTGCCGGTATTGCCAACTTTGGCAGATAATTCGTCTTTTATATGGTCAATTTCCTTGTCTGAAAGAATTACAATACAAGAACGGGGTTGGTTGGCATTGGCAATTACTAATTCTGAAACAATTGAAAATACTTTATTAGACCAACCTAGTATCACCGTGTGCCCTTCTTCTAACACTAATGAACGTCCTTTTTTCAACTCTTCTATTTTGGCAGAAAACCCCGTGTTAAGAATAGAAACCAATGAACTCACTAAGAATATACCTATAAAAGTAGTGCATAGCATTATGAGCCTAATTTGCCAGCTGTCGTCTCCGGTAATCGTGCCTTGATCGATAACGTGCATAAGGCTCGACCAATAGGCTTCAAAAATATCTACACTATGCCCTTCTATTTCTTTTATTCCTGACACTAGAATAATAGCCGCTGTTAGCAAGGCCACAATTAAAAATACAGCAAATAATAGCCCAATCATAGCAGGTGTGCCTAGGCCGATAATATTGTCAAAGTTGTATCTTAATCTTTGGGCAAAGGTTACTTTGTGCGATTTATACATTGGTGTCTAC
>Ga0163149_10005193_pt1 | contig 13830 bp, 17 predicted proteins | sample OliLakLV19MP5G1_FD_148604 | JGI IMG/M metagenome (GOLD analysis project Ga0163149, IMG submission 148604) | Freshwater microbial mat bacterial communities from Lake Vanda, McMurdo Dry Valleys, Antarctica - Oligotrophic Lake LV.19.MP5.G1 | ecosystem: Environmental > Aquatic > Freshwater > Lake >...
ATCTTATATTCATTGGCAGTGTATTTCACAACTGCTTTAGGCAGCGCTTCGTCAAGGATCACTTATCTTCCATCAGGGAACACTGCTTTCATCAAAGACTCATTGAAACGATCTTTACTGCTGACACCACGATTCTCATCTCCTTTTCGAAGCCACAAGGGTTCTTCTTTCGGAGGACGGGCAACTTCTTCGTTTTCTTCCCACCGCCGTTGATACCAATCCCAAACAAGCCAGTTCTTTATTGCATCGGCTCGAGCCCGCCGTTGTGTAGTCCGTTCCTGAAGGGTCACCTCACGAGAGAAGGTAGGTTCTGTTATCAAGTCCAATTTGTCTACTTCACGTATGTCATTGAAGTTGGGAAATGGTCCGGGCGGGACTTCATTCATGACTACACTCCGAGCAAATAAGTCCTCTCCTAGAAAGCCATGTCCCTGTGCTTCAAGTTTGCGCTTCAATACACGAACACGACGAACTCCAGCTGGGTGGACCTCCGTGTACCGAATCAACGGCCGGGGTAGGTCTTCTGGGTCTATGGATTGGCCCGCAAAAGGCTCGATGGCTTCAACCACCAATAGGCGGCTGTTGTCCGTCAAATATTGGACGAATTGTACACGTTCAGTTTCTGAGTCTTGACCAAGATTTCTGAAGCCGCCATTGGTTTGAATAATTCGTTGCACATGCTTGACTAGCGTGGAGTTGAGAGTATTGTCGTCGTTGGAATTGGTAAAGGGCAATCCCCAAATCATAACACCCTGAATTCGACCGGAATCCTGGTCCATGTAGTACACAACTCCTCTACCGTAGACAGGCTTCATGTTTGATGTCGGATTGCCGCCCAATCGTCCTTTGCGTTTGCTACTGGAGCCACCGTCTTCTCCGAGCCATTGCTTTAATCGCCTCGATTGATTGGTCCACCAGAAAGCTTGCGTTGAGAATCGCTCCGAATCACATGTTCCAATACAAAGTGCGTAGATGCCGGCCTCCTTCAGATGATCACGCTTTTCGGATCCAGCGAGAGGAAGCTGATCGGATCTCCAAACAGGAATGGGATGTTTCAAATAAGCAACATCTCTCGACAGATCCAACTCTTTCGATGACGGCGAGCCCTGCCGACGATCGCGTCCTCCAACAAAGCCAAACAACAGCTGTTTACCTCCATCTCGTAGGCTCCCTTGGCGCTGATAGTAGTCCCTGGCCATGTTGTAAGCTGCCACTCGCCCTGCTTCTGTCCCATCGACCAATCCCACACCTGCCACATCGGCATTTCCAGTCCAGGGATTCGGGTATTTCGCGACAGAACCAGCTGCATAGACACCATTCCCGGCGGATAGTTCTGCATTCACGGCAATGCGACCATCATCGGCATAACACGCCAGCAAATTATTGTTGTGGAGACTAGTAGTAGTACTGTCGCTTGCAGCATTTTTTGTCATTTGCGACCATGTTTGATACCAGCATCTTCCTTCGCGCGCCTCTTCTAGATATGCTGGACCTGTGGCGGTCGGCAATGCTGCGGTTCCCATGGAGCCACTGACTTCGGGTGCCACTATATGTGAAAGAGGTATGCCATGAGGGGTAAAGGATACGGGCAACGCACTGAGAGAACTCAAAAGCAGCAACAGCCAGAAGTAGACAATACACTTACCAACGAGCCATTGGACCGATGAGCTAGCAGCATCCAATAAATCATACGATTTTGCTGTATAGAGTTGTAATCCTGCATCTTTATCATACTCTCCACTTTCTTTATTGTACAACTGATCACTGCCAATATATCGAATTAAGGATCGATGAAAAATTTCAATCTTGTGTTTTGACGAAGTCAATCGTTTGGATACGGCAGCACTCAGATACTGGGGTGCAATATGACTCAGTGGTCCCTTGCCACCAAAAACCATGCTGGCGGCGGACTTGTTGCGCTGCCGAGCGGCAGCAGGCGCCGACGAAGATATGGCCACGGCCAATGCCACAGCATCCCATCCACTGCCAATGACGGCCACTTTTTTGCCTTGCTTTGCTGCCTGCAACACGGTTTGTCGTATTTGAGGGGCATTCCAAATGGGTCGGTTTATTGTAGAACTGCTGATACTTTGTACCGTTGGTCGTAATTCCAAAATACGGCCCAAGGCCCTTTCGTCCAATAAATAATGGGGTGGAGGAGCTCCACGGGATCCCGTGGCTACTAGGACGGCGTGTTGATATCGTATGCGTGTTGGTGTTGGATTCGTGGATGAGGACAAGAGAACTTGTCGAGTATGTGGATGAAATCCTTCACAACGGGTTTCATGATAAAAGTCTACATTGTCGTTGATACTTTTGGATTTTGTCGTGTCTTTGGTGGTGTCGTTCATGATGGGATCAATGACAGCAATGGAAGCCTGTGGACAAACTTGTCGCAAAGTTTCTACGGCACTTTTTCCAGCAATTCCATTTCCCACCACCACAAAATCATATTCCTTTATTGGAGCTGCAGAAGCATTGAAGAAGTTGTTGGCCCTATGTTCATTGGAGTCAAAAATGCGTGTCTCATTTGCTTGCCCATCGAGTGATTTAGGAGATGCTGCCAATGTTACTGAACTAGGCAAAGCTTCCAATCCTTGCATGGTAGTGGCATGAGGCTGAGTAATATTTCGCAGACCCATTCGGAACAAATCTGCAGCAGTAGGCAATCTTTTTTCGTTATCAACGCCAAAAGAAGGGATATGGTGAAGCTTCCCTTTTTGGATATCTTGGTGCTCGTCATCACGTCGTGATCTAAGCCGCAACAATGAAGCAGCCGTCGCAGTTCCAGCCACAGCCAAAACCCTCAACACAGAGGTGTGTTTCAAATAAGGGAGAGAATTCATAGTGCTGGTGCTTTTGTTTTTGTTGGAAAAAGTGATTGGCAACTTCAAACAATCTCACAAACCGCTTGAGTGCTTCTTTCTCACTCGATCATCCACCACAATTTCTGCAAAAGGAGTACGGCCCGCCAGTTTCCGTGGATAACTTATTTCAGCCAGATGTTAGGGCAGACAAACCACCCTATTTTACGGCTACAAATTGGCTATAGCTAAAGCACCTACTATCCGCTTTGGGAAGTGGGATCAATGATACCAGGTTGCGTTTGTGCATGGACGACATGGCAACAGGTTTTCTCATTGCTGGTTGTGCTCATCGTTTGAAATAATAATGGTATCCTGACGCAGAAAAAAAGCAAAAAGCTGATGCCGGTATGGTATCCATCGCTGTCTGAGTCCCGTTATCCATTTTGTGGACTTGCGTCAGTCATGATAAGGAGCGGGATTGGTTCATCGGTTTAGAATTCGTGTGCGTCTATTTTGCGTTTCCTGGTCTCGCAGGATTTTGTTTGGGCTAACCTTCTACTTACTGCACTCGTTGAAAGCCCGCACACCTTTAGGTTATGGAGGCAAATTCATGGGCGCCGAAAGCGAACCCGGGCAGCGACCAGACGGGAGCGCACACCGGACAAAAGAAAATCACAGCATCTCAACGGGCTGCATGGTTCAGCAGAGGGTCGACAACAAAAAAAGTCCACGCAGGGCAAAGTGGAAAATGGCTAAAGCAGCTTGTCGGCCGGTTGCGTGACTGTCAGATTTGGAATCTCTGCACAAAGTGGGTGCTGCGGTCAATGTTGCTGAGGAGGTCTGGTGCTTGTGTTTTTGTGGTGGGAATTCAGCAATGGGACAATGTGTTGCGGCTGCGGTTGCGCTTTTTTGACGGCTGCATTGTCGAAAGTTTTGTTGCCTAGGTTAAATCAAGCCCGGACGCACAGAAAGGTGCGAGGGAACAGGAAAGTAGCAATGTGAAAACTAGCAACGGTGGGGAGAAGAAGGGGATTGGGAGGAGAGGGGCGGAAGACTTGGAGGTGGCTGTTGCTTTTAGGCAGGAGGAAGACCAATGGTTAAGTGGGTAGAAAGAGGTCAAGTAGCGGTCAAAGCAAGTGACAAGGATCAGGAAGGGGCCAGTAAGCAGACTCCGTTGTGCTAGAGACTGTTGTAAGTGGCAGGACTCCGGAACAAGCATTTGTGCTCTAAGAAATCGTTTTGGAATTTGGCTTCAGAGGCACAGGAATGGGTGGAGAAACAGGCATTGCAGAGGGTCAAGTCACAATCACAGTCGACCGCACCATCAAGGCACACATTTGCTTTGTTGCACAGGTCACATCGCATTTGTTGTTGGAATTCGGTGTGTCGGGGAAGCTTGTGGCATGAGCATGTCCACAAAAGAATCGGGTTCCATTTTGACGAAGGGTGCCGTTTGCTGCAACATGTGTTCATGTGTGAATTGACAAAGCATTCTGTGCATGTTGCGATTGTGCACATGTTGTGTTGCAACGTTGGCACAAGGCTGTCTGTTGTGCGCATGTCTGGCAGGAGACGAGTGCACTTGGATGGCGGAGAACACATTGTTGGCACCGGGTGCACGTTCCGCTGTTGTTGTTGGTTTTCTCCATTTTGTGGGTCAAAGGCATTGAAGAATTGTTTTGATGAACTGTTTTGTTGTTGATGGGGTTGTCGCAGGATTAAATTAGCAGTCTTTGGCGATCGTGGTGCAAGAATCCATTGCGTTTTGCATCTTCTGGACAGCTTGGGCCTTTTTTGGGAGTCACCAGGCTGTTTCGAATGTGCACCACAGTTGGTTGCACCTATGAAACATGTCTTGTTTTTGCTGGGTGGTCAACAAAGGAAATCTTTCATTGGAGGAATTGTTGTTGCATGTTCCGGGGCAACCTTGTGCGTTCAGGGCGTTGTTGACAAATGCCTTTTGGAAGGACGATGAGAGATTGTTTGCAGACAGAAGTGGTTGCAGTGCATGGCACCGCCTTTGGTTGTCTCTCCACTGCAAAGAGGGCTTCGTTTCTTGGAGACAAGGTTCATCTTGCTTCTGTGCAAATCGCACTTTTCTAGACCAGGTCGGATGTGGTGGAAGGAGTTGGTGTAGGACGGATGGAAGGTGTTTGCAAAGAAGTCTGAGAAGGTTGTTGCATTTCTGTGTTTGTCTTTGTCGATGTGGAGCAGGTCTTTGATGCCTCGCGTGTTGATGTCCATCTTGAGGTTGAGGCCAGTGGCAATTCGAAACGCAATCGCAGCAAAACAAAACTTTTTCAGACATCAGACGCGCGCAGTCTGGGTAAAGTTTTTCGCCTTGCGTTGTTTGCATGATCACGAACCTTGCAGGCTAAACATTTTTGAATCTAGGCACTTTGCGCAGGATCTGACGCCTTGCCCGGAACCTAGCACTTTGCCTTTTGCCTGGGTGCTGACTGTGGCCGTGGCAAAACTAAAAGCGGAGTCTCTCCCAACTGACACCCCGATCCCATGATGACAATGCAAAGGGTTTGACGAACAGCATGGCCAAGTCCCTCTTTTCAAATTCAAGTGATGCCGATTGATGCGTTGCAGGAAATCCTGAAGTTAAACTGTCTAGAAATGGTGTAAATCAGTTAATGAATTTGTGTTAAATTTAAAGCTGATAACAACGCTGTCTTGTCCACATGCTGCAGGTGCAGGTTCTGCTCTGACATGTCCTTGCCATTTTTTTTCCAGTTGGTCATGGCCAAAAATCGATTGTTTAAGGGTTTCACCCCAGATCTACCTAAAGAAAGTCTGATAAGGACATCTCAAGCTCATTGGAGCTACATCAGAGTGTAATGAGTGTACTTTGTATGGGTCATCTAGCTAGAGAGCGCACCAGTTCTTCCAAAAGTGTGGCAGAAGTGTGACACGGTGACACTGTGGAAGTGTTGTTTTCCCCCAATGACACCGTGTAAAAATTCAGTCTTGCAAAAAATGTTGGAGAACGTGCTGTACCTTCTTAATGTCCACAACAAGCCTTGTACTCGAGTGCATCTCTCAAGATCCGACCGACAACAAGCCTCGAATATCTCTCAAGATCCGAGATGGATAGTGGCACTTCTTTTACTTCTTACCGTACCTTTACCACCCGATACCAGCAGATAGTCAATTCATACCGGTACAACAGTAGCAAGCAAACTCTCTGTAGAAATCATTAAGAGACCATGTTGGCTGGGGGCACGGAAAAGAGATCTGCCGCAAGTGCCACGTCTACCAGCTCTCGTCCCCTGAAGGTAGCAAAGAGCCCTGGTTGGGCTTCCAAACTCGGAGTATTCGACTTAATGAAGCCAAACGAACGGGCGACAGCACTTGGCAGTGACACAGGTTTCTGTGTTGCCGAAAACATCACTTTAAGTGACTTCCATAATAAATGTGATGACATCGAGCACGGCAAAAAATGCACTGATCTGGAGAGTCGTTTGTGCTTTCACATGGAGTTCATAGATGGGAAGGCCTGGATTTACGAGATCCCTCATGCAGCTCATGACAGAGCTGCAGGGGAGGTGGTGGATGAAATAATGTCCGGGTTGGGTGGACATCGCAGAGATTTCTTCAAAGCTTCCTCTCCCCGGTGCGATAACAACAATGTCAATGAATCATATGAACCAGATGGATCTGTTGTGAAGCGTCTGCAACGCCCAGGTGCGGGACAACCTGGTGCTGCAGATGCCACAGGAAACCGATTTCCCAATATCATTGTGGAAGTTGCTTTTATTGAAACTGAGTCGCATGTCCGTCGAAAGGCTGTGAAGTGGCTTAATGCAAGCAACGATCCAAACTTTGCAGTCCAACAAGTGATTGTAATCAAAATTGGAAAGGATCCTCGACCGACTCGTGGGAACACCAGAGCCATGGAGGCATGGCAGTATGAACAAGCAGTTTCACCTGCAGTGAATCATTACGACAATGTTGCTAGTCACTTTGTATTTGGAGTACCCAGGTTTGACCGTCCACCTCCTTCTAACAATGTGGGGGTCACATTTCCCAATCAGATGGTTCTTCAAATTCCATCTACAAGCTTCTATCATCCGGCCAATCCTCCAGCTGGTGTGCCACCAGTTATTGATGTTGATTTGTTTTACATTCGGCGGGCTATTGAAGAGAGTTTCTGACCATCATGTGGAAGACCATCCATTTGAGCAACTGTGACATCAAATGCGTGTTGTTGTTGTTGTTGTTGTTGTTGTTGGGATAACTAGCTAGATAACTTCATAGCCTTTGGGATCTTCCACAATCACTACAAGAACCTTATGCATTGCACAGTCTTCAGTCCTGTCTGAAACTGATCGAACGATGTCCTCAGACAATCAACCTCTCTGGAGTTTGATGCCTTTAGGATATCTTTAGTTCCATAGTGTGTGCAGGTTGCCCTTAAGATTATTGCAATACTAAATACTACTAGCTAGAGCCTACAAAGTAAGCTTTGAAGGGCAAACAAATGCCGTCTGAACAAGAGGTGGACAATCTCTACGGCGTCGAAAAGGTGAAGATGTAAGTAGCTTTTGTGGTTAATACATCCTACGGTCTTAGTAGCTCCTACTTAAAGTCATATCAGACACATTTACTAGCACTGTAGCTATAGAACTCATCATTCGCTTTTCTAAAATGACAATGCGCATCTTATTTGGTCTTTCGTTTCTTTCCTTTCTTGGAAGACTGGGCATTACGAACTGCCTTCAGAATCTTTTCCAGAACTCGTTGTAGGAGAGGGACAGTCCATGGACCTTTGACACCTCCGATTCTATACAATACCACCAGGATTCGGTAGTCTTTATTGGCTGTGTAAAACAAAAGAGATAACTGCTCTCCTCACTCGTTCGTGGTACTAGGATATGCTCGGCAGCGTCCCGACTACCGCGGCATCCGAACTTCCCGCCTGGTCCACACATGCCATAGCCATAGCAAGCAAATTCTTCCTTCACGGAGACCTCGATAGCTGGAAGAATGTCTGAATCACCTAAACAGAGCCCGGTCTCTTCCAATTCTTTCATGCCAGTTTTGTTGAGAATCGTGACAGTGACTACTTTCTCCTTGTCAGCATTCTTGCCAGACAGACGCTCTTCCAGGCGTTTGGCCCATTCCTTCAATTCATCGTTATCATCCGGACAAACTTGGCATTCCATTACACCCCGATAGAGTCTTTCTCTCACAAAAAAAGTAAACAGGAACGATGGCGGACGCAGACCACATCGCGGACGGCGTCCCAATGAGCTTAGAGCAAATGAGGGAGTATCTACAAGAGCACTATGGCATACCCATCGCACTAAGAGAACAAGGAGCAAACACTGTTCAATGCCCGTACTGCCACGGAAAGCACCGCGCAACAGAAACTGGGCACCAAGAAGCGGGATGTGAGGATGACTTTGGGAGTGGCATTGTCATTGGCAACAGACACTTTGTCAAGAACTACGGCTACACTGTAGCAGAATACATACGAGGTGATAAGGCAAACGAATTAGTGGTGCCAGGCAATTTAGTTGATTAATTAATTTTCATAGTTCCTCCTAGATCCTTCCATAGTTGCTTGTCCGCTCTTTCGATCACAAATCCAAAACAAAAAATTCAAGATGGCTTTCAACACACTTGGCGATTTACTACCGCATTACACTTAGCTATTAGGAAAACCTGTCGTTTTAAGGAAGGGAGGAGATGAAACAACAACGTGCCCTTGTTGTGGCTTCGAACATGAGCACGGTTATGCGCCTGGCCACAGAGTGGCTCATTGCCACACTATGCACAAAGCACCGATGGCTAAGTCCATAGTCATAAAGGGGAGGGTTTTCACGGAGGAAGACGGCTACACTGTGGTGAATTGCAAACAGAAATATTTCGTGCCGAGGACCGTGTGAACGACTGTTACGACATTTTGATCATAGGGAGACTGTCAACTTTCATTAATCCCTTGGTTTCAACTTTGAGGTGTTTGAGTGATGTGCGGCGGGCTTCTGCTACATCTCTTTTCCTTAATGCGTCTTTCAACGATTTCCTTTGTTTCAAGCAGACGTGTGTTCTGAGGGGCATGTCGCAGAACTTCTGCGTCTTTCTAATCAATGGAGCATGATATGTCCCTTTCCCGAGCTGTGGCCATGTCTCCATGCCTATAGAGAACTTGGCGGAGGAACGCACTGCGGAAAACTGGTCAGAAATGGTGTAAACAGTGTAGCTTTTATTGTTGTGCACTCATGTAGGTATAAAACATTGGATTCAACACTGCTTCGAACTACAATGAAATGTTGTTCCAAGCGCCAATTACTTTCCATCCGCCGCGTTCTTTGTCCGTCCCAGTGCCGCGAAGATAACGACGGCCGCCTCCGACCGGGTTTTCTCCTGGCTGCTGCAGTATTTGAAGGCTTGACACCAAATCGACCCAACCGTCGGGGAGATTGAAGCTACAAACCATGTCTGTCTTGACATAGGCATCGACCCTTTCTCTTTCTTCGAGAGCAGTCCTATTGCCACCACCGCTACAAGACATGGTCAAAGGATTACCTCCAAATTCCGACTCGGGATAGAGCAGCATTTTCAAACTGAAATAAGTTCCTTCCAGGCACGTCATGGGATTGTCCTTGGTGCGGCTACAGCGAACCATGGTAATGGAGCGTACCGAATTATCCCAATCCTTCGGGGGTTGATGGACGGGGTTGCTATACTGGCCCAGAAAACCGTCCAGGCCTCCGTCTCCGCGAGAGACAGTAGTCGCGGTTGTGGTCGTGGTCGTCATAGTAGCAGAGGCAAGACTCCCTATACTCGCATATTGTGTCAATTCAGTTCCGTTGCAATCAAAGTCATTATAGAGCTTGACATGAGGTGTGGTCAATTCTTCTAGAGTGACATCATCGATCAACTTCTCCCAGCACGGCCATAGTCCAGTGGAATTCGACTGCTGCCTGAAGCTAGCCTCTGTCGTGCTAGCTTTTGTCGTGCTATTGGGAGCAGTTGTACTATTATTGTCCATGGATGATGGAAGCCCAAACGTAGTCATAGTGGTGTTGGCGTTTGTCATAGAGGCACCTGCTGTTGTTCCCGGAGCCTCCTCAGGTAGCGAACTACTGCTGTTGCTAACAGGAGCTTCATTGTTGGACTGCACTGACAGCGTATCAGGAAGGTTTTCATTCAATTGCACAATAGCAGCAAGGTCATACTGATCCACAAAATCCACTTGGATAGCATTGATCGAACCGACCATTCCGTTGGTTTTCAAGGAGGTAATCATGGCATCGAATTGGTTTTGAAAGGTTTCGGTATAACTCTCGATACCAATACGGCTACAAGTCAATACGGCCGTTCCAAGAGCCGCATCACTGGTAGGATCACACCCCCTTCCCAGCGGTATGACTCCAATGTAACTCAAGAGGCGAAACGAGGAGGTATTCGACGTTGTTTTCCAATTGGCGAGTTGCGCTCCATGGGCCGTGCAATCTGCTGCAATTTCTTTCTGTAGCCACGCCCCCTGATCAGAGTTGAAGGTGGGCCAGACTGCACAGGTACCATTCTCGTCGCCACCACCACCAGGTAGAACTGCAGATGGAATAGGGATATAGAACTGCTTGCTTGCTCCACCTTCACACGGGTTTGTTTTCACATATTCATCCGGCGAAACACTCCTGGTAATATTAGCTTCCATGTTCATGGTAACGGATGTTTCTCTGTCCGTTTCATCATAAATGACGTATACGCGACCCTTGACCTCGTTCATTGTAGATTCCAAGACTTGAGGTGTCAGTTGATAGCCAAAAAACGACGCCAAGGACGACTCGAGCATGGACTGCACTTGTGCCACAGGTGTTCTACACTGGAGTCGAATCTTGAGAATGACAGTTTCGCTACTGCTTTCACTACCACTCATAAAGGTGTAGATTTGGGTCAAGACGTCCTGAAACGTCACATCCATGAAGAGTGTATGATGCAACCGAATGATTCCCTCGTGCACACCCAATCGAAGATCCAGGAATCGAATGCCTTGATGCAGCTGTTGTAAAATCGATGCTTCTTGTGTCTTGACCAGATTGATCGCTCTAGCAATTTCCATAGTTACCAGTTGATTCATCATGTCCTCGGACACGCCGCTCAAGTCGGTCGAGCCACACGTGGGCACTCTTCCTTCGCCTGCTGTAGTGTCCAGCATTTTGTAGGCTCCAGCATCGTGAGATCCTGGCAAGACAACCTCTTGGAGGCGCACCCTGTTTGCCATCGCTGTGTCTGCAAAAAATACTTGTCCCATCCATTGGTCCATCTTCCAAGTATCTGTCGTAGCATCCGTGGCTGCTACCGCCGACACAAGAGTAGCATCCACGGCTGCTGCCGCGGACACTGCAGCGACCGTCGAACATATCCGCCACATAGAAAACGTGCCCAAGAATAAACACAATTTTTGTTGCCTTATCGCGGAAATCATCTTTTTGGTTTGAGTTGAAAGGCGGAGCTTGCTATTGATTTTTTTGTGATCCACTTTTTCTTTGAGATTGTTTGATAAACTGTTTTTACGGAAGCTTCACTAGCTAGTAGTAGTTCGGGTCTGTATTGCGGTGAAAAAACGAACGCAGATCTATTAATGTGAGAAAAGCTACAGTATCGTTTCAATTCTTCTCTGCAAAAGATGCAATAGTACAGCGATGTTGTGTGGTGACCGGGAACCGAAAAAGAATGCTTTGCTATTACGGTCCCGCGAAAACAAGCGGTGGTTATTCGCAAACAGTTGCTTCGCGATGGTTTCGAAAAGAACCACACTGTAGGAGTTTCCCAGCAAAGCAACACTGTAGCACATCTTCTCACTGCAGTGACTGCACTGGACTTGTGTCCTTCCAAAAGATGTGTGGACCTCTCTGCAACCATCTCTACTACTAGGCTTGTCTTTTGTTCCTTCTCCAACACCGGCATTTGGTCTTTGCATTGTCTTGGAACAAATGTCCTGATTGCTCCGCCAGACTTTGGCGGTGGCTGCTGGTGGAGGTGAGGGGAGGAGAAAACAGTTGCGTCTTTTTGTGCCACTGACATTTGGCTCTGGAACATGTTGAGCAAATGCAGGGCTTAGTGGCAGAGCGGCTACCAGATGGATGGCTTTCTGTTGTTGCGTTCAGTTGGTCATCCACTGATCAGTTTGTTTGTCTTGTCAAGTCATTGACAATTTGTTGCTTGTGCAGGGGTGTCTGCTGCATTCCAATGAGCACCACAGTGAAGTTTGTGGTGGCGGTGGCGATGGTGGCAGCAGCTGTCAACTGGTCAAGTTGTTTCATGCCATTGACTCATTGGCCCAGACAAAAACCAATTGCTTGAGAGGAGAGGTCTGCCACTTTCCATGTTTGTTGCAATGAACAACAACCAAATGAGCACATGTCTCTGTAAATGCGTTTGGCAGATTGCAAAGTCTCAATGAAAACATGTTTTCTAGCTAGTAGCTCCCCTTCCTCATTTGTAAAAAAAGCAATTGCACCATCAGTTGTTGTCAATTTGTAAACCACAAAAAACCAGGATCCCAACATTCGGACTCATAACCAGTGACATCATGACGGGATCCACTGTGCGTATTCCAACTACGTAAAATTTCAGTTTATTCTGCCATCAACCAATCATCATCAACGATCTTCTTTATTTAATAGTTGTGGGGAGTTTTCGAATTCAAGAGAAGATCCGCAAATTCTTTACTATGGCTGTTGTTGGTGGCTTCCATCCATCATAATAATAGCACATATCCATCATCTCCCGTTGCTGCACTCAGCTACCACCAGATAGCTACTGTTATAGCTACTACACAATAGAATTGCTATTATAATTATCGCTGTTCGATTGGATCTCCTTTCCACTGAATTCAGGCGTTGCATCCACCCCTGCACGCACCTTTGTCCTACGTACTGTACTGTATAAAACACATACTGGACCCCAAAATTGTACGGCGTTCCAATCCATTCCCATTTCTATGGAGCGACGAAAAATCATGATGTTTCCCAAAATTCTGCTGCTACTGGCAGCGATACTACAGCAAGATCCCCAATCCACGAATTATGGTGCATCTGCTTTTGTCCCAGCCTTTACTACACAAACTTCCACTATACAAACTTCCTCCAAGACAACAAAAGTATATTCCCAACTTCCTTCTCCGGGCGGCCGCGCCGACATTGACATTGTCTTTGGGAGCGTCGAAGAACACCGCGAACGCGGCTTGAGCAAACAAAGCGACGATGACGACGACGAAGAAGACGGCAACGTCAAGAATGATCAATACGGCCTCTACGAAGATGACCTCGATGAGGATCAGCGCGACCGCATTGAGCGTCAAGAAAAAATTGAAAAGTTGTTGCAACAACAAGAATCGTCGTTGCGAGAAGAACGCAAACAGAAACAATGGGGAAAATTTGCGAATGTCACTTCCAAAGAAGATTTGGAAGCCATTTTAAAAGCCGAAAAGGAAAAAATAGAACAAGGTACGTCCATGTACTTGTGTGTCTGTACTTTTATATATTGTATTGGATGTGGATCATGACTTGTGTGTGTTTTTGAAAAAAAAGGACACTCCTCTATGGTGCAAATGTGTTTTTTTTCTTCTCACACTCCATACGACTACTATTTACTCAAAAATTATAAAATTAGAAAACAAGGCCAAGGCCGAAATGGCCAAGGCCCAGGGGGTCGTCATGGAAATGTTGGCCCCCTTGGAATCCTTTGATTCCGGAACGGTCTATGATGAAACGGGCAATGTGCAAATCAAAGCGGGATCCAGCAGTGGTGGTGGCAGAAATGGCGCAGTCCCCATGGCGCATTGGTATGCCGAAGTCGATGAAGAATTGGAACAAGAATGGAATGCCTTGCTGAGTGGTGATGGTGATGGTAGTGATAGTGATGTAAAGAATGGCAAGAACAAACCCTTTGATCCTGCCGAAGCCAGTGTCCGATTGGCCAAGGGCGGACAAGTGGTGAGTAACGAAGCCATGCAAGGGATTCGAGTCGGCAGTGCCGGAGGATGGTCCTTGGAAGTCTT
>Ga0163149_10005195_pt1 | contig 13830 bp, 9 predicted proteins | sample OliLakLV19MP5G1_FD_148604 | JGI IMG/M metagenome (GOLD analysis project Ga0163149, IMG submission 148604) | Freshwater microbial mat bacterial communities from Lake Vanda, McMurdo Dry Valleys, Antarctica - Oligotrophic Lake LV.19.MP5.G1 | ecosystem: Environmental > Aquatic > Freshwater > Lake >...
TGAGTGCTTCGTGGAGATCTGTGGGAGTATCGGGAAAATAATTTTGGATAAAAGCTATTGGATATTCGAGACTCAGGAGTTTCGCAACCGGAGCTAAGCTCCCTCCTTCACCCTCAAAATGGCTTGCCATGATGATGCGAGCACCTTTTTGCTTGAGGAAATTGATAACGTGCTTTGTTTTTTGAATTCGGAAATCATCAGTAATTACTCCATTCTTCACCGGCACATTAAAATCCGCTCGCAAAAAGACTGTCTTCCCCGCTATATCACCCATATCTTGAGTAAATTTCATCATAAAAAATTACACGCTATCAACTGCCGATAAAATCGCATTGAAATCTGCCACTGCAAGACTTGCACGTCCGACGAGAAATCCTGTGACGTTCCCGCGCGCAATAAGCTCTCCAACATTTTTTCCATCAACAGATCCTCCGTAAATAATGCGCACTTTTTTTGCCATCTCTCTTCCGTAGAGTGTAGTCAGCGTCTTCTGGATAAAAATAGTCATTTCATGGAGTCCATGAGCATCAATGACTCCCGTAGCGTTCTTACCGATAGCCCATAGTGGCTCGTAGGCAATAATTACTTGGCTTATATCTTTATTTGAAATATTCGCAAGAGAATCCGCAATCTGTTTTGAAACCATTCCTAAATATTCCCCATGAGAATCACGACTCTGCTCACCAACACAGAGAATTGGAGTCATGCCATCAGCAAGCACGGCTCCGAGTTTTCTAGCTACCATAGCGTCACTTTCCCCAAGGAATCTTCTTTCGGAGTGTCCGATAATGACATGGGAAACTCCAAGATGCTTTAACTGGAGAGTGCTGACCTCTCCCGTTGCTGCGCCAGTACCTCCCCAAAACGTATCTTGAGCGCCGAGTGCAACTTTTTTGGTTTTCCGGAAACCTTTTGGCATAAAAACAAATGGTGGAGCAATAACTACTTCAGTTTTTTTTAGGATTGTCGCTTTTTCTTTAACGCCTGCAAACAACCTACCTGCTTCCAATGAGGTTTCTGGGTTCATTTTCCAGTTCGCTATGACAATATATTTAGACATGGAACCATCATACCACGGAGAAATGCCCTACTTCATCTCTTCCCAAGAGAGTATTTCGTAGTTACTCGAAGTGAGCGGAAAGCTCGGAGGGGGACCGTAGAGCAGGTTTGCGTCATAGGTAAGAAAGCGGTTCTGATATCCCGTTGCTGGTGTACCAGTATATGCAAAACCATAGCGAAGATTTGTTGCAATCATTCCGTAGAGCGTCAACGAGCTTCGGATATAGCTTGCGGTACAATTACTATTAGAATAAAAATATCTGCCGGCACGACCGTTTTGTGCAATGAGCGCAGCGTCAATACGAAGTGTGTCAAGACTATAGAGACCTACATTAATATTATTCTGCGCAATGAGACCAACAGAGTCGGAACCATTGTAATTGGTATACAATAAATTGTTGTTTATTGTAATGCTTGTTCTCGTACTGACGTTATCCGGAAACCTTCCGGAAGCAATGGTGACGCGGGCCGTATTAATAGTACCCTCTACCCACACGTTATCTTCCACGAACACAAGTCCATTTGCCGGGATTACGTAGTTTGCGACAAAAGTTCTGTTATTGATACTCCATGTTCCCCATCCGGTTTGATTGCCTGGATTATTACAGTTATTTGGTACTGCCATCTGCGATGTTACTCGATATACATCAAAGGTATCATTTGTTCTCAAAATAATTTGATACCCTTGCGAGCCAGAAGGAGCGAGATATCTTCCTGATGACTGTGCAGATGACCTAATGACAGCCAAATCAGTCGTAAGTCCGGCAAAGTCCACAGCAGGTAAGGGAAATAGCCTCCCTACCTCAAATACATCAATGCGCGCTTGTACAAGGTTTGGCGGTGCCTCAAGTGCTCTGAAGGTATCTGAAACGTTACCACTCGGGAGGACAACATGGGTATGCACTCCAAACTCATTTCCGCCCGCATGGTCGGGATCATCATAGTTTGCCACACCGCTCGTGATAAGGTTGTGGGCTAAGCCGTCAAAACGAATTCCTCCATTTGAATGGATAGGGCCGAACACTTCTGTTCCCTGTCCAAAGCGTAAGTCCGCATTGGCCACAACTGCAAATTTCGCAAGAGAGGGAATTGCGAGTTCAACCGCGATACGTCTTGAAAGGGTGGGAGATGACGATGAGGTGCCAGTCGATTCGATCCGCACCTTGGTCGAACCAAGAGGTGGAGGGATGATATTGAGACTAAACTGTCCGGATACATTGCCATTTTTATCGAGCACTGAATGTACATAGGGTCCACTTGTAGTTTTTCCGTCCTTGTAGTCAGTTGGCGCATGGGCCAAATGCCAACGATAATAATCAATTCCGGATTCCGCAAGCTGGATTGACCGCTCTTTATCGAGCGACATCCGCGCAGCCTTAATATTGATTCCTGCCCAAGAAACGAGCGCTCCGATTACCACGATAGCGATGGTGCTAAAGACAATTACCTGCACGAGTACTTGCCCTTCATTTTTTTGGGGTACATTTCTCATAAGTTATCTTTTAGATTACGCAGTGTCGCTTGAGTAATCACGGTAATTGGTGTCGGCGAACGATTTGGGTCACGGTCCACAACCACCTTTATGTTCACCATACGAATACTGCTAATATTTACGGGTTGTGCGAGCGGAGAGGAAGTGCCGGTATAATTTTCATCATAATACGTAAAAATTGGTGTTGATGTGCCATTGATTACATCCCTGATGACGGTGTCAAACACTTCTGCATTAGTGTTATAAACTAGCGGACTTCCTGATGGGTGAATAATTCCGCGCATGAGCACATTGCCTTGCATAAAATACCGCAGTCGCTCGCGTTCAGTATCAACGTCTACGTTACTATAGAATATAAAAGTAGAGGTCCCCGCTTGGGAAACGGCGTACGATCCAAGGCTTGACTGGGTACTGCTGCGAAGCTCGGATGTAATTGTTTTCAAAACTTTTCGGGCATCTAGCTGAGCAGTGAGGTTACTTTGCACCGTTGAGTTATAGGAAAATATGTCACGGCCAAAATTTGCAATGAGAAGCCCTATGACAAGTGCCATCCCCACACTGACAAGTGTCTCAACTAATGTAAATCCTTTTTTATGGAAAAAATAATACATAATTATGGAATCATCGTAACACCTTGTTGAACATACGAGCTATTGGTTGGAATACTGACTTGCACTTGACTCTGCGAATACCCCGCCAAATTTACTGTCACAGTTGCCGTTCCGTTCGTCAATCCATAGAAAAGTGCTTGACCCGGAGGTGTGCATGACGAAGTAAGGGTGACTGCCACATCTGAAATATTTGGGGTACTCGTCGAGGACGCAGTCTGTAAATATGTTTTGTACTTAAAGTAGCGATCGCCTCCATGCACTGCACTTATATTAGTATTTGATGTTGAGTAGTAGGTTCCTGCAGTACCGTCCGGTCCAAGGAAATTCCACGTTGTAGTTGACGTATTTGCTGGCGCGGAAGCAAACTGAAAGCGCACGGTATTTGCACCTGATTGAGCAGGCTGACTTGAAGGGGCCCATGAAATCTGACTAAAATTACTTGCTGTTCCTGTGTCAAAGACTGAAGAGGTGAGGTCGCCACTTGGCGCATAGTTTGTGACAACTCGATTTAGTTTCATTTCACCAATAGGACTATTGGTGTCAATATTTCCGTCTGATACATCATACTGCGTCACATTGCTATATGTTGCTTGCCCTGGACCTCCTGACCAATCAGTTTGGCTAAAAAATCCTCTACCTGTCACTCGAGTTGTGGTAGAGTTGCTGATAGACACATCGACTGTTGCTCCAGAGAGTGGTAGTCCGACACTATCTTTTACGGTGACGAGAAGTTGCGCGGGAGAAAATGTATTGAGCACAAGTTGCACATTTTGCGTTGAGTTTGGCGCAACGGAAACTGGAAGTAGTGGATTCACTCCTGACAAACGGTACGTGAGAGAGGTAATGGTCATTGCGTACGTATCCCATTCTAGTGGGGAGATATCTTTTGTTCCACTTACGTCTGTAGTGAATGTCTGATTATATTTATATACAATAGGGTTTGAACCGATTAGCTTTGCACCTGTTAGGCTAAAAGGAACACTCGCAATCGGCCCACAAGTTGGGTCAACGGTTGAAACGTTCATTGTGCTCACCATGTCTATTGAAAAAGAAATTTGTGTAACTTGTTGCCTGACTACCGTTGCGCTGGGCTTTATGGGAGTTGGATTACCTGTTGACGTCCCATATGTCTGATCAGAACTATACCCCGGCTTTGAGACTGATATCTCATAAGCCAAATTACCTGGTGGTGCGTCGATAATCTGAAGCAATCCCTGGGCATCGGTCACATCATCGATGATGATTGTGGTTGTACCTTGTCTATTTTCAATGTGCACATCAGCATCTTTTATTGGCTGTCCGTTTGCATCAAAGACCTTGATAAAAAGTGCCCCATTGGTAGATGCTGTCTCGAGACCTTTGGGAGATACGCGCGTAACCGCAACCATAGGCTGAAAGTTTTTACAGGTAGGACATTCTATCGTAATATCAACAAGCTTATAATCTGCGGGAGAAAGATCTCGATTGGTTGAGCTGGCAATAGTTCCATCGAATGGATCGTCAATATTTCTCACAATACGAGTGACGGCATAGGTGTTCCCATCACGCAAAATATTCTCACTATTATCAAGCACGCCCGCTGGCAGACCACTAATAATCCCCACACTGCTGTAGGGAAGGTTTCGCACCAGCTCGAACTGTTCATTAATAAGATCAGTTGCGGTGATCTTCACTCTCGACGCAGACACGAGAGAAAGTAGTGTCCCATAACTTTGGTACACACTGACTGCAACGAGTGCAAATACCGCTGAGCCGACAATGATTTCCACAAGACTAAATCCTTTTTGGTGAGAACTATGTTTGGTAGGAAAAAAGAGAGAACGTCTCATAATATAAGTATACCTTAGGATATAAAGTAATAAGTAGAAAGTGATAAGTAATAAGGGGATATGGATTGTGAAAAGAATAAGAATGAATAAGAGGAATTGAAATGAATAAGGGGAATAAAAGAACCCGCTTCGCCTGAGTTTCGCAAGGCGAGTAAGAAAAGAAAAAGAATTGAAAAGATATAGAAGAGAAGAAGAAGGGAGAAAAGTAATTAGTAAAAAGAGAGGAATACAGAAGAAAGAAAAAAGAAGAATAATACACAAACAAAAAACCCTCGGTTTGCTTCGTCCTTAAAGACGAAGCAAACCGAGGGTTAAAGAGTCCAAGGGCTCAAGTGTAAAAGTACGAGAGACCAAGAACCCAATTTACTACTTAAGTGAGACAACCTTACCGCCCGCGCTCCACTCATTCGGATCCTCAACGGAGTGGGCGCTGACGACCCAGCCACCGCTGCCTGAGCTCCAGAACACGTAGACTGACCAAGGATTACCATCTTCATCTTCAATATATAAGATGCTGCCGTACCCATTGATTCGCAAGGCTCCTTCTTGTCCATTCCCCTGAAGGGAAAGAAGGTGGAAGAGACAACGCAGTGTTGTGACTTCCCTATCCCTTCCGAGTTCGGTTCGGATGGGTCCATCCACAGAAGCTTTTTCAAGGCTGTGGATTGAGAGCGTCACTTTGCATTGAGCTTCCTCGATTTTACCAAGAAAGTGTTTCTGGAAGTCATCACCCACAAAGCCGATCCTGACCTCAGCTGTGTTTGAGGTGTCGACCACGAACTTCTCGCGGGCGATGAATCGCTCGGTTGAAGCTGGGATAGTCACATCTCGGAGGAAGGTGAGAATGGATTTGAAGACAACCTCGCCCGATCCACCAATGAAGCGAAGGAAATTGTCCCATCCGCCCATCCGATTGATACACGCTTCGGTTTGACCGGCGGTCACATCATTGTACTTAGCCACGATAATGCTCCTTGCGCTCTAAGCGCTTGGTTTCCCTCTACCCGAGGTTATAGGGGCTATGGTCATTCGCCACAGCCTAGAAATAACGAGGTTTCTCGACTTCTTTAGCCTGTGGCAATGCAAGTAATGTGAAAGTCTCGTTTGTCCTACTTGAGGGGTAACTGGAGGAGGAAAGAACTGTATGTTTTTTTACACCCATATGGTGATTATGTCAAGAATTTCGTAATATCCCAATAGCTTGAAATCACCTGGCCATTTAGGCTGATTCACATGACAACTAATACTAGCCACCAATCTACGCCATGGCGTAGATTTGTGTTTTCATTAGCGGATAAGGGTAATTCGTAATTTGCTCCACAAAAATAGAGCTATTTAAAAGGCTACTTTGACTTGCTGTATGTGTTTTCTAAAAATTAAAAGCTCTGTTTAATTTATTTATAACTTAAAACTTTTTTCTCTAACAACCCTGTCTGCCGGCAACTAGCAACAACAATTATATTGCATCAACGAGCGAATACGTAGGTGTGAGCATCGCCATAGCAAAAAATCCTACCGCAACTCCCATAAAGACCATGAGAAATGGCTCAATCAAAGTCGACATATCTTTTGTTTTTTGATCTACTTCATCTTCATAAAATGTTGCAACACCCATAAGCATGTCTCCCATGCGCCCTGTTTCTTCTCCTACGCTCATCATTTCTCCCACAAAAATCGGATAGAGCTTTTCATGCTCAATAAAAACATTCGACATTGGCTCTCCTTTTTGAATATTGGCCTGTGCCTGAAGTAATACTTCTTTATAATAGGAATTTTGCAGCACGTCCTGCGTCACCCCAATCGCTACCACAATATCCACACCAGAAGTCAGGAGCGCAGAAAGGGTACGCGCAGTTCGAGCGGAGTTAATTTCTTTTACAATACCTCCCACAACTGGGAATCGGATTGAGCTATAGTCAAAAATCCGCTTTCCCACTGCGCTTCTAAAAAACGTAACGATAGAAACCACCACACCTACAACGATACTGAGCGCCATGAGATAGTGATTTCGGAGAAAATCTGACACGGTAATGATCGCCCGAGTACTTGCCGGAAGCTTTACTCCAAGGCCCGTGAATGTGGCAGTGAGTGTCGGAACCATAAATACCATCATCAATATTCCAATGACCAGCATGATGCAGAGAATTACGGCCGGGTACATCATTGCCCCTTTAATTTTCTTCGTCAACATATAAGTTTTCTCCATCTGAATTGCCACAACACGCAGCGAACCTGCGAGATTTCCGCTCTCCTCCCCCGCTTTTACCATCGATACAAAAAGATTTGAAAAAGTATCCGGCTTTGCTCTCATGGAATCTGACAAGCTCGTTCCCTTGCTGACATCATTGCTGAGAGATTGAAGCACCGCCTTCAATTTAGGATTTTTTGACTGCTTCTCCATGACCGCGAGTGATCTCGTCACCGAAAGCCCCGCCTCAATCATCGAAGCTAAGTTGCGGGCAAAGATTATTTTTTCATGCGCATCGACCTTACTTAGAAAGCTTAAAAATCTTTCGAGGGAGACCGCGCTTCGGGGTTTCGTTTCTGTGGCCACAACGACAGTCCCCCCTTCTTCTTTGATTTTTCGATATGCAGCAAAGCGATCGGGAGCTTCGAGCACTCCTTCGTAGGTCACGCCCTCTTTGTTAATCGCTTTGTACTTATACTCTGCCATAATTATTCGTCTGCTGAGATTACGCGCAACACCTCCTCAATAGTAGTGATGCCTTGCACTGACTTGAATATTCCATCTTCTACCATCGTGAGCATGCCCTCCTTTTTCGCCTGGTCTTCTACATCTTGAGTAGTCGAACCCTTCATGATTGCATCGCGAATAGCTGGGGTTACTCGCATCACTTCGTGAATACCGATACGTCCTTTGTATCCATCATCACTGTCTCCTCCTGGCTTTGGTCTATACATCGGCACAGATTCCCATGTCGCATTGCTATCTACCACCTTCTCTTCTTTGAGAGACTTCATCACTCGCTCGAGATTGATGGTTTTTTTGAGCTGCTCAATTTCATTTACTGACAAATAGTATCGTTCTTTCGACTCTGCGAGGCGACGGATGAGACGCTGTGCGATGATGACAGAGAGTGTCGAAGTAAGAAGAAACGGCTCAATCTTCATATCAACGAGACGTGCAATAGTACCCGCCGCGGAGTTTGTGTGGAGAGTTGAGAGCACGAGGTGCCCAGTAAGCGCAGCGTTGACTGCAAGTGACGCAGTCTCACCATCACGGATTTCTCCCACCATAATGACGTCTGGGTCCTGACGAACGAGCGTACGAAGTCCTGTGGAGAAGGTAAATCCAATTTCTGGCTTTACCTGAGTCTGATTGACCCGTTTCATCTGATACTCAATCGGATCCTCGATAGTTGAGATGTTAATATCGGGAGTATTTAAAATATCGAGCATCGTATAGAGGGTGGTCGTCTTGCCTGAGCCAGTTGGACCCGTGGTGAGGATCATTCCCGTTGCGAGCTTTGTTGCTTTATGCAAGAGCTCTAAGCCATCGCCGTGAAAGCCAAGGCTCTCGAGCGAAAAGCCTGACACGCTCTCTCGCAGGAGTCGCATGACGGTTTTTTCTCCGTAATAGACTGGGAGCGTGGACACACGAAAAGACACTTTCTCGTTGTTGAGATCAATCTTAAATCGTCCGTCTTGAGGAATACGCTTCTCATCGAGTTTGAGGTTTGAGAGCACTTTGATACGCGCGGTGATACCTGCTGCTACATTTTTCGGGAGCACCATAGCATCATGGAGGATTCCATCTATGCGATAGCGCACTACCACCTGTGCTTCGGCAGGCTCAATATGAATGTCGGACGCATCTTGGATGATTGCATGCTTGAGAAGCGTATCAACAATGCGCACAACGGGCACATCTTCGGCGAGCTTCTTTAAATCTTCTTCTGATACTTCATCACTACCAGTTTTTTCGGTTTCTGCCTTTAGGTTGTCTGCTTCTTTTTGAATGATATCGCCAAACTCAGCTTTTAAACTCTTTTGATAGTTAAGAAGCGCATTTTTGATTGAGTCAGCATCGGTAAGGCGTGGAAGAATTTTGAGCCCTGTCTTCTTGCGAATAAAATCAATTGCTGCCAAGTCTTCAGTATCGAGCATCGCCACCTCAAGATCGCTTTCAGACTTTCGGAATGCAATAATGTTGTGATTGCGCGCAATCGGTTCAGGAACGAGTGAGAGTACGGCAAAATCGAGACGCTGACCTTTGAGGTCGACAAATGGAATGCCGAGAATGTAAGCCTGCATACGGCGCAAATCATCTTCCGTCAGACTCGCCTTGTTTACGAGGACCTTGCCGATACTGAGCCCGCCATCAGCGGATTCTTTTTCTGCAATGGTTAGATCCGCTCGCGATACAAGACCTGAGTCAATGATAAATTCTTTGAGCTGTGTTTCGTCAATGTGCATAGTAAAATCGAAACACGAGAATCGAGAATTGAATTACGGAATTCGATTCTCGTGTTTCGTATTTCGTGATGCAATCATTGTAACAAACAAAAATAACTAGTAACAGATAACTGGTAACAAGAAACAAAGATCTTCTGTATGCACAAAACCGATTGAGCTTCGCTCAATCGGTTTTGTGCATCTATTATTTTTCCCGCACCCTCTTTCTTATTTCGAGTTTCGACTTCCGTAATCTGTTTTTCGTCCCCTTTAGAACTCTTTGTACCTCGGGTCAATCGTCACACTGAGATTTGCTGGTGCACAGGTACCGGTAGCGCTGAAACTGTCAGTGACTCTGAGCGTAGCAGTCTTCACACCAGTACTCTGATAGGTAAAGACATAGGGATTGGTGATACCGGCAGTCATATCAGTGCCACTCCAAGCATACGTATACGGCGCAGTGCCTCCGACCACAGTCCCAGTCCATGTTACGGGCTGACCGACGAGTGCGGGAGATGGACTTGGAGTACACGTCACGCCAAGCACGACAGGGTTACTAATTACAAGGTTAAATGAGGTCGTCTTGTCAGCAAGCCCTGCAGTACTTGAAGTTACGGTGATTGGGTAGGTACCTGCAGTTGTGCTAGGATCCACAGTGAAATTGATTGTGGAATTACAGGTCGGTGAACAGGTGCGGTTTGCATACGCAATAGATACGCCCGCTGGCATACCGGTGGCAGTAATGTCTACTGCTTGACTCGACCCTGAGGTGATGGTTTTGGAGATTGTTGCTGGCACTCCAACCGGTATGGCACTTTTTGTTATAGTGACATTCCCACCGCTTGAAAGGGTGTAGTTAAATCCTCCTGTTGAAGTGTAATTGATCCAATATGAAGTTGTCCTTCCATTAAATATATTTTGTACCGATGAAGGGATTACTGTGTAGGTATACCCTGAGATAGCCTGAATATTATTAAGAGTGTAGGCCCAGCCACCACCACTTGCAGTATGGTTCGACTGAGTACCAGAACCACTGCTAGGGTTTACAGTCTGTCCACTTCCTGGCCATGGAACAATGTCCCACGATGATGGCATATTAGAGAATACATTAATGTACGCGGTAGTGTTTGTGGTTGCATCATTTGTCACAACGAGATCAGTCCATGGACCGCAGTTATTACTCTCGTCAGTTTCTACAAGAATTCCCCCTATTGCAGTATTACCACTTACCCCTGTCGCATCTGCACATACCCGAGTTGAGTACGTACCTGGTACAGCAAACACATAGCCAGATCCAAATGAAGAACCCACCTGGGCTCCAGCAGCGATTGGGATCGTTGCGCTCGCACTGAAGTCAGTTATCGTACCACCTCCGTTTGTTTGGGTTGCGAGCTGCCCGATGGAAGGAAAGCCACTTCCTGGCGTTGCGCTGGTACCTTGATTTTTTATGTATGCTCCAAAATACCACCACCACTGCATATTGCTTACTCCAGCAGGTGTCGTTGTATAAGTTGGCCCAGCAAGTACATCAATGGTTCCAGAAGTAACAGTGATGTTGCCCCACGGTCCACAGTTATTGCTTTTGTCGGCTTCAGATATGTTACCGCCCACCAAAATTGGATTAGGGCCTAGACCAATGACCGCAGTGCCGTCAACGCACATGCGAGCCGAATACATTCCTGTAGCTGGAAATGTATATCTTAAATATCCAACAACTGTACCCGGTAAAAAACCAGACTGTACAGGTGCCGAAGGCATACTTAACAATGAACCCCCGCCATTTGGTGCATTTGTTATTTGCATTACATAAGGGAATTGTGATGCAATTGCCGATGCGCCAGCATTAATAATTTGTCCGCCAATAACCGCATCTGATCCAGTTACAGTAAAAGTATTTGTGGTAATTATTCCACCGCGTAAATCTGCGCCCCCCCCACCCGTTACCGAAACACTAGCAGAATTTGCGACTGTGCCACCAGCATTTGCACAACTCAATGTGAACGTGGTGTTGCCAAAGAGAGCTCCGGTGCTGACATTTGTACCAATCGTATTTTGCGTCCCACCCCATCCGCCAGAAGCTGTGCAGGTAGGGGTTGGATTTCCCGTTACTGACCATGTGAGATTTGAACTATTACCGCTCGTTACAGATGTTGGGTTAGCGCTGATTGATACTACGGGAGATCCACCCGCAGATACTGTGACCACTCCTGAACCTGAGCCGGTTCCACCTGGGCCATTACAAGACATACTAAAAGTAGTCGTTACGGTAATATTGTTTACTTGTCGAGCGTGGCCACCTGGAGTTACATCTAATCCACTAACTGATCCCGACCATTGGGGGTTAGCGGGAATTGCTGAAAGATTACACACAGATGCAGAACCTCCACTTAAATCCCAATTAATCATTGAAGGGTTGCCAGTTGAAATGGTGCCCGGCATTGGTGTAACTGTAACGGTAGGTGCAGACCCCCCTGCGCATGACAAAGTAATATTAGACCCCGTCATGCCAGCACTCGTACCATCTGCGTTTGTTGCAGTTACATAATAGGTATAGAGAGTGCTCGCAGTCAGCGATGGATCAGTGAATGAAGTAGCACTGCCACTGTAGACGGTAGCTCCACTGCTATTGTTTCGCTTTACGGTATAACTCGTAGGACTATTTGACGCACTCCACGTCAGACCCATTTGAGGGGTGGTAACATTACACGCCGGAGTCGCAGTAACAGAAATCATGACCGGTGGAGCTGGGAGGGTACAATTTGATGCGGTTGCAGAGGCTGTCTGATTCACATTTCCTCCAGGACCTGTCGCTACCAAATAGTAGCTATACGTCTGACCTGTTGTTCTACCGCTATCAGTATATGAGGTACCAGCACCAGAATAAATTGTAGCCCCTCCAGAATTATTTCTCTGGACAGTATATCCAGTCACGTTCGATCCTGACCATGAAAGAATAATTTGTGGGGTTTGACCACTACACGACGCTGTTGCAGTAAATGAATTGATGGTCGGAGTTGGTGGTGGCGGAGCTATTGTGACGGTGATGGTCTGGGAAGAAAAACACCCCTTACCTCCGTATCCAGTAATGGTATAGGTCGTGGTCACGGTAGGACTCGCAGACACACCAATTGTGTTTGCAGGAGAATTACCGGTACTGAAATTAGTACCGCTCGAAAATGGGTTGATTGTATTTGTTGATGTCCATGTTAACGTGACTGAATTTCCATTCACAATTGAATTTGTGTTCGCACTTAACGAGATTGTGCAGTCTGGAACTGAAATAATTCCATATTTTGCGGTGATCGATTTACTATTCCCCGGAAACATCATAACCGTCTGACTCGTAGTAAAATCCGAATTTTGAAAGGTCGGTGACTGAAGTCCAGAGATTGCACTAAAATTGAACGCAGTTATGGAATCTCCCCCTGATGAAGGGTAGACTGTATGACTTGCACTTGTTCCGGAACCTGAGCTCGGGCTCGCAGTAGGACTTCCACCAGAGACTGACCAACTCGCACCAGAAAGCGGACTATTGTTTTCATCCACCACATTTACGGTAAGTGTTGCTGGTTGCGGTGCAACATAGGTGATGGTAACACTTGCTATGGACTGGGTATTATTCGTATTTGGATCTGTTCCATATAAGTAGAATGTCTGCGTTCCACCACTTGCATCATACGGAATATTTCTAGACCCTACAGGAGATCTCACAGATTGATATGAATACGAGCCAACCCCTTCAAGAAAAAGGGTGGTGCAGTTCGTTGAATCCCAGCTGAGTTGGATTGAGCCAGTTGGGGAAGAAACTGTAGTGGAAGTGTTCGCTCCTAGATTACCCACACAAGGTGCTGCGTGAACTTTGTGTGAAAAGCCAAAAAATCCGATTAGGATCAGTGAGAATACAAAAAGAGAAGAAAAAGATTTTTTAATCACGGTAAAAATATTACTGGTAAATTACTTTTAATAGTATACCAAGAAAGTTGCGTAAGTTTAATAAGTTTAGAGGTTGATAAGTTTAAATAGGCAAGGAAAAAAGGAAGGATGAAAAACGGATGGTAAAAAAAGTAAGGTTTCTCTCCGTAAGGTCCTCGTATCATGTTTCGCTTACCTCCGACCCCCTCCCCACTAACAACTTAAAACTGAGCCCCCGTTATCCACCCTCTATCCCCATTCCCCTTGTAATATAGACAAATCTCTGACAATATTGTTTTAGAGCGAGTCACCCGGACTCATGCCCTTTGACACTACATTGTTTTGTGGCGAAAGCCATACAGGAGGTCTCATGCGTAAGAAGTTTGTATTGGGAGCCCTTGTGGCTCTCTTCATCAGTGCGTGCTCAGGCGAAAGCCCGACCAAGCCAAATCCGGTATCACCACCCCAAGGTGCTGACCCGATTGTTCCACCCCCGCCACCACCAAGGCCG
>Ga0163149_10005196_pt1 | contig 13829 bp, 14 predicted proteins | sample OliLakLV19MP5G1_FD_148604 | JGI IMG/M metagenome (GOLD analysis project Ga0163149, IMG submission 148604) | Freshwater microbial mat bacterial communities from Lake Vanda, McMurdo Dry Valleys, Antarctica - Oligotrophic Lake LV.19.MP5.G1 | ecosystem: Environmental > Aquatic > Freshwater > Lake >...
CTACAACAGTTGTGGTGGAGGATTTAACGACTACACTACAAATAATTATTATTATGGAGATTATAACTCCAATAATAATTCTGGAGACATAAGCTATGTAAATAGCTTTAACCACCCAATAAAAAATATAAAAAACACCATTATATACAACAATGGTGATGATGGACCTGTCGATGACGACGGTTTACCCACCAACACTGGTGGGACCGACGATTTATCAGGGGACGATCTGCCAGGCAACACTGCTGGCACTGATTCGGACCCTGAAGGTGTCCCCGGAAGAAAAGCAAACCCCGGGTTTAAAAAGGACTACAAAAAGTCCGATGCCACAGGGGGCGAAGTAACTTTTGCTGAGAACAAAGACAAAGTTGGCGGAGTAAAATCCAACAATTATGTTGTTGCAAAAACAAAAACTGGAACTGCAAAGGACCAGAATGAAATTTTTGCATTAGCTCAAGAAAAAAAAATTGATCAAACTGGCTCTAACAAGGGTTATCAGATCAAGTCACAGCAAAACAAAAATCCTGAAACAAAGGAGTTCAAAAAAGTTGATAACAAAAAATCTTATGAGACTCAGGGTAAACCAAAGTCTAAAGAACAGATTGTTAGAGAACAAAAAACTCTTAATCAGAAAAGTAAAGACGCAAATGTTGACCAAAATTATGATAAGCCTACCAAGACTTATCAGGAAAAGAAGTCAACTAATGCTTCGAAAGCTTCTGGTTCTGGGGTGAAAAAAGCACCTGCTCCGAAAAGCAAATCCACCACCATGAATAAGGGTGATGGTGCAAAATACAAATCCAACTCTTCGGCAAAGAAGAGCAATGGTACATCATACAAAAAACCAACCACCCGCAACTCGGGAGGAAATGGTCAGAATTATTCGAACAAAGGAAATGGTAACCGCCAAAACGGTAACCAAAAACCCGGTTCGCCTAATTCCGGCAGTTCTTCTCGCAAAGTTGGGGGAAGATAAAACTGCCGTTTAAAGCAAGTATGCTATTCCCATCCTTCCACAAGGCTTGGATGGGGATTTTTTTAAGCTTTGAATCGAGAGTTCCTGTGGTCGAACTAAGGAACAACGATTGATAGCTTAAAATTGTTAAAGATAGCAAAAAGTAGCGTTTGAAAGGTTCTATTGACATTTTATGAAATTCGTGATAAAATATCAGTATAGCCAGTATTTATAAATATTAGAAAATATTATGAAAAATATAATCAAAAAGATAATTCCTGTTTTCGCCCTTGCTTTGGTTGCCTTTTTTGGTGCCAAAACTATTGATGCGGCAACAGTAGAATTCGTTCCCTACAGTGGTTTTCCTACTGTGGGAATGGTTTCGAACTACAGTGACTGTGAAGGCTGTCCAACATGGTCATCTTCTGTTTCTGCTGATCCAGGAGAAACAATAACAGTAAGTGTCTACGTAAAGAACATAGGTACAACTAGTGCTCCCGGCACGAAGGTTTCTATGACTCCTTCGTACGCAGATAGCACTTCACACAATATTAATGTGAAGATATCGTCAGGTACTATTATTGAATCCGGAAACGTTACAGTCAATGTGACTGGCGGTGAAGGACAAACACTTTCCTACCATGACGGTAGTGCAACAGTGCTCTATTATCCATGTCTCGACGGTCTTACCTGTGGTGTTGATACAACATCAGGTGCGTTGTTCGGAAGTGGAGTCTCTATCGGCACAGTTCCAGCTGCTGGAACACATTACTACGCTTACGTTCAGGCGAAGTTTGATGTGAGTGAAAGCGCGGTTGTGGTTGATGATCCTGAATGTGACGACAATGTCGACAATGACGGCGATGGAGATACAGATTATCCAAACGACCCTGGTTGTTCTTCATACTCAGATGACGACGAATACAATGCGCCTGATGCGACAGAAGATTTTGATGTCACTACAGAAAATGCATCAAACGAAAATGAAGATTCTGCACAGCTCAATGGCTCTGTAGATGTCGGAGAATTTGACAACGTCAGCCTCTATTTTGAATGGGGCAACAACAACGCTGTTGATGACCTCGACAATACAGAAGATGCTAATGATTCAGAAACCGACTTCAATACTGATTTTGAATTTACACTTGATGGCCTCGACGCAGATACAGAATATTTCTATCGTGCGTGTGCTGATCCAGATGGAGCATCCGCTGAATGTGGAGATATCGAAAGCTTCACGACAGATGGATCGGACAACCAAAACTTTGATGTCTCAACAGACAGTGCTACAGAAGAAGATGAAAACTCTGCACAGCTCAATGGCTCTATAGACGCTGGAGACTTTGATGTATCAAATTGCTGGTTCGAATACGGAACAGATGACAATGTCTCTGACCTCGATGATGACAAAGACGCAGATTGTGACATCAATGATGGTGATTCAGAAGATATCAATGCGACAATCACTGGTCTTGATGATAATACCGAATACTTCTTCCGCGCATGTGCAGAAGATGACGATGGTGACGAGCAATGTGGAAGTATTGAATCATTTGAAACTGATAGTGGCGACATAGTTATTGCCACTCCAGATTTCGATGCGCCATTCGTTGTGACGACAGTCGTCACCAACGTAACTGGTTCATCTGCGAAGCTCAATGGCCTTCTTACGAATGATGGCAACAGCTCCTCAACTGGATACTTTGAATGGGGAAGTACAAACTCTCTCGGATTGACGACACAAGACCAGACACTCGGATTGGGTGACGGTATAGCATTCGGCAATTTCATTGTCGGACTTCAACCAACAACTATTTACTACTACCGAGCATGTGCGAGAAATGGCGGTGGAACAGTTTGTGGAGATACACTTAGTTTCCGAACAGTTTCTACTATTATTCCAGGACCAACAGTGGCTCCACGACCAACAGTAATCTCAGTTGGTGGAGGAAGTGGTAATTCACGAGTTATGCTTGAAATCACATCGCCGTATGACAATTCATGTCCTTCTGATATCAATGACTATACAGTGAAGTACAGGAACATTTCAGGGAGAGCTCTTTCTGATGTGATACTACGCGTCACACTACCTTCAGATGTTTCTTTCCGAAGAGCAAGTCAGGGTGACTTCACAGAAAGTGACAACACTCTCACCGTTGAACTGAATGAACTTTCAGTCAATGAAGAAGGTGAAGTGTTCATCTCAGGTGATGTAACAAATGGAGTAAGTGGTGAAGATATCATAGTCGCAACTGCGGTTATGGCATACACATACCAAACTACTCTCGGACAAGAAGATGCTATCGCGTACAAGATTCATGACGTAACACGTTGCGGAAGCTCACTCGGAGCATTTGCTTTCTTAGGAGCTGACTTCTTGCCAAACTCATTCTTGGGATGGATCTTACTTATAATCGCGATTCTTCTCTTGGTATTGGTGACACGAAGATTGGCTGAACGACGAACAGTTACTCATACATCTACAACATCTAGATCTATAAATGACTTACCTCATTAATAGTTACAGATAGTGATAAACAAAACCCCGCTTAGGCGGGGTTTTGTTATTTTGTACTGAATGCTACTATCGAGCATATGGAGTTTTGCATAGAAAATATAGACGATATCGCACGAGAAATCCTTGGCGCTCTTTCAAAGAAAGACAATGGCGCAACTGTTGTCGCGCTCTCAGGAGATCTCGGTGCAGGCAAAACGACGCTCACGCAGTCGATAGGACGCATGCTCGGTGTCAAAGAGAATATGATATCTCCAACTTTTGTCATTATGAAAAGCTATGTGTTGAAGAATAAAGACTGGAAACATCTCATACATATAGATGCGTATCGTTTGAAAGATGAAAAAGAATTGAAAGTCATCGGGTGGGATGAAATAGCAAGCGACGGTGACAATCTCATCCTCATTGAGTGGCCAGAAATAGTGAAGCATGCGATCCCAAAAAACGCTTACAATGTAACGTTACAACACGTTGATGAAAAGACGCGACGAATTGACCACGTCTGACATGGTTGGCGTCTACATCGAACGGCGTGCAATCTAGACAAATCAATTTTTTATGAAAAAAAGTTCACATCATTCTGGGTAGTGATACCCCTTGTTGCGTCGATGGTGTCGATAGCAACAAAAAATGCAACTACAGGTGGAACAGATCAAGTTACGGCGACAGTAAAGTGGAGGACCATAGATATCGATCATGGTTATACACGAGATTTATTTGGTCGACGGAAATTTTGACGCAGTAAAATCAGGCTCAATGGAGGTGCAGGGTATTATGCCAACTGATGTTGTTGCAATAAAAGAAGTTAAAAAAGATACCGACAACGATATTATCATCCAAACCGGATGCCAATGTGCAGGCTGTTCAGCCCAAAATAATCATGGGCAGTTCAAGAGGAATCATCTCTTAGGCGAAATTTGTAATTTATAATGTGTCGTGGATTCAATATCTGCGACTTTATTATTCCTTGAAATATACATATGTCGCTTTTCTTTTCCTATAATATCTATAGCAAAACCATGACGGCCGTCACTGTTTTGCTATGGTTGGTATTCAGTACCATGCATACCCAACTTACATGTACCGACGCGTAACCTTTTATAAACACAAACGACAGAGTATACTCATTTTATGGCAAAAATTAGCCTCAAAAAACGCCTTGTGCTCCTCGATTCTCACGCTATCATCCACAGGGCATACCACGCACTCCCGGACTTCTCGACGTCCAAGGGTGAGCCAACAGGGGCTCTCTACGGTATCTCCGCTATGCTTCTTCGTATTATGACTGACCTCAAGCCTGACTATATTGTGGCGACATATGACCTTCCTGGGAAGACATTTCGTCACGAAGCGTACGATGCGTACAAGGGAAAGCGTGCCAAAGCTGATGACGCACTTGTCGCACAACTCATAAGCTCACGGAAGATTTTCGAAGCATTTGGTATACCTATGTATGACCATCCTGGATTTGAGGCAGATGACATGTTGGGCACAATCGTCGAGATGGAAAAGAAAAATAGAGATATAGAGATTATAATTGCATCTGGTGATATGGACACACTTCAGCTTGTGGATGGCAAACGTGTGCAAGTCTTCACACTCAAAAAAGGAATTAACGATACAGTTTTATATGACGAAGAAAAGGTAGAAGAGCGATTTGGGTTTGGTCCAGAATTCTTACCAGATTACAAAGGGCTTCGCGGTGATCCGTCAGACAATATCATAGGTGTGCCAGGAATCGGAGAAAAAACAGCAACGACACTCATATCATCTTTTGGGACAATCGAAAATATTTATAAAAAAATAAAAAAGAACCCCGAGGAACTTTCCGCACTCAAAATAACTCCACGTATTATCGAGCTTTTGAAGACACATGAAGACGAGGCAATATTTTCAAAGACATTGGCAACAATTAGGAGAGATGCACCGATACATTTTACCCTCCCAGAAAAGGAATTTGGTGAAAGTGTTGAAATTGAAAAAATTGAAAAGCTTTTTCGGGAATTAGAATTTAAGTCACTTATAGCGAGAGTAAAAAATGTACTTGAAAAAGCGCATGGTATCCCACAGATAGTAGAAAGTGAATCAAAAACCCAAATAGACCCAGACGAATTCGAGAAGCTTTCGATTGCATTGTGGCTTTTACGCTCCGACGAAACCAATCTTACAGAAAATGATATTTTGCATTTCGACAATGCGAATTCAGTGGATGAAGCAAAGAAAAGGATCCTTGCGAAAATAGATTCTGACGGGCTTTCGTATGTATATAATTCTATTGAGCTTCCGATCCGCGTACCGATACGAGAAATGCAAACACGTGGTATCAAAATAGATACAGCTTATCTCGCGAAACTCTCAGAAGATTATCACAAAACACTCTCTTCTCTCGAGAAGAAAATTTGGAAAGAAGCTGGGCATGAATTCAATATCAATTCTCCCAAACAGCTTGGTGTTGTTCTGTATGATGAGCTCGGCATTGTGCCGAATGAAGGAAAGCGACTTGCCAAGACAGCTAGTGGCGCGCGTTCGACGAGGGAGAGTGAACTCGAAAAGATGAGGGACGCGCACCCTATTATTGGCCATATATTTGAGCACAGGGAACTCCAAAAGCTCCTCTCTACATATATTGATACTATTCCTCATCTTGTTAACGGGAACGACGGACGCCTCCATGCGAAATTCAACCAGACGGGGACTACCACTGGACGTTTTTCATCAGAGAATCCAAACATGCAAAATCTTCCTATCAAAAGCGAGCTGGGAAAGGCTATTCGAAGTGCATTCGTTGCAGAAAAAGGTTCCAAGCTTGTGTCCTTTGATTATTCACAAATTGAGCTACGTGTTGCTGCGCTTTTGGCACAGGATGCATTTTTGTTGAAAGTATTTCACGACGGCAAAGATCCACACGGAGCTGTTGCGTCAAAAGTTTTTCATGTGCCACTCGAAGAAGTAACCTACGACATGCGTCGTAAGGCAAAAGTGATCAACTTCGGCATTCTCTACGGTATGGGAGTGATGGCTTTGAAACAAAATCTAAATACTGACAAGAAAGAAGCGCAAGAATTTTATGACAATTATTTCAAAGAATTTCCTTCTATTAGAGGCTATCTCGAAAAAGTGAAAAGCGATGCATATGAAAAAGGCTACACGCAGACACTTTTTGGAAGACGTAGATATTTTCCACTTCTAAAATCACGTATGCCATTTGAACGCGCCATGGCTGAGAGAATGGCAATCAATGCACCGATACAAGGAACAGCAACAGCTGACATCATCAAGCTCGCGATAAGTAAAGTTGACGATATGATAAAAGAAGAAGGTTTGTCTGCCAAAGCAGGACTCCTTATGCAGATACACGACGAGCTAGTATATGAAGTCAAGGAAGACGCAATCGATGATTTTGTCATGAAGGCATCAAAGGTGATGGAAAATATTATTCCTGATGAGTTCGTAAAAGGTTTGACGTCCTTGCCACTGAAAGTCGGTGTTGGTATAGGAGATAATTATGGTTCATTGAAATGAGGGAGCGAGAGGTGTATTATAGCGGTATGGATCAAAACATCAACGAAGTGAAAAAAGCTGGCGATAATTGTCATTCTCTAGAGTCGGACGTCATTAATGCTGTGAAGGTCCACGACACCCTCGCACACTCGTATCTCATCTATTTTGCAGGGCTAGTGATAGGTGTTTTCCTCGACGCCATCTTCAAAATACAAATCCTTTCGACAGCTCCCGTATTGGTAGGAGCCGGGATTCTCATGCTTATCGGAACCTTCTTTATTGTTTGGGCACAAATGACATCTCGAAAAACCGCACCAAAAAGGAATGATATGAACTCTGTATCCCACAGTGACTTTTTGAAAGGACCTTATCGTCTTACACGTAGTCCGACACAAGTCGGCCTGACACTCCTTCTTGTTGGTTTCGGATTTTTCATCAATTCACTTTCAGTCGTCGTTTTGATACTTGTTATCTCAGTTATAAATCACTTCACATTTGTTCACTCGCAAGAAAAACGATTGTTGGAAAAATATGGCAAGTCTTACAAAAACTACAAAGACAAAGTAAAGTTATAAAATGATACTCATTGTTATCGCGGATGATACAAGTACACGCCAACGTCTTGCCAAAGGAGCAATCAAAGTGCACGCAAGAGGATCCGCCAATTTTATTTCGTACAAAGACAAACATCCGACGCTCACAGAACTTTTGGAGCTCGGAGCGCAATCAAATGATTTGTTCAGTCAAGGAACAGTCGTTCTTCTCTTTGAAACACTTACTTTGTTGGGTGAAGAAATAGTAAGCGAAGCGAAAACTCTTCATTCATCGAAAACACTTTTTGTTTTCTTAGAGAGTGAGACAGCAAGCGTTGTTGATAATCTGAAAAAAGTTCATGCTGAAATAATAGAAGCACCAAAGAGAAAAGCAATTACAAAAAAAGATAATCCGTTTGTGATCGCCAATGCTGTCGGCACGCGTGACCGGATGAGTGCATGGATGACACTTTATGATTTGTACGGAAAAGATACATCGCCAGAAGCTATTGCAGGCATCTTGTTTTGGAAAGTGAAGTCCCTCCTCCTTGAAAATAATTTCAAGAAGTATTCACGAGAAGAACTCGAAGCTATGGTAGAAGCATTGCCGAGGTTGATCCATGAAGGAAGACGCAGCGGAGAAGATTTGTCTGTCGGTTTGGAGTCGTTCATTCTTCGCAGTATTTAATTGAATTTGATTTGAAATAAAAAAAAAGGGCTTCGGATGGCTGTGTTCTAAAAGTAAAACACAATCACCCGAAGCCCGAAATTATTTTGGCTTTCTTTATAAATACTGTAATGAACTAAAGCTTTTCGGAAGACCACCCCTGAGAAATCCTCCTCCTCTTTTCATATTGATACTTTATATTTAAACCCCATGTGAGCCGGGGAGAGCGTAAGTTCTTATGAAACAGAGTATGTTTACTTCTCGTTAAGTATACTCCTTTTTGAGTGGGGATAAATAGCTAAACCTGTGGATAACTCTGCAAAGCTCACAAAAGGCTTGAAAAACAGAGAGCTTTGTGGTATTTTGCTTTAGTTGCCAAACATCCGCCCGTAGCTCAGCTGGTAGAGCAGCTCCCTTTTAAGGAGAAGGTCCTCGGTTCGATCCCGAGCGGGCGGACAAGTGTTAAGAAAATCTTCCCTGCGGAAGATTTTTATCTTGGACGAGACGGAATGATGTTTTTGTTTGAGCCTTGCGAAAGTCAAAAACCGTGAGGCGAGGTCGTGAGATTTTTCCGTCAGGAAAATTACTTGTGACGACAAGATCCATCGAGCAACGGCGAGAAATTATTTGTGACAGCAAAGACTTATGAAATATTTCAAGATTCTCATTCTTCACAACATCCGTAGCGTCCACAATACCGGCGCGATTTTCCGCACGGCAGACGCGCTCGGCGTAACAAAAATATATTTGATAGGGGAAACATCGACACCGCTTGATCGATTTGGGCGTGCACGGAAGGATTTTGCAAAGACTGCGCTCGGATCAGAGAAAACAATGCAATGGGAATATTACAAGACCGTTTCTCCTGTAATTGCGAAACTTAAAAAAGAGGGATTTTCCATACTTGCTATTGAACAAGACAAAGATTCTATTGATTATAAAAAGGTGAAGGTTGCTGGAAATACGGCGTGTATATTGGGAAGTGAAACAAAGGGAGTGCCTAAAGCGTTATTGAAAAAGTGCGACAAGGTTGTGGAAATCCCCATGCAAGGCGGGAAGGAGTCACTCAATGTTTCTGTTGCGGCGGGTATTGTTCTTTTTAGACTTTTTGATAAATAATCCAAATGAAATACCAGGCCACTTTTCTTTGCATTTCCGGAATACGGATAAAACTTTGCTAAGTTTTTCCTCGTGTTCGCAAGTTTCTGCAAGTACAAAGGCTAACCTCTAAAATACAAAATTAGAACTCTACCGTTCTTGCAATATTGAAAAGAGTTTCTTGTCCACCGACACTTTGATTCGTGCCAGAGATAGAGAGTTTGTCTCCACCGCGTTTGTCTATGAATACTTCTGTTACAGTTGCATCTGTAGTCTTTGGCCGTACCATTATCGAATCGTAACCATTTATTTTCTCACTTGTGACGGTATATCTTGTGTCGGTTTCTCTCGTTAGTCGTGTGACAAACGGACCATAATCAAACGTGAATGTTGTTGTGCCGTTTGTAAATATTCCTGTATATGTGTTGACTCCGGACAACACTTCCATACGCCAACCGGGCGGAAGTTCGACAGTAAAATAGTCCGTTTCGAATTTGTTCCACGTAACCAGAGGCACAAAACCAACAGAGTTGTTGGCTGGCCCATATGTACCACCAGAGCCCAGTGGTTGCAGTGGTTCCTGAAATATCTTTTGGTCTTCTTGCGCTACTCGTTCTGGACCTTTGAATAGAAACCATACAACGAAAAGCCCCACGAGGAATATGAGGAGCATTTTGAAGTCATTTGCTGTACTACCGCTAAACATGACATAAGTATACCACTGAGTAGGTGGATTTTTATACTTTTATGTTTTGAAAAATAGTACTATAGGAGTATAATTTCCGCATGAGTCAATTTGAATTTAGTCCCAAGAAAATGGAGAAACAAATGGATGTCGCTTCATTCCTAGACGCAGAGAACGCCATTCCTGCTATGTCAGAAAAAGGGAAAAAAATTCTAGGGATTTTCAAAGATACAACACAATTTGCAATGAAACTTGCGGATGATGTTACACTCGGTTAGTTTTCACCGTTATAAATGATATGGACGAAATGGAACGATTATTACGGCTTTCTCCTTTACCAAAAGAAGAATATGGCCCAATAGTACAAGTATTATCTCGAATCGACACAGACGATCGTGAGAGACTTTCCGCGCTCTTCAAAGAAGATATGACTCTCATACCTCTCTTTTGGGAAAATTTCAAAATGAAGCACAAAGCACTTGCAACAAAAAACGATTCACTCTGGAGAAGTATTCTTGAGATGGAACAGGACAAGATACGCGAAGCATCAGATGCTTAGCCTCGAGAACTTGAAAGAATTTTGAGCGCCTCTTTGATTCGTTGGTTGGTGTCAGTAATACTGCCATCAACCTTTTTTAATGCGTCGCGAGACTGACTTCCGCTATAGCCGAGAGATTCTAGTGCCTCGATAGTGTCGCTTTCTGCACGGAGCATTCCTTTGGATTCTTCATCTTCTGCATGTGCATGCAATTTGTCACGGAGTTCAATGACTATTTTTTCTGCTGTCTTTTTGCCAACACCTGAAACTTTCGTTAGATATGATGTGTCACTCGTCGCAATCGCGCGCTTCAGGATTGGAATGGTTGCGACAGAAAGTATAGACAGAGCGCCACGTGGACCAATGCCAGAAATTTGTATGAGCATCTCAAAGAATTCAAGTTCGTCTTCTGTTTTGAAACCGAACAAGTCATGTGCATCTTCACGTACCGTGAAATGAATGAACAAAAAAGCGTGATTCCCGACGACAGGTAATGATGTGAGGGTGTCATCAGAAACAAATATTTTGTACCCGATACCACCTGTTGATAGGACAACAAACTTTTCAGTTTTGGTTGTGATGCTTCCTTCGATTGAGTAATACATGTTTGGATTATATCATTTTCGAACCATTGACCGCGAATAAAGAAGCATAGAATGAAAGATATGTAATATAAGCCAAAGGTAAATGTATTCTTTGCGAAAACGGCAAAATCTGCTACTATGACCATACCAAGTCAGGTCGTGTCTCGTCCTGTCCGGTAGCCTATAAATCGTATTTTATTTACTAAAAACTAACAACTTCTAACAAAAACCAATTTATGCCAATTACAAAATCAGCAAAAAAAGCTCTCCGCGTTTCATTGCGAAAAAAGAAGGTCAATGATAGTAGAAAGAAAATGATGCAAGACCAGATGAAAAAAGTAGTAAAGCTCGTTAAGACAGATAAGAAAAGTGCACAAAATGAGCTCGCGAAAGCATATCAAGCAATCGACAAAGCAGCGAAGAGGGGTGTCATAAAGAAAAACACTGCATCACGCCGAAAAGCGCGCATTGCAAAATTAGTAAAATAATTTTTTCACAATCACTATGCCAATCGACAAAAAAAGCAAAGGACTTTTGAATATTGCTGTCATTTTATTGGCAGTGATTGTCATACTCGGACTTGCGCTTAAAATTACTCGACTTGGCAAAAATGACGCTATCGTCTCTGACGATACAAATCCTGTCGCTGTCGTTAACTCTCTTTGTGGCCTCACTGTAACCAAACCTACGCCAAACGAGGCAGTCGTTTTTCCTCTGACAGTCAATGCAGTCATCGACAACAGCCTTTCATCGTCACTCGGGTGCTCATGGACAGTCTTTGAAGCACAGGCAGCTGTTGTCGAAGTCATCGATAGTGAGAACAATAAAGTTGGACAAGGACTTCTTGTAACAGAAGGAGACTGGATGACTTCGTCGCCCGTAAATTATAAAGCTGTGGTGTCTCTCGAAGACGGTGTTTCTTCCGAGGAAGAGCTCACTCTTCGATTCAATGAAGAAGATCCATCAGGGGGAGAAGCAGGTGTTCCGAGCATCCTCGACATTCCAGTCACCGCACAATAAAATGATTTTTTAAAAAAACACCCAAAAGGGTGTTTTTTTTATATAAATACGCATTTGTTATTGTGGTCTATTTTTGCTAGTATGGCAGTGTTCATTTTTTGAATTACGTCTGTAATATTTGTGTGGTATACTGGGTTAGTGCACGAGTACAAAAGACACCCGAATACCAAATGTATAGTTTGTGGTAGATCTATCTATAGAAGGCCAGCAGAGATTGAGAAAAATCAAAACAGGGTTTTTTGTAGTCAAACGTGCTATGGAATAAGCAACCGAAAAGAAACACCCTGCATTGTTTGCGGAACACATATTCTATCTGGAGCAAATAAAAAGACGTGTAGCAGGAGTTGTGCAAATAAGAATAGAATCGGCGTACAGTATAAAATTAACAGTCCTCGAGATAAAGCAAAGTCACAGCAAGCGCTCAAGATTAGACTTTTAGATGACAGAAGAAGAAAGTGCGAAAGATGCAAATACAGCAAATACCAAATTTTAGAAGTGCATCATAAAAATAGAAATCGTGAAGACAACAGATTAGAAAATTTAGCACTTATGTGTCCAAATTGTAATGCAGAGGAACACCTTTTGGAAAAAAGTAGGCTAAACAAAAAATAAGTGGAGGCGTCGCATAGAGGCTTAGTGCATCGGTCTTGAAAACCGAAGTCCTGAAAGGGACCGTGAGTTCGAATCTCACCGCCTCCGCCAAAATTGAAAATCGGAATCAGAAGCCGAAACGAGGTCGCGCCGTAGGCGCGACACTAATGCATTCCCCCCGCCGAATTCAGAATCCAAAAGGGTTTTCCACGCTCCGCGTGGCTCAAAAAAGACGGTTCGATCCTTAATTTGAAAGTTCGAACCGACTTTTTTGAACAAATGAGTATTTTCCTCATTTGTTCGGTCGTTTGCCAATTCGATATTGGTAATATTGAGTTTTAAAAAATTTTCAGTAAGTTCGAACCGATTATGAGATTTTTTCTCAAAATCCGATAATTTCTCTTTGAGAAGCTGTTTTTGGTTCACCAAAGCACTTTTAGCTTCCCGATATTCTTCCACTGAAAGTACGTTCTCTAAGTAAGCATTCATCAGCTTCTCTATCTTGGAATCCAAAAGAGAAATTTCATTTTGAAGTTTTTGAGAAAAAATCTCACTCGATTGGATTTCGGATGATTGATCTTTTCTGTTTTCTTCAATCATCCATTTTAGCCAATCGAGTGGCAAAGAAACTTTTTTGATTTCCTTTTGAATTTGGGAAGTGATGATTTCTTCACGAACATATTTTTGATTACAAGGATTTTTCCGTTTAGTACATCGCAAATAATTATGACCTTTTTGTGTTTCGGTGGTAATGAAGCAAGAACATTCTCCGCAACGGAAAAATCCGCGATATAGAAATGGTTTGAAACCGCTAGATTTCGGCTTACTCTTTCTTTTCATCACTTCCTGACAAGTATCAAAAAGTTTCTTTGCAATAATCGGTTCATGCTTTCCCTCGAATATTTCGTTATGCCACCGAATCAGTCCAACATAAATCGGATTAGTCAAAATATGCTGACAATTTGAGATTGAAAGTCCTTTCTTTCCTTTCAATCCGAGAGCGAGAAATTTTTCGCGGACTTCCCGCAAAGTGAAATTACCTGTTGCATAGGTCTCGAAAAGTTTTCTAATCAGTGGAGCAAGTATTTTGTCATGTTCAATACCACCTTTCACATTTACATATCCTAACGGAGCATTTCGAG
>Ga0163149_10005197_pt1 | contig 13828 bp, 9 predicted proteins | sample OliLakLV19MP5G1_FD_148604 | JGI IMG/M metagenome (GOLD analysis project Ga0163149, IMG submission 148604) | Freshwater microbial mat bacterial communities from Lake Vanda, McMurdo Dry Valleys, Antarctica - Oligotrophic Lake LV.19.MP5.G1 | ecosystem: Environmental > Aquatic > Freshwater > Lake >...
CCAAAGTGCGGAAACAAGTAGACTCGGTGGGATCGAAGGTGCCACTGCCGTCGTCGTCCGGGTCGTCCGCTCCCAGTGTACCTTCAAAAGTGTACACCGGCAAATCGCGTCTGCCTGTTTGAGTGTTTTCTGGACATACAATCTCAGGTGCCGTCTTGTCTTCGGCATTCACGTAGCCCCAGCAGATCATGTTCGTCAGGTCGCACGTACGCACGCCATCGACCATTTTTTTACCATACACTCGGTAGATGTATTCCCCACAGCCGTATTCGATGCGGCCGCTTCTGTTGGGTGTGCCAATAATCCGGTTGTTGACCGTTTTGACAATTTCGATACAGAAATCGTAATCACATACGTTCGAACCATTCAATACCTCAGATGCACCAAGTGTTGCTGTGCAATTATCGTTCAATTTTATATTTACCGTTCCAATACAGGCTATATTCGAATAATCTATTACCGCTGGATTACCCAGAATTTGTATTTGTGGAGAAACATCTACTCCTCCATAATTAATATTAATTGTACTAATACCTACATCCTTATCAGATATCAAGAAGCAATATTCTACAAAAACTCCATTCTGTCCAGCAGGTTCGGTGCGTGGCGTAGCGGATACTAAATTATCTTCTAAATCGCCAAAATCAACATCCAGCAAACCTACATCAAATGCAATTCCTTCACATTCCCTTACATTAAAACTATAACAGATTGGCACATCCTGCCCGCAAGCAGGTAAGGTAAAAGTCTCATTTTCTGCTATCACTACACTTCCTTGCACCACGTCCACGGTAGCACTTACAGAAGCTACACAACCTACTCTCGTATCAGGATCGGCAGGGTCGCCCGCATCCCAAGTCAATTTAATGATATAGGTCCCCAGCCCTAAAGCAGCAGGGTCAAAAAACGGAACATTATTCCCATTAAGCGGTGCTGGATTTCCATTTATAAAAAAAGTACCAGTACCCTGTGCTCCATTAGTACGTATTTCTGTACCCGTCAAAAGAATGATGCCAACATTCGTACAAATTTGCTCTGGAATATCCGACGTGATATCTGGCTCAGGATAATAACAGGTATTATTAACTCCTAATGGCGTATTCAGATAGGATGTGCTAGTAGCTGTTAGAATGTAGCCTTCTCCACTTGCGTGAGAGCCTGCCAAGGTATACGTACCATTGCCTCTGTCTACAAAAGGTGTTCCGACTGGATACGGCTCTAACGTATTTGGATTTAAAAATCCATCATTAGAAGCTATCGTCCAAGTTTGTCCTGCACCACCGGGAGAAGTAATGACGATTTCTTCATCAAAATAACCGGGCGTATCGCTACAGGTACAAGGGTCTGCTACATTCGGTCCATTTTCATTATCAATAGTGGGCAGCGCACAAGCAGGGATAGAAGAAGGAATATTAATTGTGATACTAATAATCTCCCCTTCGCATTCGCCGTCATCCAAGGTACAGTTGTTATTAGAATCAATAAAAGGTGTGATAACAAGCTGAAGGCTTCCAGGCAGTGTATTATTAATAAGTTCAAGATCTGAGGGTTCAAAAAATTGTTCCAATAGTCCTGTAAAATCATCTAAGCAACTATGAAAATCTACTGCCGGTAAGTTATTGATCGTAACATTCGAAGCCGTAAAATCAAAAGCCAATCCTACACTTACGCCATCCGGCAAATCATCTATATTCGTAACTTCCGGCGGGAAAGGCGCGCAGTAAATATTATCATCTCCTTCGCATACGCTGAAAGTGAGTTCTTCCAGATCATCTACCTGTCCATTATTGGTATTGCCAACCGGTAGGCTATTGACTGCAAAGTAGATTTCCGGCAACGCGTCGTCCGGTCCGCAGGCTACTACTGGATCAATTGGCGCACAAGGAAGTGCAGCTCCGGGATTAACAGGATCGAAATAAGACCCTGCGCCATCGCTGTAAAAATTATTATTGGATAAATCTCGGACGTACATTTGCGCACTGGTATAAGCCGTATTTGTAATGTCCAATGCACTTGCTTGTTGCCCGGCATCTGTTAAGTTCCTCGACCATGCGCCATCGCTTGATATACAGGAACCTGCAAAATGCGTAGCGGGCGCACCCACCACGACATCTGTAATATTGGGAAACGCGCAAGCATCCGTCTCATCATCTTCCTGATAAACTAATATCTGTTCACCAGCATTGAACACGCCTTGAATCAGAATATTATCTACGCTACAAGGAGTATAAAGTGTGCTTGAAAAAATGCCTACCGAAGCATTAAATCCCAAAAAGAACGAATTACCAGACGTTGTCAAGTCGGTTATCGTCACATTTTGAGAGGCGGTGATAGAGATACCATTTCCTTTATTATTGGAAGAGTTGATCCTGTCCAGTGTAGCCCCATCAATACCAGTGAGCGCAATACCCGAACCGGATAAGCCATTTAACGGCACCAAGCGACCATTATTGGTAGTCGTTATTCTGATTAATCTTAAATTATCCGCCCCCGGTGCAGCTACAATACCAAACGTGCCAGCATTGTCTACCGTGAAATTTCGGATGGTTACGTCTGGAGCTGTAATGTAAATACCATGATAAGCCGAAGTAGAATTCAACGTAAAACCACTACCGACAATTCGGACGGATTTGTTGACATTAACCATTCCTGCCGTTAAATTGGTTTCTACATTAATCATCGTATTAGCCACAGTGCCCGGGGCATCAATGGCTGCCTGCAAAGTGGTAAAGCACGGTACTCCCCCGTCACAAACGCCAGAAGCATTGACGTAGATCTGGGCAGACACCAACATGGGCAGCATGGACAGGGCTACAGTGAGGGCGCGTAAAGCCCATTTCGGTACGGAAATAAATGTATAAATTTGTTTCATAAGCTGATAATAGTTGGAGTGACCAAATAGAATTTTACATCAGATTTATAAGCTGATAAAAAAGGAATTACATGGTTAAAATGGAAAAAAGACGTACGACGCAATAGGCCAAAAAGCGCAGCAATACGCAGCCGAAGCGCTGGGAGCAGAGAGTAAGTGACAAAGCCGTGGCTAATGCGCCCGACCTGCATAGCGGTAGTGCTCATGAGAAAATGATTTGTTGCATTAAAATAATTACGCCTTGCCCAAAAGGGCATTTGCCTTGTAGCCTTTGTGAAATCTATCTCGCGGAATCAAATAATAAATAGGTCGTCTTTGCCCGCAAGACAAAAAATATTGTGTGTTAAATGTTTAGAAAGAAGTGTTTGTGTTAGAAGTTTGGGAAATACTGTTTCCTCTCACAGAGGAAAATACTTAGTGTTGAATGAATATGAATTGAGATATTAAAAACAGCACGAATGTGTTGCCTTTGTGTGAAGTGTTTATTTGTATAGAATGGGTTAGCACGAAATGCAGTATATTTAGTACCACAATGCAAATGTACTCAAATCATCGAATATGTTCAATAATTAATACTAACTTTTTTTCATTTTTATAAAATAAAATAATTTTAGAAGGAAGCGAGTTTAAAAACACGTTGTATACTAACCGCTTGCATATTAAAATAATGCTAATCTGTAAGAATCATTTTTTTCGTAGCCCTATTTTTTTCGGTTTCTAAACTGTAATATAATACCCCGCTACTTGCCAAATCCCTTTTTTGAATTTTAATTTGGTGCAAACCAGCCGCGTACTCGCCTTGCATATTTTTCAATAATTTCCCTGTAGTGTCTGTTATTTTTAAGGTGGCAGTTGACGCTTCTGGTAGATAGAATTGAATGGTCGTAGTTGCTGAAAATGGATTGGGTGTATTTTGATACAATTCAAAGGGTGCGAATACGCCTTGTTTTTGGTTAAAATGAATCGCTATGTTCTTAGTCTCATCGTTCCAATCGTACGCTTCTGCCCGCGTGTAACGGGAATTCACTTCTACAATATCACTCAACTGTCCATCTGATTTCGCTCGAAATACGAGGCTGAATAAGTGTGATTTACCGACTGTTTGAACAGGCGTTATATCGTGCCAACTCGTCGTTACAATGCCTTCTGCTGACGCTTGCCAACCAAAATTCTCTTCTTTTGCAATGCCATAATCCGCATCTATTAATTCTAACACATTTGGATTAAAAGCTAGCGTAGCTTGGTAACCTTGCACGGCAGCAATATCGGCGTTGAATTTTACGGTATAAGTTTCTCCTGTTTTGATAAACTGGTCTTCCACTTCAAAAACAAATGGTTCGCCTCGGTCGCGCTCCTCTCCTACTGAAAATGACCGAGTAGTCGTCGCGTTCAGATTCACATCTCCTATTTTGATGGCGATGAAATCCGCATTGCCCAACGTGCCGTTCAAATCATTAATACTGTACACTTCTGGAAAATCTTGGAACCACGGATTGGTTTGAACCGGAAAGTTATAATTAGCATTTACAAATCGCCAACTGGTATTGTTAGCGATGCGCACATCAATGGCTAAAATGAGCTTTCGCAATAAAATCAGGTCGAGCGTGGAAATCGTTTTTGAACTATTCACATCCGCCGCAATCATTTTATAAGGTGAAGTCAAAGGCTGTACTGACAAAATATGCTTGGTGATGAGAATCACGTCAATGGTAGACACGCCGTTTACAAAATTCGTATCAAATAAAGAGGCAATCGTGTAATCATACCTCTCGTCCAATTGTGCAAAACCATAGGTGCCGTCCACTGCGGTGTAGGTGGTAGCTGCCAGTTGTCCACTCAAAGAAACCATTACATCCTGCATCGGGTCGCCGTCTTCTGTGCGAATATTACCGGTCACCAAGCCTTTTTTAGGTGGAGCACACGCTTCAAAAGTAGTGTCTTGTACGATGAGGGATGCTTCGCAAACACTATAATTGGGTCCACCAATGATGCCGCCGGGCTGAATCGCGTAAGGATTATTCGCCTTATCCCAAGCATAAATTTGTACAAATATAGGTGCGTCTAAATCCGCGCAAACCAACACTAAACTATCCCGATTGATATTCGGCACTTGCCCGATTCGATTGATAGAAAACCGCACTGGACCCGAACAATCCGTCAACGTGCCATTTATAAAATCAGATGCTTTTACCACGACTGCACCTCGGTCTTCCGCTCCATCGCCATTCATATCCCGCAGCGGTTCTACCGGTTTTAAAGCGACGGTGAGGTTACTTTTACAACTAAGTATTGGTGCTTTACAATCGGCTATTTCAAAACGAATGCGTTCAATATTCGTATTGCCACAGCCATCTTGTACCTGAATAATAAACGCGTGTTTGCCTTTTGAAAAAATGCCAGACAGTTGATAATTGGGATAGCTTCCAACCAAAGAGCCGCCGAGATTGGCAAGCGTACCATCGGAAGTGCTATCAGCATTCAAATCAACGGTGACTTGGGTGGTAATTGTACCCGGCGTGCAATCTTCTGTGAGTACAAAAGGCACGGTGACTTGCCCCGTGCAATTATCAGCCGTAGAACAAAAAGTAGTGGGCGGCACAAAAATGACATCCGGCGGAATGGTGTCGAATACCCGGATGACTTGCGTGTATTGCCAATAGCCAACCGTAGTGCCGGTGCGCCAGTAGCCGCGCGGATTGGCGGGCGTGCAGCCGCGTTGATTGGCAGCAGGCAGGTTATCGGTTTCCAGATTATTTCGGTCTACAAAAGTATTATTAGGACGACGTACCACCCATATATCTTCATCTCCGGCACTGTTGTCACAATCTTCATCCCGACCAATGACGGTAGGTTGCGAAACGCCATCGTATTCACAAAAATTGATCACCCGATACGTTCTAAAAATACGATAACATTCGGCTCCAATTGCGGAGAAACGTTCATCTGTTACATTTACAGAAATCGCATCACACGCCAATTTATTCACTCTAAGCGTATCCGCGAAAGGCATTCCGCATTGCATATTGGCATCTTTTGGAAATTTTATTTCATAATTATTCACTTTTGTAATCGTAATCGTTTGCTGGCAAGTATTGATTGACGTATTTCCAACACGGTCAACGGTGCGAAAACGGCGGGTAATCGTGCCAAAGCGACACTCCTGCAAATTGACGACTGGCGCTAATTCCTGCCAAGTTGCGCCACAATTGTCGGTCGCAGTTGCCACGCCAAACATGGATTGCAACATGGTGGTATCACTGGGATTAAATTCTTTGGGCAAAGCCGTACACGGAATCGTAACCGAAGGCGGCGCGACACAAAACGGTTTTATTTTATCTAACACTTCAATCTGTGAAGCGCACTCGTTTACATTTCCGGCTTTGTCTACCACGCGGAGTTCCACGGCTACTTTAGAATTGGCATCACAGCAACCGATTTGCGTCACGGTATCCCATTCGGAATAATAAACTTGCGCGCCAATCAAGGTGTCACAAGTAATCGGGTCGCGCGTATATTTTCTGCGAATGAGAATGCTGTCAATCGCGCAGTTATCACGGCTGCCTTCGTCCACGTCTTTTGCAAAAACCATCGTATTTCCGGCGCCTCCCAATGAAACGGTGAGACTACTTTTACAAACCACGACCGGTTCCGACAAGTCTCGCACTTTGAACGGACATTCTAAAGTTGCCATATTGCCACACGCATCTGTCACGGTGTAGCGAAACGCATGGTCGCCAATTGGTATATTTTCTACCCGCAAGGAACCCGTGGATTCGACCGTGGCACGTATAAATTTTTCTAACCGCGTATCAATCAGGAAGCCAAATGGGTCAAAAATATGCACCAACGTATCGCTGATAACTTCTACTTTATAGGTAGAACTGGAGCAGTTGTCGGTAATAATCGGAGCGGGTGCTTCAAAACTTGCCACGCAATTAAAAGAATTCGTCGAAAAAACAAGAGTATCCTGCACGCCATCACCGTCGGTATCTGCCACTAGGCATTCTATAGCGGGGTCTTCACTATCGCCGACTCGGATAAACTGGGTGAAAACGAGGTAGTTCGCAGGATTGCAATAATCCGCAATAGTCCATTCGCGCAGGAGCGTGTACGTGCCGGAACAGCCGACCGCTTTAGGTTTGTCTTCATAAGTAGCACCGATATTACAATACGTTACACTCAAGTCATAATTGCCAAAAGATGTTTTAATAAAGGGATAACCCGTCACCGTCGGACTTGGATTGCCATTTGCATCTACCGGAAAACTCGCGTCACATTCTAAATAAGCGGTCAAAGAGGGATACACGACATCTGCTAAAGTTGGTTTTCGAACACTGATAATCTGGTTACACTGCGCCGAATTGCCAGAAGGGTCTTTGGCTGTAAAAGTGCGTGTAATAATATTGCCATTGCAATCGCCGCCGTCTATGACTTGATCTACAAATGTGATATTCGCCGTTGGAACGCCACAATTATCCATTACTATTGGAGTTCCGACAAACGCCAAACTCGACGGTTTATTCAAAACTTGACTAATATCGGTACAAATTAAATCATAAGAAGCCTGTACATTAATAGGTGTAAGGTCATTCAATAAACCATCGCCATCGCTGTAAGCCGCCCAAATGTAAGAGCCAGTCGCGCCCGGCGCACGAGAAGTAGTTAGCAAGGTATAGGTTTTTCCGACTTGCAATCGAGCCGTCAGGCGTAGAATGGAATTGAGGGTTGTGAAATAAACGCCCGATGTAAAACTTTGATAGCTCTGTGCAAAAACGCCTTGGCATAAGTTTTGAAAATCGGGTTCGCCTTCGTATAGAAGTGCTGCGCCATCTCCAAATTGGGAGGATAATTCGAAAGTATACACATCTGATTTGGAGACCGTAATGGTGCGCGTATCGTAATAATGATTGCCGCCACCGGGATTTACCACTGGACGAAAGCAATTGAAATTTGCCAGATTTGCTGAGTTATTTAAAGTAGAAAGGGTACTGCTAATCACCTGAATCTGTTGCGAATAGACTGCTTTATTGGTAGTGGGTGGACAAATAATCGTTGGCTTCGTTACGTCACGCACCACAATACTGCTACTGCAAAAATTATTCGTTTGTTTATCAATCACCACTGCTCGCAAGGTTTGTCCCACATATTGGCTCGTCACGACGTCCCCAAAAGGCACTCCATTTCCCACCGCAATGCGCACTTCAAATGTAGAGGCGCACGAAGGCAAAGTCGTCAGCAAGGTTTCTGGTGCCACTTTCAGCGAGCAAGTTGCATTCATCGTTAGGTTTACATTGGCAACACAAGCGAGCGACGTAACCGGCGGACAAAAAGTGTAGCCCGCATCTATCGTAAATTCCTGTTTTCTGGATTGTACTGTATAGCAAGCTGTAAATCCATTAATTTCCGCATCACTATCCATATTATCACTTCCGATATTCGACAACACGCGCTCATATAAGCCCGTAGCCGGAAAGCCAAATTCTACTTTATAACTACCTGGCGCTAAACTTGTTATCAAATAATTTCCGGTCGCATTCGTCGCTTGAATGGCAATGGGCGTGGTCTGGTCGCAGCGGTACACACGCACCGGCACACCTTGCAAGGGCGCATCCCCACTGTCGAAAAAGTTGTTTCGATTTTTATCAACGAAGGCGAAATTGCCGATTTGAGCAGGTATATAAACTCCGGCATCTACGTTCAAATTTTGTTGACTCGCAGCAAGTGTGAAGCAAGCCGTTTCTTTTGAAGTTGGGTCTACATCTGAATCAAGCGTATCTGCGCCACTATCTTTTGTTGTGAAAACGCCAGTAGAAAAAATAGCTCCCGCCGTACTCAGGTCAAAGCGTATTTTATAACTACCCTCTGGTATATTTGTAAACTGATAAAATCCATTCGTATTGGTAGTCGTTTGAGCCACGCTCGTTGCATCACATTTCAACAAAAAAACGCTGACATTTGGGATGCCATTTTCGCCACTTTCTTGTATCCCATTGCCATTCAAATCTTCCCAAACGCGATTGCCCACTACACCGCAGCCCGTCGGAGCTGTAAAAAGGGAATCTCTGGTCAAGGTACATTCCGGCAAGTCCGAATAAAGTGCTCTCACATTGATAAATTGTCCATTGGCAGGCAAAGTAATGACTACACTTTGCAAGGTATCATTCAATTTTACAGGCGCGAGAAAACTTTGTCCACCAGCTTCTATTATTAAACTTCCTGTAGCAGGCGAGCTGCCGTTGTTGCGGACTGTGATTTTTGCAACGTATTGATTGTTAGCTCCACACGTAATTGAATCGGCAGTGATGCTTGTGATGGCGCAAGATTGGGCTTGTAAATTGGTTGTTGTAATTAAACTATATAAAATGAGGGCAGCAATGCGCCAAAATTGGCTTGCGTTTGTAAAAAGGTAGCAAAAGAGTGCCAGCCCTTTGTAGATATGTCTCATGGGTGTGTTTATTTAATCGGTTTTGGAATTCTGTCTTTCTACTACAATTATATGTATACGCTGCAAACTGGTCAAAGCAGCAGCAAAATTAATCGCTTCTGTAGGATAGCATGCTATTTTTTCATTTATAGCCTTTATTAAGCCGAAAGGTGGAAGGGTACTGTCAATCGTGGGTTTCTCAAAAAGAGGTTTCGCTCGCATACTTCAATGGGTAAAATTAGCTTTATCTGGCTGTACTTCAAATACCAAATTGAAAAAAAGATGTTAAAATTTTTCGTATCAATCTTTTTTCGATGTTTCGCCAATGAAAGACAATTGGATGTTTGTTTATGTTAGACGTAGTATTTTGGAAAAGGAGCGGAAAAGGGGGATGGGGTGAAAGGGGGATGGGTTTACGACGACAACTTTTACGTGGTCGCTCCGCTATTTTTTTTTCACAGCGGATGCGGCGTGTGATTATCATGAAAATCATTTAATCATAAAAATCATGGTTCAGAGGTTGTTTAAAATTTTGCTGTTTGGCTACTAATTGGACTAAAGTCCAAAGGGGGACTGCTCTAACCCCGCCATAAATGGCGGGGCAATTAAATACCAGTTGCCCCGCCATTTATGGCGGGGTTAAAAGGAAGTAAGGAGCGGCTTTAGCCAAATTAATGCGTCTATTCAAGCGTGCCAAAATAAATTTTAAACAGGTTCTCAGACATTTTTTCTTAGCGCATCACCCTATCACCGTATAAACCCATCACCCCATTCCTCCCATTTTCTCCCTTAAAAGCTTTTTCTCTTTTTCCGATTGCGTTTGTGACAGGGCTTTTTCAAAATAAGGACGCGCTTTGGCAGGTTCGTTGAGTTTTAAGTAGAATTCGCCGAGCGTTGCGGAAAGCAGATAATAGTTGTAAAGTGTCTGTAAATCAGGGATTTGTTCCATTGCTTTTAATCCTTCTCTTGCACCTTTCCACTCTCCGATAGCGATGGCTCGATTGAGTGCGATGATGGGCGTGGGATGAATTTGGTACAATAAATCGTACTGCTGAACAATGTTTTTCCAATTTGTTTGGTGATACTTTTTTGCAATACAATGTTGATATGCGATTCCAGCTTCGGCATGATATTTTGTAAAAGTCTCGCCTTGAGCTGATTGTGATAAAAAGCTGATGCCGGTTTGAATTAATTCTTGATTCCAAGTTGAACGGTCTTGCTGTTTTAATAATAAAATATTGCCTTCTTCATCAAGTCTGCTGCCCGTGCGCGCCGCGTGGAAGCACATGAGCGCAAGCAAAGCGTACACTTCTGGACGAGCCGTTTGTTTATTTTGAGTCAATAGAACGCCGAGACGTAAAGCCTCCTGAATCAAGTCATTGCGAATCAAATCTTCGTGCGAAGTAGCATTGTAGCCTTCATTGAAAAGGAGATAAATGGAAGTCAGTACATTTTCTAATCGTTCGCCGAGTTCATTTTTGGTCGGAATTTCTAAGGTCACTTTTCCCTCCCGAAATAATTGTCGGGCGCGATAAAGCCGTTTATTAATATTTTCTTCATTCGATAAAAATGCTTTGGCAATTTCTGTAATGCTAAAACCGCACAAAGTTTTCAAAATCATCGTCACTTGCGCCTCGCCCGCCAACGCTGGGTGACAGCACGCAAACATCATGCGCAACTGGTCATCTTTGATTTCTTCCTCGGTCGTTAAGTTTTCTATCGTCGAGGCAATCGTATATTCGGATTCTAACAAAACCGCTACGTCGTCCGACAATCGAATGTTGTGTCGCTCGCGCCGAATCACGTCCATCGCGCGGTTTTTCGCCACGGTCATCAGCCACGCCGGAGGATTGTCGGGAATGCCTTTGATTTTCCACAATTCAAATGCCTTGAGCAATGTATCCTGCGCAATGTCCTCCGCCATTTCCAGATTATGCGCCCCAAAAATACGCGTCAAAAAAGCGACCATCTTTCCCCACTCGTGCCGGAAAAGATGGTCTATGGTTTGTTCGAGGTTTGAAAGTTCAAGGTTCAAAAATTCAAAGTTTGGAGGTTTGGTAGTTTGATGTTCAAAGTTACGCAATCTCCTTCTTATTTGGTCACTCGGTCACTAAGTCCTCTCGTCCCCTTACTCTTTCGGAAAATTTGGACTTGCCTTGACTTCTTCAATCTGCAAAGTGTGCCGTTTACCGTGCGCCGCCATGCTTAGAATAAACTGGCGAGCATTCCCATCCATTCGCCCCATTTAGCGAGTTGCGCTTGCATTTGTTCTGGCGAAAAGTTAACTGCGCCTTCATCCGCACCTCTGAAAATTAGCATAAATTCTTTCATGATGTTTGAATTTGATTAGTTTAAAAATGAAATATAATGACTCGACGAAGTAGGAGGACAAAACTGGACAGCAAAGGATGAATTTTTTTTAGAAACTTCTCTGGTAGAAAACTCGTTCTCTTAAACAGGCAGTTTGTAGAATTTGATAATAAAGCAAAATAGGAATTCCCATGTGTGGACGTTTTTCCTTTTCTACTTCCAAAGAAAAAATTCAACAGCAATTTGGTGATATTGAAGTAGACACCAACCTGCGGCTTAATTTCAATGTGGCGCCGACGCAGCACACGTACATCGTAACCAACGACAGCCCGAACCGCCTGCAATACGTGACGTGGGGACTCATTCCGCATTGGTCCAATGATGGCAAAAATACGGGTAAATTGATCAATGCGCGCTCCGAAGGCATTGCCACCAAACCCTCTTTTCGGCTGCCCATTCGCAAGCGACGATGTTGGATACTGGCGGATAGTTTTTATGAGTGGCGCAAAACCAGTGACGGTAAAATTCCGTATCGGCTGCTGCTGAAAAATGGCGAACTCATGGTGCTGGCGGGTATTTGGGATGTATGGTACAAAGATAATTATGCGGTGAAAAGTTTTTCTATCATCACGACCGAACCCAATAAGGAAGTTTCTTCACTGCACGACCGGATGCCGGTTATTCTCTCTACCAAAGAAGCGCAGCAGCGCTGGCTGGAAGATATTGCGGTGGAAGATGCGCTGGAGTTATTACACAAACCATTGGATGATACGCTTAATATTTACCGCGTTTCTGAAAAAGTAAATTCGGTGACGAATAATTCGCTCGACTTGCACGAGCCCGTACCGGAAACACCTACACTTTTTTAAAAGAAGGTGTCATTTCCTTTCCTTCTACCAAAATTAATCTTAGCGTGAAAGAATTACAACAACGAATCTTTTTTGTTACAAAGCATCATATCATAAAACGCGGTGGTATTGAGAGCCATAAGCAAAGTTTAGAGACGAATAACTCCATTTTCATCCCTTTTTCTGACATAGACGACCGGCGAAAAGTGCGGGTCTTCACCGAAAAGTATCCTGCCATCTTTTATATCGGTATTTTCATTGTGCTACTCGGATTGGTTCGCACCTCTTTATTTTTGGACGACACTTGGGTCAAAGCACTTACTGGGGGCGGACTTACTGTCTTGCTTGGATGCGTTATAATGCTGATTTACCGATTCTTACAAATAAAATATTTTATTATTCAACTGGAAGACGACAAGCATTTTTTTTTGATACATAACAGTCCAAATCAAGAAGTATTCGAACAGTTTGTAGATGCCATTTTTGAAGCGAGAAAGCGAAATTATAGAGAATATTATTTTTTCATCAATGAAGAAAATGATAAGAAGACAGAATTGAGTAGAATGAAATGGCTGTTAAAAGAGCATATCATAACAGAACAGGAATATGAAGATATTATAGATGAAATTAATTTGCGATTTATGTAATGTTTAGACGATAGACTCAGCGGTACTTACCCTTTTTTTACATCAAATTATCTATTGTCTAAAGTCTATCGTCTAATATCTAACTCAAAATGAGAGTAGTTATTCAACGGGTTTCCGAAGCCTCCGTAACAATTGATAATATTGTAAAATCCAGTATTGGCGAGGGTTTATTGATTTTAATCGGTATTGAAGATGCGGATACGGAAGAAGATACGGACTGGTTGACCAAGAAAATGGTGCAGTTGCGTATTTTTAATGATGAAAATGGCGTAATGAATAAATCGGTGCAAGAAGTCGGCGGCGAATTGCTTGTCGTGAGTCAATTTACGCTTCACGCCAGCACGAAGAAAGGCAATCGCCCTTCGTATTTACGCGCTTCTAAACCGGAAATAGCCATCCCGATGTATGAAAAATTTGTACAACAATTGCAAGTGACTGCGGGTATTGCCGTTCAAACCGGTACATTTGGTGCGGATATGAAAGTGCGATTGGTGAATGATGGTCCGGTGACGATTGTAATAGACACGAAAAGTAAAGAATGAAAAAAGGAATAATGAAGGAATGAGATACGCTTATTCCCTTTCACCTCTACCGTTTCACATTTCACCGCTCACCGCTCACATTTCACATTTAAATTATGACGATACAAGAAGCACAAACGGCTGTTGATCAATGGATTACTACGATTGGCATTCGATATTATAATGAACTGAAGAACACGGCGATA
>Ga0163149_10005198_pt1 | contig 13828 bp, 11 predicted proteins | sample OliLakLV19MP5G1_FD_148604 | JGI IMG/M metagenome (GOLD analysis project Ga0163149, IMG submission 148604) | Freshwater microbial mat bacterial communities from Lake Vanda, McMurdo Dry Valleys, Antarctica - Oligotrophic Lake LV.19.MP5.G1 | ecosystem: Environmental > Aquatic > Freshwater > Lake >...
ATAGGAGGCCATTACCGCGGGGCTGATACTGGAGATCACGTCCTCGAACGCCGGGTACCGGATCCAAGCCTGCTGGACACCGATCTCGCGCAGCCGCCGGATGGTGTTGTCGTCGAGGGCGGCCCCGGTGCGCAGCAGAATCACCTCCGGACAAACCGGGTGAGGGATCGGCATGGCGAGCACCATGCCGGGCCGCGCGTGGGCCATCGTGAGCCTGAGCAAGCCAGCGGCTCCGTAAAGAACAACGTCCCCGAGGGCGAAATGCCCCGGACGGACCTTTGGATCGGAGTTTGGGGGGGCAAGGTTGAGCGTGCGGGGCTAGGCGGTAAATTTGGAATGTTATCGGATGGGTCGCGGGCGGTGGCACGTCGCCGATGCGAAGTTCACCGGTCAAACAAACGAAAATTTGAACCTCCCCGCCTATGCGACCGGTACGCCGTGCTCGCGGATGTACTGCTTTATCAATCCATGGGTGTTGATGGTCATCTCAAACCAGCCCTCGTCGAGCTTTATCCCATTCGCACTCATCGACGGCTTCCGTCAGGGTACTAAAAAGCCAAACATCAGTCGAATGGTCATGGGTGGGATGAGCCGTTTCGGCCCGACGCATCAGCGTCATCGCCAGCTCGCAGCGCTCTGCGCATTGAACCATGCCGATCAGCCTGTACCCTTGAGCGGCAGGAGCAACAGCCCATCCGAGTCCGTTGCAACACACAGCGGGCCATCCAACATTAAATACCATGGGCTCGACGCAAAGGGCAATCGCGAGCAGCGCGGCGATGTCAGAGCCGTCGTCCGAGGATGCTTTGCCTTCGGGGCCCGTTTCGTGGAGGCGGGCGTACCGGTGACACAATTGGTCGACGAGTTGGAGATCCGGAGTACGCACGCGGAACGGTCTCCTCAAACACGCCGACGTCACTCCTTGAAGCGTCGGGTCGTCACCACCATGATGATCAGAAGGAGGAACGACGCCACGAAGCCCGCAATGCCGAACGACCTTAGAACCCATGTCACATCTCCCCGGGACGCGAGGATGAGGATTGACGAACCGACGAACATGCTCGCAACGATGAGGGAGAACGAAATGTTCCGGCTGGCGTGCTCGATGGTGTGAGTGAGGCGAGACAACCCGCGGTGCTCGAGGTTGATGGCGAAGCGGTTTTTGCGGACCTGGGAGATGATGCCGCGAACCTCGCGGGGGAGGTCTTCCATGAGTTCGGCGTACTGGACGATTCCCATCTGCATGCGCTTGCGGGCGGCAGTCACGGAGTACTTTCGCATGACCAGTTTTTCGACAAAGGGGCGGGCGAAGGTGGCCAGTTCGAAGGAGGGATCGAGGGAGGAGGCCACGGCCTCGATGGTGGTGAGGGCTTTGATGAGCAGGACGAGGTCGCCGGGGCAGCGGATGTGATGGTCCTGCAACTTCTCGAAGAACTCGCGGAGGAGGAGGCCGAAATTGAGTTCCTCCATGGGTGTGGATTGGAAGCGGGCGACAAACTCGCGCACGTCGGCGCGGAAGGGGCGGTCGTCGAGCTTCTCCTGGTCGATGTCGGCGAGCGAGGCCATGACGGCCAGCACCATGTCGAGGTCGCCGCGGGCCACCCCGGCGACGAGCTCGGCGAGGTCTTGGGTGGTGCGGTCGTCGAGTTGACCGGTCATGCCGCAATCGATGAAGCCGATGGCCCCGCCCGGCATCGCGAACAGGTTCCCCGGGTGGGGGTCGGCGTGAAAGAAGCCGACTTCGAGGCATTGACGCAGCACCGCGCGGGCTCCGTTTTCCACGAGGGTGCGGCGCTCTTCGACGCCCAGCGTCGCGGGGTCAAGCCTTGAGAGCAACTGGCCCTTCATTTCTTCGACGGTGAGGACGTTTTTGGTGGTCGCGGCCCAGAAGACCTTCGGGAAAAGGACGCCGGGGTCGCCCTCAAAGATGCGGCGCAGGCGGTCGGTGGATCGGCCCTCGAGCGTGAGATCGACTTCCTTCTCGAGTTCCTTGGCGAACTGGCTGACCACCTCGACGGGGCTGTAGCCGAGGTTGCTGAAGCGGGTTTGGGCGTACTCGGCGATCACCCGCATGGCTTCCATGTCGGCCCGAGTGATCTCGGCGATCCCCGGTCGGAGGATCTTGATGACGACGTCCTCGCCGGTTTTCATCTTGGCGCGGTGGGCCTGGGCCATGCTGGCGGCGGCGAGGGGGGCGTGGTCGATCACCTGGAAGAGGTCGTCGATCTGGTCGCCGAACTCTTCCTTGAGGCGCTTCTGGACTTCCTCTTCGGTGAGGCGGGGGGCGTCGTCCTGGAGCAACTTGAACTCGTCGGCCCAGTCTTCGGGGATGAGGTCGGGGCGGGTGCTGAGCACCTGCCCGAGTTTGATGAATGTGGGGCCGAGGTCTTCCATGGCCTTGCGGAGGCGGACCTTGCGGGGGAGATGCTCGAACTCGGGGACGATGCGGCGGAGGCCGAAGACGCGGTTGGAACGCTCGATCAGTTTCTCGAACCCGAGTTCCTGGACGACGTCGCCGAACCCGTGCTTGACGAGAACAGCGACGATGTCGGCCACACGTTTGACGTTGCGGATCTTCTGTTCAAACGGCAGCATGACGGTCATCGCGGGTCCTTGATGGGGCGGGAATGATGGTTATGGAAGGTGCGGGAAGTCATTGGTAGGGAGGGGAGGTCATTGGAAGTCATCGGGGGGTCATAAGTAGAGTTCCGGGGGTCCAAGTGTAAACGAGTTCGGCGGAGCATCGTCCGAGAATCGGAAGGTGGAAATGGCGACTTTGTTTGCGCACGATACCGCATGCTGCGACTCATGAAGTTGGTTGCGATCTGCACGTTGGCTTTCTGCGCTTCGGCCCGCGGCCAGGCCGAGCAGGCGGTTGTGTTTCAGATTTCGCAGGCCACCACGCCCGGGCAGTCGGTTTTTGTGATGGGCGATGCCGCGGAACTGGGGGCGAACGACCTGCGGCGGTCGGTCAAACTCGATCCCGCGGCCTACCCGACATGGCGGATCACCGTCTCCATTCCGGCGAACACCACCTACACGTTCCGGTATTACCTGCGTGATGATGGCCCGGGCCGGACTTCGGACGCGACGAATGGCACGGCGGTCTCGATGGCGGTCACGGCCTCGACCGGCCCTGCGCCGGTGGTGCCGCTGACCCGCACGGTGTTGTGGAATTCGACGCAGCCGACGGCGGTTCTGTGGTGGCGGCGGGGCGGAGCGGGGGCGTTTGCACCTTCGCCGATGCAGCGGTTTTCGCCGGGGCGGGCCACGGTCCTGGGCGAGGTGCGGTGGGCGAGTTGGAACGCAGCGCCCGCTTCCGGGGCCTTCGAGTTCTATCTGACCAACGCCGCGGGCACGGCCCGAGTTCCGGCGTCGGGGTCGTTCTCGACGCGGCTGGATGGAGTTCTGGTGCAGGACGGCCAAGTCTTCTCGTATGTGCCCGCTCCGACGGTCGCTGCGGCACGGCGGGATTATGCACCGTCGTCCCCGCCGGCGATTGCCTCGACCAACCTGGGAGAGAACCGGCGGTATCGGGTTTTCTTGCCGCGAGGCTACGCGGAGCATCCGGCCCGACGGTATCCGGTGGTGTACATGCACGACGGTCAGAACGTGTTTGAGTCGGGGCCGTTTGGGTCGTGGAACGCAGCGCCGACGCTGGATGGGCTGGGGCGGAGCGGCGGGATGCGCGAGGTGATTGTGGTGGGGGTTGATAACGGCCCGAACCGGCTGCGGGATTATCTGCCGCCGGGCGATTCGCTCGGGGGGAACGGGCGGGCGGACGTGTACGCGGCGTTTCTGACCAATGAACTGAAGCCGCTGATCGATGCTTCGTATCGCACGCTGACCGGACCGGAGACGACCGGGAGCATCGGGAGCAGCATGGGCGGGGTGGTTTCGTTGTACCTGGGATGGGACCATACGAGCGTCTTCCGCCGGGTGGGCCCGATGAGCGGGGCCTGGCAGACGTGCCCGAACTTTCTGAACCGGGTGCGGCCGGCCGGGTCGATGCGGGCGATCACGATCGCGATGGATTCGGGTGATTCCGGAAGCGCGAACGACAATTACTGGCTGACGTATGGGCTGCGCGATGCGCTGGCGGGTGGCGCCCTGTCGCGGTTTCCGATCGAGGGGAGCCTGCGGCACACGGTGGGGTTCGGGCAGCAGCACAACGAGGCCGCGTGGGCGGCGCGGCTGCCGGGCGTGCTCGCCTTTTTGTACCCGGCGGATGATGAGGCGAACGACATCGTCCGCTCGGTATTGGGGGCGCAGCTGGACGTGACCGCGGACGGGCGGATCGACATCGATGATCTGGTGGAACAGACGCGTTCACCGAGAGACCTGGACTTGGGGGGCGCGGCGGCGGAGGGAGACACGGTGTTTCTGACGCGGGCCTTGCGGGCCGATGAACGGGCGGGGCTGATCGCGGGGCGTTGAGGCGCGGTCGGTGTTGCGGCGCGGTCGGCGGGGATGCTGATCTCATCGATCTGGAACGAGCTCGGGCGGCTGCGGGGAGCGACCTTGCGCCGATGCGGGGTGCACGCGTCTTTCTTTCTTGGATGGACCCCGCGTGTCTGACGCATCCTCCGAAAAAGAACCGGTTCCCAAGCACAGGGAAAGGAGCGTGCCATGAATCGTTGTCACAAATCCCGCATGTTCGACGCCGGAGTGCTGCTGGCCGGAGTCATGTTGATCACGATCGCGACGTCCCTCGCCGGGGCTGCGGCAATGTCTGGCCCCACGTCTGCCCCCACGTCTGGCCCCCCCGCCGCTACGCAATCGAACAAGTCCATCGCGAAGCTTTCGGGCGCGTCTTTGCGGTTCTCGATCGAGTCGCCCTCGGGAGACTCGGTGTGGTATCGGCTGGAGGGTCGCAGCATCTGCCACGACACCAACCGCGTGAAGGTGCGCAGCGGGCAGGAAGTCTCGTTGACGCTTGAACCCGGGCTGTACTTTCTCACGGTCGGCGGATCGGGGCTGATCACCCAGAGCCGCGAGGTGCGGATCGGCGGGGCTCCCTTGCCGATGATGCGGCTGTCTCTGCCGTGGGCGATCGATATTCACCACTTTGGGAACTAACTCGGGGGGCGACGGTAGATTCCAGGTACAGCCGTCGCGTCCGTATGGCGATCACCCCTTTTGGAGGCTCCGCGTAAGTAGCGCGGGGTCTTCCGTTTTTGCACCGGCACCGATGGCTACGGCGTTCGCTCGCGGGGCGGGGGCGTTCAGCGTTCGGCGATCGACAGCACCACCTTGATTCCGTCGCCCGAGATCATGGTTTCGTGGGCCTTCTGGAACTCTTCGAGCGGGAACTCGTGCGTGATGATGTCGTCGAGTTCGAGCTTGCCGCTGATGAGGAGTTCCTCCATCTGGTACCAGGTCTCGAACATCTTGCGGCCGTTGATGCCGAGCACCGTGGCTCCCTTGAAGACGACGTGCTGGGTGATATTGAACGTCGGCGGTTTCGCGGGGATGCCCAGGAGGGCGGCGGTTCCGCCGTTGCGGAGGGCGCTGAAGCCCTGGTCGTATGCGGCGGGCGAGCCGGACATCTCGAGCAGGATGTCCACGCCTTCACCTCGGCAACTGGCCCGGACGTCCTTGATCCAATCGCTGGTGCGCGGGTCGAAGGCCTCGGCCGCGCCCAACTTCTTGGAGAGTTCCCGCCGGCGCGGGTCCATGTCGGTGGTGAAGATGCGGCCCGCGCCCGCGGCTTTGGCGACGGTCACGGCCATCAACCCGATGATGCCGGTGCCGGTGATGAGCACGCTCTTGGCCGAGACGCCCGCGGCCATGACGGTGTGGACGGCGTTGCCCAACGGGTCCATGACAGCAGCGACCTTGTCGGGGATTTTGTCGTGCAGGGGCCAGACGTTCTCTTCGGGCACGGTGACGTACTCGGCGAAGATGCCGTCGCGGTCGATCCCCAGGATCCGCGTGTCGCTGGCGATGTGGGCGTTGCCGGTGCGGCTGTTGAAATCGACGCCCGCGGTGATGTGGCCCTCGGCCGAGACCCGCTGACCGACGGTGCAGCGGGTCACCGCCCCGCCGACTTTCTCGATGATGCCGACAAACTCGTGACCGGTGACGATGCCGACGGGGATGCGGCCCGCGGCCCAGGCGTCCCACTCCCAGATGTGTCGGTCGGTGCCGCAGATGCCGGCCTTGAGCACGCGGATCAGCACGTCGCGCGGGCCGGGGGTGGGCACCGGACGGTCATCGACAAACCGCAAGCCGACGCCCGCGTGGTGCTTGATGAGCGCCCGCATGGTGGTCGGCGTGGTACGGGTTGAGGGCGTAAGGCCCGCGGCGGGCTTGGCAAAGGTGGTCATGCGCGAATGATAGAAGGCTTGGCGTGATACCGGTTTCAGGTTTGCAGCCGGTGGCGGGGCGGCGCCGACTACCGCACCTTCAGCATCGCCAGCGCGGCGACCACCAGGATCAGCGAAACGATCCACGCCCGGGCAACGATCTGCGATTCGGTCCAGCCGCCCATGTGGAGGTGGTGGTGATAGGGGGCGCAGCGGAAGATGCGCCGGCCGCCGGTCGCGCGGAAATACGTCACTTGGATCGTGACCGACCCGATCTCGATGAGGAAGACCCCGCACATCAGCAGGGTGGCAATCTCCTGTCTCGTGACGAGGGCGATGTATCCGATGACGCCGCCCAACGCCAGCGAGCCGGTGTCTCCCATGAAGACCTGCGCGGGTGAGCAATTCCACCAGAGAAAGCCGAGACAGGCACCCGCGGTGGCCCCGGCCAAGACGGCGAGTTCACCCGAGCCCGGGATATGCGGCACCAGCAGGTAGTGAGCCATGCCGTTGTCGCCAGCGACGAGCGTGAGGACAAAGAGCCCGACTGAAACGGCGGTGGCGATTCCTCCGGCCAAGCCATCCATCCCGTCGGTGATGTTCGCGGCGTTGCTCATGCCGGTCAGCATCAGGATCGAGACGATGACAAAGGGGATCGCGGAAAGGTAGATGAGAGCCGGGTTGAGCGTGCCCGAGGCGGCCGTTTCGTAGGTCTTCTGGAACGGCAGGTTCAGAACATGCCGCACGTCCTCGACGCTGGTTCCTTGCCGGTAGAGGAACCATCCGGCGATCAGGCCGAGGCCCAACTGGAAGATGAGCTTCTCCCAGGCCCGGAGGCCCTGACGGCTGCCGGTGCCGCGGGACTTGGCGGTCAGTTTGAGCCAGTCGTCGAACCCGCCCAGCACCGCGAGCCAGAGCATGACGATGAGGCCCAGTTGGATGTAGAACTGGCTGAGGTCGGCGAGCATGAGGACGCTCACCACGATCGAGCCGACGATGAGAAGGCCGCCCATCGTCGGTACGTTGGCCTTCGACGAGGCGTGGGCGCGGAGCGCCTCGGTGTCGGCGAGGCCGGAGTCGCCGATCTTTTTGCGGGTCAGCCAGCGGATGGTGGGCTTGCCGAGGACCAGAACAAGCACGAACGCAAGACCCGCGGCGGCCAACGCCCGGAACTGCAACTGCTCAAAGACGCGGAGCAGGAAATAGACGCCGTGATCGATGAGCCATTCGCGGGTGAGTTCGAGGAAAGCGTAGAGCATGGGCGACGAGCGACGAAGGCAAAGGCATTTACAACAGAGTGCACGAAGAACACAGAGGAAGGCGGGAAGGCGGGATGCGACGCCGGATGGGCGGGAAAAGGTTCAGGTGACGGTCTTCATGAAGGCGTCCAGGATGCGGTCGATGGCGCTACCACGGGAGCCTTTCAGGACGACAAGGTCGTCGGGCCTAAAGAGGGCGGCGGCGGCGGCGGAGTGTTCGGGGGTGGTGGATTCAAGGCGGACAACATCGAAGCCTTTGAGTTCGTTCGCCGCGCCGGCCATGTGCGGACCCACCAGCACCGTGAGCGAGGGCTGGGCGGCCGCGGCGAGGTGAGATCGAGCTGCGGAAAGCACCTCGCGGTGCATGGCGGGGGCGAGGTCGCCCAGTTCCAGCATGTCGCCCAACACCAGTACCAGGCGTCCCGGACTGGTGTCTCGCGCGATCGCAAAGAACGTATCGAACACGCCCAGCATGGAGTCGGGATTAGCGTTGTAGGTGTCATTCAGAAAGGCAATCGGACCGCGCGGCGTTTCGAGACGGAGCAATTCCATGCGCATCGGCGGCCCCTGAGCCTTGGCGAGTCCGGCAAGGATCGCGGCCGCTGAAATTCCCATCCGCCGCGCCACCGCGACGGCCGCGGCGGCATTGGCGGCGTTGTGGGCACCGCTGAGCGGGATGTGGAACGTGTCCCGGTCGTTGAGCGTGAAATCGGTCCCGCCGAGGGTGGTGCGGACGCCTGAAAGACGGAGGTCGGCGTCGGGCGACGTGCCGAACCAGATGCACTTCATGTCGGGCTGACTGCCCGCCGCGGCCAGCCGACGGACGGCCACGCGGAGTTCGCGGCTGTCGGCGGGGAGGACGGCCAGCCCGCCGGGCTTGAGCCCGCCGAGGAGCGAAATCTCCTCTCGCACCACGCCCTCGAGGTTGCCCAAGCCCTCCAGATGCTCCCGTCCGATGCTTGTCAGAACGGCGATATCCGGTCGGATGACATCGACCAGAGGGCCGATCTCGCCGGGGGCATTGGTCCCGACTTCGCAGATCAGAAAGTGGTCACCCTTTTTCGCGGCGAGGATGGTGAGCGGGACGCCGACGGCGTTGTTGAAACTCTTTTTGGATGCGCTGCCGCGGAGTTCGGTGGAAAGAAGTTGGTCGATCAGGCGGACAGTCGTGGTCTTGCCGTTCGAGCCGCCGACGGCGATGACGCGGGTACCCTCGAGATGCCGGCGGTAATACGCGGCGAGCCGGAGAAGGGCCGCCCCGGTATCGGGAACGATCAGAACGGCGGAGCGGTCGCGGAGGTCGGTGGTGGCCGCGGCCTCGGTGTGGATGACGACGAGCGGGCAACCCGCATCGGCGGCGGATGCGAGGAAGCGGTGGCCGTCGGTCGATTCGCCTTTGAGGGCGACAAACGCGACCCCCGGGCCGGCCTCGCGCGAGTCGGTGGTGATGCGTTCGATGAGGTCGGGGGCGGTGGCGGAAGGCCGCGACAGCCAGCGGCCCTGAACGGCGTCACGGAGTGCTTCGGCGGTCCAAAAAGTCATGGGCGGCCGATCTTCGCGGCGGAGAGCGGAGGACCGACGAGCGCGGAATCGCCCGACTCGCGGGTTGCTGCGGTCCGGCGTTCCGCCAAGGCTGCGCGGGCGACTTCGCGATCATCAAAATGCACTTTGAAGACGCCGCCCGCACCATCCGGGACAATCTGCTCGGTCTCGTGGCCCTTGCCGGCGATCACGATGACGTCGCGCGGGGCGGCTTCGCTGACGGCGTGACGGATGGCGCGGGCCCGGTCGGCCTGAACGGTGACGCGGGTGCGGGCCGATGCAGGGATACCGGAGAGCACTTCGTCGATAATCGCGCTGGGGCGTTCGGTGCGGGGGTTGTCGCTGGTGACGATGATCTCGTCCGCGATCTCGGATGCGGTTTGGCCCATCCGTGGCCGTTTGGTGCGGTCTTTGTCGCCCCCGCAGCCGAAGACCACCCAGAGCTTGGAGTCGGCGGATCGGTCGGACGCGGTTCCGGCGATGGTGCGGACGCGCCCGCCGGCGTGGGAACGCCCCTCCATGACGCCCGCGACCGCCGTCAGGACGTTGCGGAGGGAATCATCGGAGTGGGCGTAGTCCACAAAGCAGTCGACATCATCGGCGGGGGTGGAGACCCGCTCGAGCCGGCCGGGCGGGGCGTGGACTTTCGTGAGGCCGCGTTCAATGTCGGCGGTTGAAAGTCCGAGCGCGTGGCAGGACGCCACGGCCTGCAAGAGGTTCATGGCGTTGTACGAGCCGACCAAGTGGACGCGTGCGCTGAACTGGCCCCAAGGGCCGTCGAGCAACACGGTCAACCCATCGGTTCTCTGGTCGGTGATGGTTGCGGAGCAGCGGCCCTCCGGTCCCGGCGAGGAGCGTGGCCGATCCGCGGGCATCCCCGCAGTCATTGTGGGCACCGACTCGTCATTGACGCTGCACCGCAGCACCCGACCCGAGAAGCCGCGGATCATCGATTCGGAGGCGGGGTCGTGGGCGTTAACGATGGCCCAGCCGTCGGGCTCCACGAGGGCGAAGAGGCGGGCCTTGGCGGCGGAGTAGGCGTCCATCGTCTTGTGATAATCGAGATGGTCGCCCGACAGATTGGTAAAGACCGCCGCGCGGAACCGCAGCGCGGCGGCCCGGTGCTGATCGAGCGAATGGCTGGACACTTCGAGCGCGGCGGCCCGGCCGCCGGCCTCGGCAACGCTGGCGAGCGTGCGGGAGAGTTCGATCGCGGGCGGCGTCGTCATCGCGGCGGGGGCCACTTCGCGGCCGTCGTCCACCAAAACCGTGCCGACCAGGCCGGTTCGACAACCGACGGCGTTCATGATCTTCCAGATGAGGAACGTCACGGTGGACTTGCCGTTGGTGCCGGTGACGCCGACCAGGTTCAGGTTCTTGGAGGCGTTGCCGAAGAAGCGTTCGGCCATGAGAGCGGACGCGAGCCGCGCGTCGGGGCAACGGACCACGGTGACTCCGGGGGGGGCTTCGGCGGCGTTGTCGTCCGTAAGGATCGCGACGGCGCCGGCAGAGGCGGCGTCTTTGATGAACTCCCGCCCGTCGGACTTGAGTCCGGCCCGGGCGACAAAGAGCGACCCCGGCAGTGCGGTGCGGCTGTCCTCGGTGATGTCGCAGATGCGGACGTCGGCCGAGCCGTGAGTGACCCGCACGGGGAGGCCGTCGATCAGTTCGGAAAGTGTCACTTTCGGGTCCTTTTCGACGGGGTCGGGAGGGCGAAGGCGGGTCCAAGCCAAAGGCATTTCACACGGAAGCGACGGTGAGCAGACAGAACCGCCGATTCCGACCGAATTATCCCGTTCGCCGCAGCGGTATCGGCAGAAGCGGGGCGAACGCTGCACCGTCGATTGCGCGGGTGGGTCACGGCCGGCCGGGGAGGATGAGCATCGCGTCGCCGTAACTGAAAAAACGGTAGTCGTGGGCGATGGCCGCCGCGTAGAGGTGCTTCACGACGGGGATTCCACCTTCAAAGAGCGCGGCGACATGGCGAGGGAGGGTGGAACGCGGCAGGTGGAAGTTGGTGAGAAGTCCGTCGGTTACTCGCCACCGGTAACCGGGAGTAATCAGGAGCCGGGTCCAGGCCGATTCGTCGGTGGTTGAGGCGAGGCTTTCGACGCTTCGGGCGGCGGTGGTTCCGACGCAGATGACGCGGCCGCTGCGCTCTTTGGCGGCGGCGATCCTGCTGCGGGTGGCCGGGGGCATCGAGCACCATTCCCGGTGCATGGGATGGTCTTCGACAAACTCGGTTTCGACGGGCCGAAACGTCCCGACGCCGACCGCGAGCTCGATGTCGGCGAAAGTGGCGCCGGCTTCGGCGAGTTGGCCGCGAACCGATTCGGTGAGGTGGAACCCGGCGGTTGGGGCCGCAACGGAAGTGGCCGAGCCCGTGTCGAAGGAGGTCGCATACCAGGCCCGGTCGGTGGCGTCCGGGGTACGGTCGTTGACCGCTTTCCGAGCCTTCAGGATGTAGGGCGGGAGGGGAGTTCGGCCGCATCGGTCGAGGATGGCCGCATCGGCCTCGGATGCCGGCGGCCCGTGAACGCGGGCCAGCCAGGCGCCGGGCTCGTCGGCGAGTTTTTCGACCGGCTCGAGCGTGACGTGGGCGTCCGCACCGGAATCGGCCTGGAGGGATATGCGTATCCCGGCCCGAACCGACTTGCCTTTCAGCAGCACCGCCCACATTCGCTCGGGCGGGGGGCACGGGTGGGTGTGAAGATAGAGCCCCTCGACGTGGCCGCCGGTACCGGCCCGGGTGCCGACCAGGCGGGCCGCCAGCACGCGTGTGCGATTGAGTATGAAGAGGTCGCCGGGCTTCGCGAATTTTGGCAGGTCGGCGATCGCCGCGTGTTCGATGCGGCTGGGATCGTCGCGCCAGGTGACCAGGAGCCGGGCGGATTCGCGGGGCCACGCGGGCCGGGTGGCGATGCGATCGGCCGGGAGGTCGAAATCAAGATCGTCGGTGCGGAGCACGGGGCGAGGGTAGAGCCGGGAACTGGATTCGGTGTCAACTCACGCGACCGGGTCTTCTCAAGCGGCGATGTTTGTCGCCATACGGTCGCAAACTCGCGGGGCGCGACCCGCTGGGCCTGCTCGCACAACCAGCGCGACGAGCATAAGGCCGATGTTCCGAGCAATCTCCCACCGGACATCAATCGGTTGCAAGGTGCCGAAACAATTGCAGGTCGCTGCCCCTTGATGCTGCATGGCAAAGACAAGGTATATAGAAAACGCTGCCAACACGGCGGCGGCGCCGAGACCTGCCAACGCCGCTCGCCGATGCGAGAGCAGCCACACCCCCATTAGCACCTCGGCGGCGATCACGAGAATGGCAACCGGCATCGACCAAGCGGCCGGAATCAGCCCGTTCCGCTCAATGGCGTAGGCAAACACGCGCGGTCCGTTCGCGGGTCCGATCGGGAGTACCTCGAACTGTGTAATCTTCGCCACGGCAACGAAGAGAAACATCGAACCGAGGGCCACTCGCGTCAACCCAATGAACGTGGTTAAGGGACGCATCATGCCGCTCTGTGATTCTTCCACACCAAGAACACGGACGCCGAAACAAGCAGACCGGCCACACCCCACACTACGCGAGCCCATGTCGGACCCCAGGACGATTTCATGGAAAGTGTCCTGAGGAGTTCTGGCTCGTTGTAACTTAATTCACCACTTGGTTCAAAGACATCGCCGGTTTCGACCTCGTACCGTAGCAAAGTGCCGGTTACGGAACCAGAGGACACCGCCGCCTCTTCGTCCGCGAGATTAAACGCAACACGGTCATATATCAGCGTGACCTCGGGTCTTGCCACTTTTCCAACTCGAAGTCGTTGCAGCGCGCTGCTTGGCGGGAAGAACGGGCCTGGGCTCAAACCCTGGAACTCGAACTCACGCCACGCAGCGTCGTTTCCGGACGCCGCGGCCAGCAGCCTTCCCGACTCCTCCCACCGCAGCGACAATCCGAGAGTCCGGCTCATGGCGGTATACACGCCGTCCGAGCGAGAAAAGACAAGATCCTCTGCGTGCTCAAGGTCTGCGCTCCACTCCGCGATTCGCGGCCACGGGGCGCTGAGGTACGCCAGTCGATCGTGTTCCAGTGCTCCGCCCTCGATCTCTTCCGGACCAAGCCGCAGATACGTCTGGGGCGACCAAGGAACTATAACTTCACCCTCCGACCGATATCTGTACTCCGTGGGCGGGGTCGTCCATACCGACGCGAGTGGGCCTGTAAAGCCGATCCAGGTGGATGAGGCGAGGCGACCGTCGGAAAGCACGGCGTGCGTGCTGGCCGAGCGGACGGAGACCCCTGGAACCTCGTCCGTATGAACGCGAACTTCAACCGACACGCAGTCACGGTACTGATCCGCCAACGACTTCAGGGATTCGCCAGCCGACCCGCGTTGGCCGAACGCCGCCGAACACAGGAGGATGATGGTGGCCGTGCCCGCCGCAGCCCGTCTGCTAATTTTCACCTCCACCGCCTTGGCAGGTGCCGGTGCATGCCTGGACAAACACTGCAGCAGGCCCACACGAGGGAGGGTTCGTGGTGGCTACACCGCCAATACATCGGCCGCCAACGAGGGTTCCGCCGACTCGTTCGACACATGGAACCGACGCAGAACTGATTACCCCACCCACTGAACCGCCAGCAGGTGCTGCGCAAAGCGTGTTTCCCGGACACTCACAGTACGCACTGCACGGTCCTTGCTGGGTCCCGGCGTAAGT
>Ga0163149_10005203_pt1 | contig 13820 bp, 13 predicted proteins | sample OliLakLV19MP5G1_FD_148604 | JGI IMG/M metagenome (GOLD analysis project Ga0163149, IMG submission 148604) | Freshwater microbial mat bacterial communities from Lake Vanda, McMurdo Dry Valleys, Antarctica - Oligotrophic Lake LV.19.MP5.G1 | ecosystem: Environmental > Aquatic > Freshwater > Lake >...
TCCCTTGATGGGGTGGGAGTGTTGATGGCAGAGTCCATGGAGTTTGGGCAATGCTCTAGGTGAGAGAGCAATCTTTGTTTGAAGGAGTGGAGCTGTCGCAACCTTGCAAACAGTGGAGCAGTGAGGCCATCATTGTAGCACCAATCTACATCTAACACAGAGTGCGAAGATTTGAATCACCAAGTGATCCATATCTCCGAAGGAGTGTGTTGGAAGCACAGCTAGTATTCCATAAGGAGCAGGTGTGCACCTGTGGGTAGCTTGAAGTGTAGCTTAGCCAACAACATGGAATACTCTAGAAGATTCCACAACCATAGCTAGCAGCACTACAGTGCTTATAATTTCTAATAAACTGATCTTTTGCACCACCAATAGATCTCTTCTCCAACAGCACCAATGCACACAAGACATGTGGTAGGTGCAACAGGGGAATGAGACAACAACAGTGACAATCATTGACACCCCTTGTTTTATTCTTAAAGAACCAATCATGGACGACACTCAAATGATGGATGATGTGGAAAACCACCCATGAAGCTAGCTAGCGGAAGCCTTAGCCCCCATGCGGGGCCCTTCTGTCTTGCACATGTCACCGCCAAGCCAACCACCATCTCTCGCCCCAAACAACAACCAAAACTGTCACCCATTGTTTAGCCGAATGGCCTGCCAATGTGTGTGCCAATGGAAGCCATGCCAACAGAAAGTCCATCAACTCAAGCCATCCTTTGTGTCCTGGTTCCAGGCTTTCAAGTTGACACTTGCGCTGGACCCAACTCTAGAATCGATGTCTCGAGCAATTCCTGAGCCAAGCAGAGAGCCTAGCCCACTCCCTATGACATTGGGGCCCACCATGATACCCAATGAATCGTCTGCCATTCAGATAACGTTGTCCCCAACATCTGGTTTGCCAACTTTAGGTCCCAGGATTCCTTGCCATGGTGAAGTTTTGAGGGGGCAGCTATTTTCCTTGACTAACATTGGTGATGATCAAAATGAAAGGTTGTAGCTAGTCACCATTCCATAAAAATGAAAACTGGATTCAATGGTTCCATTGGGTGAAAGGGTGGTAGCGTGACTTGCAGCCCAACCTGCCACCTACCTGGAGGGTAATTTGGTGGACTAAGATGTAGCTAGCTACTAGCTAGCTAGTAGGCAAAACGTATCTTGTCGAACAAATTAATGTTATTGTGTTCTTATAGATCAAAATTAGAGTTTGATGAGGTATGATCCCATCCTTACTTCATCGATACCTGCCTGCATATCTCAGTTTAGTACAGTAGCGTACTGTACTCCATAGCGATGATCTACGCTTCATCAATGGCTTTGCGACAAATCGGGCAAAAATCGTGTTTCATGAGCCAAGGATCGATGCATTCTCGATGAAACATGTGCGAGCATCCCAACTTTCGAAGCGAATCCTTGTGTTTGTAATCAGACTGACAAACGAGGCACGTGTCTTGGCAACAATCTCCTCCCACGATGGGCTGACAGACCATACTATCATCAGCAGCATCACTTTCTTGTCTCCCTTTCGTGGCATCATAGGACAATACTTCGAGCTTGTTAATCTCAAAGGGAGCCAAAAGAGCCCAATTTTCTGCCTTGACATCACCCACTTCATCCAACTCCAGAAAGAGTTGATAAATCAAATCTTTTCGAGCCGCGTCGATTTTGGCCTTTTCTTCCTTGTTTTTCGGAATGGCCGTGGCCGCCTTGAATTCTTCTCGTCGCATTCGTTGGCGTTGAGCTTTTCGTTGAGCCTCAGACATGACTGTAACAGAAGGAGCAGGCGCTTCTTCTTGTTGCATCAGTTGCTGAATATAGGCAGACGACTTTTCTTCTTCCTCCTCCTCTGACATCAACGCCGCATGAATGGCTTCCAAATCTTCAGCAGAGCAATCACCGGTAGTGGGGAGACTCTGAATGTAAGAAAGAGACCTTCTCGAGGAGGCGTGTGCGCGTACTTCTGACGACGAAGACTTGCTGCTGTCATGGCTACTAGTGCAGGTGTTACTGCTATTTTGTTTGAATGATTTCTCAGCCAGTTTTTCTTGCAACAGGTTGTCATCAATTTCCAAAAGGAAATCAGAGACACACGGATAGATTGGTTGAAAGGTTCTGGCACGTGGTTTTAAACTTGATAGTACTTCCAAGTCTTCAAAGACCAGCATTTGTTGTTGTTGGTGTGGTTGACTGCAACTTTTTGTCGCTCCTTCCCTCGACCTTCGACGACGCGAATGGCGATGGTTAGGCGACAGCATACGAGTAAGTGACATAGCCCCAACGTCGTCCTCTGGAAAACTAGTATGAATCATGGCTGGTGAATATACATTCATCGTGAAGGCTATCTTTTGTTTGTTTGTTTTTTTAACCGGTAGGAGTGTTCTTGTTTTTAACTAGCAAACTCTGGGAGTAAGTTTGAATGGTTGTGTTTTGTGACGATAATGGTTAGTTTCGCCTGCTAACTGGTTTGAGCTGGTACGGTGAGGAACCGAGGATGCTACTGTACATACATACCGGTATGCATGCAGTGAAAAAGTTACGTTGGTAAGTTTTTTGCGCGACACTACAGAAAATGACAGTCAATGGCCAAGCGGAGTGACTGTTATTTGGCACGATGTATATTTTGGCAATTATGTAGAAGGGGGATGAAACAATCGTGCTCCGAGTGGGACCAGTTGCGAGAACTCCAAGGATCTTCTCTAGAACTCCAAGGATCTTCTCTGACGCGCAACTGGGATTAACAAAACAGGTGTAGTACTTTACTACTCTGTTTAAAAACATAATACTAATGTACAGTTCCCTTTTTATGGCAATCACAAGGTACTGTATGACTCGTGAGGCTCTACTTGAAGTATTTATGGTACTGGTATCACAAGCAATTTGTCGTAGACTAACATTTCGGTGCCACCAGGAGCTTGGCCGATCTGGCCGAAAACCACAGTTTTCATGTTATTTCACGTTTTACAATACGGGATTTTCACGTTTATAGTGAGATTCACCTATTTAAGTGAAATTCACCTATTTAAGTGAAAACACAAACCGTGAAACATGAAAACTAAAATCGTGTTAAATGAAAACTTAAACAGTGTTAAATGAAAAAACAAATCGTGAAAAGGCTTCCTGACACTGTGTAAAACGTGAAAACATTAACCGTGAAAAGTGAAAACAATTACTGTGAAAAAGGAAAACAATAACCGTGAAACGTGAAAAGTCCTTAAGTGTGAAAACAGCTCTAAACGTGAAAAACACTTGGCGAGAACATGAAAACTGGAAAAGAGTTGGCGAGAACATGAAAACTGTGGTTTTCGGCCAAATCGGCCAAGCTCCAGATGCCGGTAACTCGATTACTATACAATACTCCGTACAGTATAAATCGAAGGCAGTTGCCAGTTACTTCAACGCATCTTTCACAACATGTCCGTTCCCGTAGAAACAGTAATAAAGAGTAGCACATACTGGAGTACGCAATACAGTACCACATACAAAAACTGTTTGCTTCTTTTCTCCCTAGTTCTTGTTCAACTCAGTCATAATCTTTCTTTGACTGTCACGCAAAATGTTCAAACCGTAACTACCTTAACGTGTCGTCATTCCCAGTTGCCATATATAGTAGGCTTCTGGTTCACCTACAATTCTACAAACTGGTATTATACCCGTCTCACCAAAGTCACCACGAATGGAAGGACGACTCGAATAAATCCAGAAAGAATTCCAACCCCAGATGGGTGGAGATTGACTTTGGCTTTTTCATTTCCGCAGTTATCGTTAGCGCTATCCCTACTGTTGCTGTAGGAACCAATGTCATCCTTTAAACACTATCCCTAGAAGGCAATTCACAGCCAGTCGCTTTTTTTTTCTCGTTGTGAAGTTGGATACAGACAATTGCAAGCAACCAAGCAACAATAAATGCATCGCACCCATCGATATTTACTACTACTAGCTTCTGGACTAGATAGCTAGCTAGTTAGACCGACTGGTTCTACAACGTATAGCCACTAGCTAGTAGGTAGCACGAACACCTGCAGCAGCATCGAAGGCAAACTAGCTAGCTAGAAGTTCAGGACAAGACAAAAAATCCATCCATAAAATAATAATTATCATGAAAATCAAGACCTTATCACGGGCCAAGAATTCGGTCGAACGAGAATGTTCGGGTGATCTTCGAAAAGAATCCCGCAATTTGAATCCCAATTACCATCCCATGCAACGCTCTCGGGAATACACACGTGCGGTAACCGCTGCCAAAATGGAACGCATGTTTGCCAAACCCTTGGTGGGTAATTTGGGAGAAGGTCATCGCGATGCCGTCGTGGCATCGGCCATTTCTCGACGATCCTTGCTGCCCTTTGTCAGTGGCTGTGCGGATGGGTCCTTGAAATTGTGGGATTTGGCGACGCGAACCAGTGTAGCAACTTTGGAAGGAGGGCACTCGCGGGCTATTACCGGTGTGGTCTTTGGAGTGGATGGACAACATTTCTATAGTTGTGCGGATGATGGGATTGTCAATCAGTGGTCCATTCATCCAGTCGACAACAACAAACAGGTTGAGGGCGAAGAAGAAGAAGGCGTCCAAGAACATTTCTACGGCCCATTGGAGACATGGAGAGTTCCGGGTTCCTTCAAATCGATGGATCATCATTGGCACGATCATCAATTTGTGACTGCCTCCGATTCAGCCGTACAGATTTGGTCTCTCGAACGATCGACACCTCTCCAAACGCATTCGGAACTATGGGGGTCCGATGATACCGTCAATGTGGTTCGATTCAATCCTGCAGAACGTTGTTTGATTGCACACTGTTCTGCGGATCGGGGCATTGGGTTACACGACAGTCGAGCCGCAAAGGCCTTGAAAAAGACCGTCCTCCGCATGCGGTCCAATGCTTTGGAATGGAATCCGATGGAACCCATGAATTTTTGTGTGGCCAATGAAGACTTCAATGCCTACACATTTGATATGCGACGACTCGATCAACCCACCAAAATATACAAAGGTCATACCAGTGCCGTCATGTCCGTGGCGTGGTCTCCCACGGGACGAGAATTTGTCACTGGATCGTACGATAAAACGCTAAGGATATTTCCCACCATCAAATCGGGTGCCGGAGTGAGTCGCGATATCTATCATACCAAACGCATGCAAAAGGTCTTTACCGTACAGTATACCATGGACCATCGGTTTATTGTGTCGGGTAGTGATGATTCCAATTTGCGGCTCTGGAAGGCACGGGCCAGTGAACAATTGGGACAACTGACCACGCGAGAAGAAGCCGCCATTCAGTATCGGCAAGCCCTCATTCAGAAACATCAACATTTGCCTGAAGTGCGAAGGATACACAAATCACGCAAGATTCCCAAGGTCATTCAGAAACAAACGGCACAAGCATTGATTCAAAAGGAGAGTGCCAAACGAAAACAAACCAATAGGATCAAACACAGTAAACCAGGGACTTATGAACATGAGAGTGAACGGAAAAAGGCAGTGGTGAAAGAAGTCGACTAAAGAAGAATTCAGCAACGCGTAGGACATGCTGTGGGCGGTCGTTAGCTATAACTGGGCAATGACAAAAGGAATAATGATTTAGTATCTGTGGCATCTCTGCGAGCAAAATGATTAGAATATTTTGCTATCTACTAATAGTCTTGTTACATTGTGTTGAAAGAACTCACCACGGGTGGCTTGCCAACGACATCTTTGCCAGCAAATGCTCCCCAATCTTGAAAGTGAGGCGCTCCCATGTGAGCCTCAAAGCCTTCCATTCCACCTTTCTGGTCATTGTGTTGTTTTTGAAAATGAAATGCTTTGAGGAGAATTGTGGATTCCCCATAGACACATTGAAGGGCAAGTGCTTCATTGGCATCCATCCCCACCTTGTTGGCAGCAATGATCTGTAGAAATTCATCTCAAACCTCTTCTTTCGACAAAGATTGACATTCAAGCAAATAGCCATCGTTGAGTGTTTTGAATTTTTGAATTTCGTTTGTGCCATAACCATGTTTGACTTGAGGGCCATCCTTGTTGGACCAAGGCTGGGTGTCACAAAAAGACTGCCACTTGGCACAGTGTGGTGTTTTGGTGTGAGCTTGAAAGTCAGCTTCATCATTGCACTCTTTGTGAAAACAACAGGCAGTGCGTGCTGTGATGTCTTCTCCCACCAGAAACTGGAGACAAGCAGGCTCTGTCTTGATAGATTCTGTTTGGTCAAGCTTGATGCACTCCTGGAATTGGTCTTGTTGATCGGGGCACACTTGGACATTGGCAGTCAAACAAAACGAACCATTTTGTTGGTGTTGGTGCTCACAGAAACAACAAAAGCTGATGCAGGACCTAGTCAAAGGCACTTAAGGGGGCAGCAAGAGACAAGAGCTGACAGGGCCTCATTCCTTTGATGCTTGTTGATTTTGAGTTAGAAGCATCACAGTGAAGTTTAGCAGTTTGTGACAAACAGTTTTGACAGAGATTTGCAGAGCAAATGTTGCACCGATTGCACCTTGAAATAAGAGAAAAGAGTTAGTGGGGTTCAATTCTTTTATCATTGTCAAGTTAAAACTTACAAACCGCAAATCCACATTTTTCTCCAGAGCCCTGCCTAGATCCAGTTGCAACAGAGTTGTGATTCAAGTTAAAACATTGCGTGCATGCTCCAAAAATTGAGTGTCATGGAGCTTGCACAACAAGAAATTGAGCAAGATTTGCGGCACATCATGTGACAAGCATCCATGAGCCAATCCAGTTCAACTTTGAAAGCAAATGAGGAGTTGTTGTCTGTTGACAAACGATAATTCTTCACCGTCAAATCGGCCAAACAAAGGACGAAATGCAGTGAACAATGCCTTAGAAAAGAAACTTTCCCACTCTGATGTTTCACCAAAAGAACAGATGCTTTTGCACGCAAATTTGAAAGTTGTGAGTGTCAGACTGCCATGGAAATGGCTCCATGTTCTCCAACAAGATCGACATCTTCATTGGCAAGATTGCTTGCACGGTGCGCATGTTTCGTCATGGTGAGATGCTCTTGTTGCCACATGCCCGCAGGATCGCACAACATCGTGATGGAACACGTCGTGGGAACTCTCATTTCCGTTCCACTTTGTGTTCCGCATTGGATCTTGCATCTTTTCCTTCAGGGCGCACATCAGTTCTTGGTCTAGAACTTGGGACACGACTCTGATTCCTGGACTGAATCACGGGTGAAATCACACCATTGTCACTGTCTCTCTCAGACACAATGTGTTTGTGCACAGAACTTTGCAGATGCAGAACATCGCCGCCAATGCAGCAAGAAAGCCCACCAAGTGTCTCAGATTCGTTCTTCATGAGCTCAGTGGCGGACCTTCTTGTCAGCTGTGATGCAACCTTCAGTTTGAGTCAGGGGAGGGTGCCAGTGGGCCAGATGCATGGGCGACATGTTGCATAGACACAGCATGACTCAGTGCGCACAGATTTCTTGAGCGCGGACGGTCAGACAACATTGACCTGACCTCATGAGAGATGCTCCACAAGAGCTCACTCTTTCGATGAATCATGATGGATGCAGTTTAGTCTTTGTTGTCACCCGACATTGTCTGTTGCTTGACCATGACCCGCACAGACTGATCATTTGCGAAAAGAAACAAAAATGAAATTTTGTTGGTCAATTGAATGACTCCCACAATCAATCTCGTGCAGAAGCTGTGCAGAAAGCAATGCAGCTGCAACTGCTCATAGTGAGGAACTGTTAACAGCGCAGCACCAGCACTCATCCCAGACAGAGACGGTCTATGTAGCGTCAGTCTTGGGAGGACAAGTGTGAAGAATTCAGTTCATAACATTCGAAGTGAAGTTCAGTGTTTGTAAGTTCTTACAAGAATAGTCCTAATACTTCACCTATTACATTGTGAATTTAAAGCTAAACTTTTATTTAACGAGAGGGTCATTTAAGTAGCACAGCCCCGCAATTTCAGATGTCACGTGAAGTGCTACTACGAGTGGACACTGTCCTAGCATGAAGTACTGTACCAGTGCCACTTAGGTGACGTAGTACTCCGTCGCCAGATAAGCCCAGATTGCCGCGACAAGATGAAGATGAGAATGCCACCAGCAAAACGAGCAGCTACTGTAGTACTTTAGCTACAGCACCAGTAGTAGGTAGTAACGTCGTAGCAGCAGCGAAAGCTAGCGGCCGGGAACATCATCCTACTATCGGTACCAGTACGTTGTACTACTGTTTTAGAGTATTAGTATCACGATCGTTAGTGTATCGTTACTATTACTAGCTAGTAGTACTACTAGAGTACCTAGTAGTAAACTACTAGCTAGCTAGGTAGCTAGCTAGCTAGCTAGCTAGTAGTAATGATGCCAAGCAAGCGCAGAGATGAGAATCAATGGAAAAGTACCAAAAAGATAGCATGCATGCATTTTAGCGAGAAAGCTTCTACATTGAATTCAAACTTTAGGGAAAGTAGGTACTAGTACATAGTATCCTCATTGACCAACTAGCTATTAAGTTGCACGAAGCTCGTCATAAATTTGCAGTAGTGCAAAGTCTCTATTAGATATAACCAGCTAGCTAGTAGGGTCGAGTATTTTAAAGCATACAAGAAAATCCTTCCTCCCAACCACAACCAAGATGATATTTCCCATTCGACCAGCTTTGATGACAGCTGCTGTCGCGCAGTTCATACTGCAAACTCGTACGGTATTCTCTCAACAAGAAAGTTTGATAACAGTGGATGAGTACAGCTGTGGCGTGAAGGGTCAATTTGAAAGGACGATCGCCATCTACTTGGAACAAGACCTTGTGTTGGATCAATACGCCGCCGCCATCAATGCCATCGAACAAGCCATAGTGCTCGAATACAACCAATTGGCGCTCGCTTCCTGCGACACCCCGTCCTTTCGTAAAGTCCAGTCGGCTACTGTCACAACGATTGATGCGGCCGTGGGGGGTTCCGACGTCTTGAGTAGCAAGCCATTTCAAGTGTTAACAGCCATCGTCCGAGCGGATTGTCATGGCTGTGGAGAAACCATCCGCTTGTTTAACAACGAGAACGACAACAGCATTAGTCCCGACTTGCCACAAGACAGCATCTTGGCCGTTGCCAAGAACATGGAGGGTGTGGAGAAGCAATTGGGGGAGTCCTGTGTCTGTCAAGCAGGTGCGGGGGTCAACCCCCTCTTACTCACGGAAGCAAATATGAAAGATGCATTGACCGCGAACTTGGGGGTTGCTGTCGCCGAGGTCGTCGAGCTACAAGAACTGGCATGCCCCTCAACGACTGTGAATTTCACATCGAATGTATACATGGATGTCACACTCATGGGGGAAAAGGGGGAGCCTAACATGATTGAAGTTGTGGCGCTGGCGCAAACCTTTATCGATGTATACAATGGAATCTCCCTGAGCAATTGTGACCCATTCTTCCGCCAAATCTCTTCCGCAACCGTGGAGTTTATTACAGAAAGCGACCAAGACCAAAACGAAACACGAGCCGTGGAGTTTTTTACAGAAAGCGACCAAGACCAAAACGAAACAAGAGCATTTCCCGCCAACCTTACAGACTTTAACGTGACAGACATGAATGCCAAGCAAGGGACTGAAGAAGGCACTGAAGAAGAAGGGCCTCTCACCGGAGTTGCGGTCTTCAAAGTGAACGGCGAGTGTCGTTCTTGCGTGCCAGATTCAAGTGGTAGCTTCAGGCTTTTCTCGGATGCCATCCAGCGATCTGGTGGGCGCAGACGCTTGAAAGAGAAATGGAGACAATCCTACTCGAGTCTTTTGCGCGTAGCAACCCCCGGCGCTGGGACATGTATTTGTCCCGTTTCATCCGTATCGGGTGGCCCTCCGAATAGTATCCACCTCAATGACGAGGAATTCATGTTCGTATTCAACGACGAGCTGAGAGTCCTACAGGTAAGGAAAATTTATGGTTTGGGATTTCTTGTGAAGCAGTTTGGTATTTGTGCTCCCGATTGAATCGGATCTCTTGAATCGTCTTGATATATCTTGGATCTCATCGAATTGTGATCCCAGGACGAGGGTTTCGTATCCACATTACAAGCTGCAGTGGCACTTGAGGAACGAAGGCCCGTGGAATGTGGAGCGGAGGTAAAACCGTTCAGGTCGCAAGTTTTTTCAGGTGAGTAGTTGCTGCCGCATAATGTTATTCATAAGCGCACGTTGCCAATCCACCCAAACAAGATAGTCTCAATCTGTTCCGTTTTACAAATACTGCCATTGCTTTGTGGTTTATCTATTCAGACCTCCAAGTAGACATGAAAACCCTCACGCGCAGGTACGTACAGGAGGGACGTCAATCAGACAGAGTATGTGCATGCTTACTAGTACTTCCCGGGTACTCAGTCTACTATTTTCTATTTCTTTACCTCAGTGAAGCAAGGAAGTTAGGTACGCACTGCACAGGAAAGACGTGAACAGAATGCGCAATTATTTATCTTGTTACTAACTTTTGCTATTGCAGAACGAATGTTCCAAAATTCTTACAACCGGCACTCCTATGAGACATGCGACGGACTCTTTAGGCAGATTGCCTACGTAGAACTTCGCATTCCAGAACAAGTTATAGGAGGCCCCAGTCGTCGCCTGGTGGACATGCTCGATGACGACTCCACTGGCACAATCAATAATAACACCAACACCACTGCTTCCAACCTTTTTGGCAACAGCACGAGTGGGAATATTGTGGATGTTAACAGTACGGAATCTCGTATTGTGCCAACCGTGTTTGAGGTGAAAGGTAGGTCCAGTGACTAGAATTGTTTGGGCGGCCTTTTGCTTTACGTTGGTTTCGGTGTGACGTGATGAACCGCATTGAAGCATGATGAAGCATGCTCAATGGTGTTTGCCCTGGCCTTGCTCATGGAATGTTTTCCTCGGATTGACCTAACACCCACAGGCAGCTGTAGAAACTGCCCTGTTCCTAGCTCGGGTAATTTCAACCTCTTTGATGACGGATTCAGGCGCAGAAAACTGATTGGACATTCCAGGAAAACACAATCAATGCCACGATGGATGGTAGAAACAGAAGATCTCAAGACAGACACCTGTGAGTGCCCCGTCGGGGAGGAGCCTGATGTTGGGGATGGGCCTACTGCAGAGGATTTTTCATCTTCATTGATAGAGCAAATAAAGGTTCTGGAGGATGAAGGGGAAATAAAATCTGTGCAGTCTCTAGCTACTAATATTCTCGAGGGCCAGCCAGTGAACTGTGACGGCGAACAAAGACCTTTCAGTTCTTTCGTCTTGGCGGACCTTGGGGTTGACCCAAAGGTGAGGCATTTGTCATCAAAATCTTTGTGCTCGTCATCCTTGTCTCCTTTTGGAATACAAAGCCTTCGTCCATGTGATTGTTGGGATCCCACCCGAGTCTGTCTCGGTCCTTCTGTTCCTGTTGCAAAAACTCCGCGATTATTTCCTGATGGACAACTCACTATTGGCCTGCAACTCTTCCTTCTCTACCAAAAATGCAACTTTGACGCAAAGGCACTGGAGCCAGCGAAAATTGTTCAGCTCGAAACCATATTTAAGGATTCGTACAACGCACTTACCTGGAAGTCTTGTGGTGAGTTCTATTATTTTTACACGAGAAAACATGCGACACAGGTCTCAAGAATATGTGCTTGGACGGAGTATTGATCTTCGTGATGACTCACTATGGCCTACAACTCTTCCTTGTCTACCAATACTCAATAGATGAGTTCTTTCGTGTTGTCTCAGAGGTTAGTGCGGTCAAGCTGTTCCTGCTTTAAAAATCCTACAAGTGCTTCGTGCTTACTCGCTTCGTCGTATCGCCTGCACCTCTTCCTTCTCTACCAAAAATCACTAGGTGAAACTCGTCGTTGACTACACTCTAAAGAACAGACGACTCGAGACAACAGGAAACACCACCCAGGTTGGAGTGAATGGTACAACTTCTCAAGGTCAATATGATGCCGCCGGCGGAGCGTTGTTTGAAGTGCAGGGAAAATGCCGCAACTGCCAGGTGCGCGTTTTTGTGTGTGTCTCTTTTGAAAAAACCCGACCAGTACTCCGTGATGACTCACTATGAATGTGTTCTTGTCAGATTGACGGTGCGGGCAGCTTTGCTCTTTTCGATGGTGAGTGTTCATGATTGGGTTACTCGTGCCTGCTCCACTATTGAGAGGCAGTACGGCTACGCAACGCGCCCCCTCATTTCTGTTGCCTCCTCCTCCTCCAAAGATGCCTTCCGCCGCAGGGAATTAAAGAGTCTGCCAAAGAGGAGATCAAAGAGCCCACCTAGGCGAGAGCTCCAAGGTCCTTTGGATGTCTGCCTTTGCCCGCTTGACACGGATCTTAACAATAGACAAAACACTAGTTCAAAGGATTTTCTGTTTGAGCTCAATCGGGGCATCGTGGAGCAACAAGAGAAAGATGACGCAGAACTGATACTGCAGAATAACGGCACTGGCAATGTTGCGGGTGGGCAGGCAAGACCACCTGCCATTGTCATTGGAAACGTCGGAGAGGTGCCCAGAGACGATGTCGTCGTAATAACATCACGTCCAACCTCGCCTCCAACTCCAAGCCCTCTGAATCCGGGGTCTCCCGGACCAGGAGTGCAGCCGGGTGGAGTGCTTCCACCTGGCAGCACAAGGCCACCCTCCATACCGACACCTGGAATGCCGAATCTCGTTCCTGGCACCCCTGCACAGAACACTCCAGGACTACCAGGACAAACAGTCTCTGCTCTGCCTGGCGGCACTGCACCAAATGGGCTTCCGGTTATCCCAGTTGGGACAGCTGGGCTTCCGGTTATCCCAGTTGTTGGGACACCCGGACTTCCCACGATAACAGTTACTAAAGTTACACTGGGGCCGCAAACTGTTAAACCAACTTCGGCTCTCACAGCACGGCCAACAGTTGGGGCTGCAGTGCCAACACAACCAGCACCTGCTCCCATACAACTACCGTTCATTCCGCCTCCAACTCCCATATCTGTGCGTCCTAACCAACCAAATCCCACTACACCGACTTCCACACCGCAACCGACAAAAAATCCGACAAAAAATCCAACGCGGGGGCCAACTCCTCAACAAACGAGGCAGCCGACAACAAAACCAAGTACATTGAAGCCAACAGATGGATGTGGCTACAAAATTGTAACCCATTTATTTCCCGTCAGGTTCGATGGGCTTCGAGCGGTGCACACTGATGAGTATCTCAAACAGACATTTGCACTTGGGAGCGCCTTAATGGGAAAGAGTAGTGCGTGTGCTCCAGAAATTACAAGGGTCTCGATTTCATCTCGCATGCAAGAAGGCAGGCGCCTTCAAAATGGAGCAGTTCTTGTACTTTATGAGGTTGTCGCCAAAGAGGTCGAATCAGGTGAAATTCTGAACAAGGCGTTCACGAATTCCTTTATGAACTATCTCAATATAGTATTAGCAGGTAGGTCCAGCATTGGTGAAATCCTCGTAATGGGTGTTACACCAGATCTGCTTCGACTGGCTCTGCACTGGTTCCTCTGGTTAAAGTATATTGAATTGTGTCGAAACCTCTTGGGATTTTTTTGACAATTTTGAAGCACTACATGTCAGAACTCATCAACTTGTTATTGTCACGGACCTTGCAGGTGACGGGATATCAGCCTCAGATCCAGGTGCCCCTACTGCTCAGCCGACTAAAGTGCCATCCTCAAGCCCCAGCGCAATGCCGTCCTCTCGTCCAAGTGTGAGCCCCTCTTCTGGGCCTTCGCTGCAGCCAAGCGCGGTCCCATCTTCCCGGCCTTCATTGCTGCCAAGTGCTTCACCATCTGTACCCCCTTCGGCATCACCAAGTAATGTGCCTATTGCGGCT
>Ga0163149_10005206_pt1 | contig 13817 bp, 12 predicted proteins | sample OliLakLV19MP5G1_FD_148604 | JGI IMG/M metagenome (GOLD analysis project Ga0163149, IMG submission 148604) | Freshwater microbial mat bacterial communities from Lake Vanda, McMurdo Dry Valleys, Antarctica - Oligotrophic Lake LV.19.MP5.G1 | ecosystem: Environmental > Aquatic > Freshwater > Lake >...
TACTTGATCTGAGCATCAACCCGCTCACAGCGCTGCCGCCGGAAATCGGCAATCTCGTCAACCTGACAGAGCTTGACCTGAGCCGCAACCCGCTCACAGCGCTGCCGCCGGAAATCGGCAATCTCGTCAACCTGACAGAGCTTGACCTGAGCCGCAACCAGCTCACATCACTACTGCCGGAAATTGACAATCTTACCAACCTGACAGAGCTTTACCTGAGTGGCAACCCGCTCACAGTGCTGCCGCCGGAAATCGGCAATCTCGCCAACCTGACAGTACTTGATCTGAGCATCAACCCGCTCACAGTGCTGCCGCCGGAAATCGGCAATCTCGTCAACCTGACAGAACTAAACCTGGGTTCCAACCAGCTCACAGCGCTGCCGCCGGAAATCACTCAGCTTACCAACCTGACAGAGCTTTACCTGAGCCAAAACCCGCTCACAGCGCTGCCGCAGGAAATCACTCAGCTTACCAACCTGACAGAGCTTTACCTGAGCCACAACCCGCTCACAGCGCTGCCGCCGGAAATCGGCAATCTCGTCAACCTGACAGAGCTTTACCTGAGTTACAACCAGCTCACAGCGTTGCCGCCGGAAATCGGCAATCTCGCCAGCCTGACACAGCTTTACCTGAACGAGAACCAGCTCATAGCGCTGCCGCCGGAAATCGGCAATCTCGCCAACCTGACACAGCTTTACCTGAACGAGAACCAGCTCACAGCGCTGCCGCCGGAAATCGGCAATCTCGCCAACCTGAGAGGGCTTTCCCTGGAAGGCAACCAACTCACAGCGCTGCCGCCGGAAATCGGCAATCTCGCCAACCTGACATTCCTGGGTTTGGGGGGTAATCTCCTGCCATCGGATTACCCCATCGAACTGCCCGACCTGCTGGCATATCTGCGCGAACAGGGCGAGTGAGATTAGGTGGGTGGCTGAAGAAGGCATACCGGCGAAGCAGCCCCTTCGCTTTATGTGGGGATACCGGGGCGCGAATCACGTGCTGCGCGGCGCTCGTCTTCCGCCTTCGATAATCGTGTATTCGAGTGGCGGGTATCATGCCTACTGGGTACTGGACGAGGCAACCCGTGATCTACATACAGCACGACTGGTCTTACGGGGGCTTGCCCGAACCTTTGGCGGGGATGGTTTATCCCCGGCGCAGTCGCTGCGACTTCCGGGAACGGTGAATTGCAAACCCGAACCGGGCGGCGCGTTGTGTCGTCTCATCGAAAGTTCAGACCGTCACTATCGCCTGTCCGACTTCCAGACATTCATCCCCCCAACACCCCATTCGACACTGCAGACACTCCCAAGCATCACGGCAGTGCAGGAGCCGATCCGTATAGAGCTCACTGTTTCTCAGGCAGCACTCAATAGAGCTGCCAGACGATAATCACGCCGTCGCTGTAATTGCCGACCAGATGCGTCCCATCGGGTGAAAAGAACAGAGTTTCCGGGACACCCACAACAGATGCGATTTCTGCCAGCGGTACATCACCAATCTCAGCATCAAGCGCGTAGATCAGCATCGATCTCCCGGAACCGACGACTCCATAGCGGTCGCTGGTGGCGATGAAAGACAGTGCGGTTGGTTCAGGCGGCGCGACGAATTCACCGCTTGCGATGTGAAACGCATAGTCGGTTCCAGTGTCGCTTTCGCCGGTGTGACTCGTATAAATGACCTGTGCGTTGTCTTCACTAAACTCAAACCCGGTGGTGAAAGTCATGTATTCGGGATTTGGTACGGCGGCGCGCGCCAGTTGGCTCTCTGCTGCCTGATCGAAGATCACGATGTCATCGTCTTCAAAGTAAGCCATCAGCCGCGTGTCTGCGCTGAGGATGATGGATCCATACTGTGTACGCTGAAGAATCTCAGTGGGTGAACTGGAGCGCGGATCCCAGAGATAATAGCGGTGGTTGTTCCAGGCTATGTCGTCAACCATGAAGAGCTGACTGTCACGGGTGAACGCAAGCAGGCGGGCATTCGCCAGTCTGCCAACCGGAAGGCGGTGATTTTCGATCACATCCCACACGATCCTCTGATCCGCTTCAATCGCACTGGTGTTCCAGATATACAGCAGAGACGAATCCGGGCTGAAGGTCAGCTGCCAATTCACGCGAAATGTTGCGGGCTGGTCGAGTGAGAGCGGCGCGAAATTCAAAGGACTGGAAGGACTCTCCTCGGCGCGTGCAATTTCCGCCTGAAGGCTGCCGGTGTGCGCATCCCATAGATACAGGGTGCTGGACCCATTGGCATCATGCCAGGTCGCCAGCCGGCTTCCGTCGGGGCTGTACCGCACCCCGGAAGCCGGTATGCTGATATCCAGCGCCGCGATTGTTTCGCCGGTGATGATGTTGAAGAGGCTGCGGTCGCCGTCAAAAGCGCGTTCGCGATCCGGGCTGGCTGTGAAGCGTGTTTCAACCGGTCGAAAATCGATCACTTGCACGTTGGTTTCAGGCTGATAGACACCGTCTTCCAGGGCGATAAAGCGCCCGTCCGGGCTGAACGATGCAAAACCACCCGTCGCGAGTCCGGATTGATACTCCCACCCAGCCTCACTCACACGCCAGAAATGGGTATCGTGGTAAGCGTTTCTCATTGCAAACAGGGAGCCATCGGGGCTGAAAGTTCCGTATTCAGTGGGCAGAGTGTAGTCGCCGCTGACTTCGAGAATCTCCCGCGTTTCCAGATTCAGGACATAAAGGATGTCGTCGAATGAGTAAAAGGTATTCTGTCCAAATACCATCGTCACGCCGTCTGGTGCGACAGCTATCAGCGTCATTGTGTTCAGGTCGGGCATATCCAGAAATTCGACCATCGTCGTGATGGTGTCTGCCGCCAGATCCCAGACGACTGTGTCTGAATATAAGTAATCGGTGGTTTCAACGAACAGCAGCGTTGTCTCGCTGGCGAATGTCACGTCCCGGGTGACGATTTCAGCGCCAGCGTCGGCAAACGAGCGTTGATGGCGGATGTCACCGGTAGCGGCGTCTACCACGAAGACGTCGGCTTGTGTGCGCAGCGCCATCAGCGTACCGTCGGCTGACCAGGCGGGGTCGTAACCCTCTGCTTCCCATATCAGACTGCCGTCCGCGTTGAAGACGCTCGTGCGCATCTCATGATAGACAGCATAGCGACCGTCTGGCGCGTATACGGCGTAGAGCAGGTTTTCGGCAGTGCCTCGGGACACAAATTCCGGCGCTGCGTCCGGATTGGTCATGTCAAAGACCCACGAACCCCAGATGCCTCGCACTGCCAGACGTGTTCCGTCGGGCGACCAACCTGACGGATACTGATATGTATCTAGGCGGCCTTCACCGTAGCGGGCGATTTCGACCGGCTCAAGAATAGAGTCCTGAGCGGAGGCTGCCGAAAATGAGAATGCGAGCAGCAGCATGAGGAATACAGGGCGCATCAGGTGGGTTCTCCGAGAACAACGACTATGATGGTGATTATAACGTAGGAAACGAGGGATCGCTTGACGCCGTATAGCGAGAAGCAGCTAATCATAGGAGAGGCATCGCTTTACACCAGCGAAGGGTCAACGGTCTGTTCAGGTGTAGCCAGCCCACAGAGTTTCTGCCCTGCAAAAAAACAGGGCAGTGTCTAAACAGGTGACAAGGATAAAATAGGCGAATAAACCCATCTCCTTATTGCCAAGCCACGACAAAACAGCATAAGTACGGGCGTACCCAAGCGGGCAGTCAGCGCTACAAATGCCAGCATTGTGGACGACGTTACAGTCCACAAAAAACCAATGGCTACGACGAAAACGTGCGCCAACAAGCTGTGCAACTGTACGGCGATGGCATGAACTTCCGTCGCATCGCGCGCCATCTGGGAGTGAATCATCAAACAGTCATCAACTGGGTCAATGCCTACAGCGCTCAATTGCCCGCTCAACCCCCGCAGCCCGATGATGTCGGCGTCGTGGAAATCGCACGCCCTTATTGGTGCTAGTCCAGTTGCCAGACCACGATAACGCCGTCAAAGTAGACGGAAAGCACATGCGACTCATCTGGAAAGAACAGAGCTCGTGCTCCGCCTCTACCCAGTCGCCCTATTGGAAGGGTATCCGGGGTCGCATCCGAGGGGTACAGCATCAACGCTGACTGCTCGGATGTACTCTCCGTGACCGCCCCGTAAGAAGGGGAACGCCACTGGAACCAGATATCGGTCACTACCTCCGGCGCAACAAATTCGTTGCGGGCAACATCCCAGATATAATCCATGCCGGGGTCTGTTTCGCCGTAGTAAACGTTGTAGGCCAGGTACGTGTTGTTGGCGCTAAAGCCGAGCAGAGCCACCCCTAATGGTTCTTCGGGCAGGGTAATTTCCGCGAGCAACGCCTCCGTAGCAACCTCATACACCTCGATTCGAGTTTGATTGGACTCCACCAGTGCCAGCAAGCGACCATCGTCACTGACGATGGCAAAACGTGGTACAAGCTCAAAAATGCTTTGTGGGGGCAGGGTATTGGTGCGGGGTTCCCACGCCACACGCTCAAAACCGTTGTCCAGGAGTACGACAAGATTATTCGCGGCGAAGACTGGCGCATCAAATCGTGTGTTTTCTGGCAGGTTGTAACGCGTACCGGTTTGAATATCCTGCACAAAAGCGCGATCCATGACTTCCGCTCCGTTGTTGCCGACCGCTAACAGTGAAGAATCGGGGCTGAAGGCAAGCGACCAACGCGCCGGGAATGTTGGTCCCGATCTGGGTTCCATGCGGAGTTCGCCGCGTACCTCTTCCGTGATTTGTAGAATTTCCGTTGATGCTCTGGTGGAGACGTCCCAAAGATACGCGGTCAGGTTTTCGTGGTCCGTCGCCACCCACCGCCCATCCGAACTGATTACCCCCTCTACCACCGGCGAATCAATCCCCTGCAAGGCAGCGATCTCTGCGCCCGTAACCGTATCGAGGATGCGTGGGGGCATCCCCAATTCCATGATAAACCGACCATCCGGACTGGGAAGGTAGCGCACAGCCGGCGTAATTTCCCACGCGAACTCGCCCGTTTGCGCGTCTGTAACACGATTATCAGTCGCAATATATCTGCTGTCGGGACTGAACAGCGGCACACCGGTGTCCAGAATGAGGTGATGCTGTTGCCACGTGGTGGTATCCCACACAGATATGCCGCGTGGATTTTCGGCAACGGCAAACAGTGTGCCATCTGGACTGAAGGATGCCCGTGCAGTGGGCGATTGCTCCAACTGGATCACGTGTTGTTCTCCGGTGGAAGGTTGGAGGAAGGTCACTTCATCGTAGTAGTTATTACCGCCGATCCGCAGCAGCGCCAGCGTCATCCCATCCGGGGAGATGGCAACCGGACTGTGGCAGGGACTGGTGTATTCGCAAGTGTCGTTCAGGTCGGGGAAATAGTCGTCCAGGGGGATTACCGTATTGGTCTCTGGTTCCCATACATAGCTGACAGCCCAGTATGCGGGGTATGGGCCCGATACAAAATAACGGAAATACACCTGTTGGTTGTCCGCTCCAAACAAAAACTGCAAAACCTTACCACGCCCCTCTTCCGATGCTTCCATCGCATGTTCATCTAACAGCGTTTGTGTTCCCGCATCCCAGATGGACATTAACATTACAGGGCCATTGCCCACCGCGATCAGCGAGCCATCACGTGACCACGCTGCAATATCCCCTTCTGTTTCCCACAACAACTCCCCTCCGGCATCCATGACCTGTACCGTGTCACCACTCACCCCCAGCAACCGTCCGTCTGGATTGTAAGCAAGTCGTGTGTAGGTATCCGTGAGGACAAATTCAGCGAGGTGTTTGGGGTCTTGTGTGTCATACAGCCAATACCCATGATTTCCACCGACTGCCAAACGTGCGCCGTCTGGTGACCACGACATGAACTCGTTGCGCTCACCCTGGCCGTAACGGGCGATTTCGGTTGGCTGGCTGGACTGTGCCTGTACGGGCAATACAACCAAGGACAGCATCACCACAATAGTTGACAGGTGTCTCATAATGGGAGTACCCCGGGAGCCAAAAAACGGACGAAACTATCCCCCATTATTATAGTCGAACTCATCACGGCGTGCAGGATGTCCGCCTGCAACACGGGGATGTTCTTTTGGTTGACGGCATCCACCAACTATGACGCACGTCGCAAGTGCATTGTTGTTGCCTATCCACTGTGTGACAACGTGCGTCCGTACAGCATCGGCATGAGCGTGAAAACTTTGCCGATCTGTCATAATGAACTGCTGCAATACCTGCCCTGAACCTACCGACAACTATTCAATCGTATAAGAAAAGGAATCCGGAGATGATCAACGATCTTCGCACTGCCGCTTTGCGCCGCTATCACGAGACGTTCGATCCGGCGCAGTACAACACGATCGCCCACAATGTGGCCTCGAACCTCAATATTGAACGCGACGATGCCCGCGTCGCTGATGGGGTGCTTATGGGATTAAGGTTGGATAATTCGCAGACGCCGCGGCAGAGCAGGTTGTAAGTCCCTCGCTTGGGTAGGTTGAACTTTTAAAACAGCTTCTGACCCCAGCGTAAGCATGGTGTGAAAACAGCAGCAAGCAGCATCAGCCGTAGACGGGGCGCGTGCGCCATTCCTCAACGGACCAGCGAGGGTCGGTCAAACCAGCCGCCATGGCGGGGGTACGGGTTAGTTTCTCTTGGCGCAGCGAAGGATGCGGACGAACAAAATGATAAAACGAGAGATACAGCGCAACGTGAGTCTGTAAACGGTCGTGTCGGCGACAAGTTGCCCAGGTGCGGCGATGGAGAGCGCCAACGCCATGGCGAATGGAGAGATTCACGCGTTCAATGAAGGACGTCTGGATGATGCCGGTGAAACCCAGTTCGCGCAACTGCTGCCGGACGTGAAGGAGTGAACCGCAAAGCGTGCGTGGGAAGGTGGCAATGAGACGACGGGAGCGCAGGATCTTGACGATCTGGGCGAGATGGATCTGTGAACTGACGACCCAGACCCCTTCGACCCAAGTGCCGAAATGAGCGGTGAGAAGGGCATGATACTGGCGCAGCCCGTCGGAGAGAAAGAGGGGAACATGACCGGGAGAGAGGCGGTCGCGGAGGCGGTGGATGAAGGGCATGGCGTCAGGGGTTTTGCGGGAGGCGAGCAGATAATTGAGGACGAGCTTGGTCGTGGGGTCGATGGCGAGCCAGAGCCAGCGAACGCGCGGGGTGGCACGGAGATCGGCGCGGATTTCGTCGAGCTGCAGGACTTCAGGGGTGAGGTCGCGGAGCAGGGCATCGTGAAGATGGTCAGCGTGTGCGCCGAAACGGTCGAGCCAGCGGGCAACAGTATCCTCGTCAATGCCCAGCACGCGAGCGATGTCGGCGCGGGACATGCCGAGCGCGAGGCGCAGAAAGGCGGATTGGACGAGGAGGAGGGGTTTGTGCAGGCGAAAGCGGGGAGTGTTGCGGCGGCAGGAAAAGACGTGCTGGCAGGCTTGGCAGCGGAAGCGACGGATATCGCGGTGCTGACCGTGCCAACCGTCGGCGACGAGGGCGTGAACGGCGGCATCGGTGCAGCCAAAATACGGGCAGTCGGGATGGAGGCAGGCGTGACCGTGGGTAGCAATGCGTTTGGCGCGCCCGCGTTTGGATTTCCAGGTTGAATAGGGCAGCGGAGCCGGGCGAGGTGGGGATGCGCCGTGTTGAGCAGCACACAGGGGCAGTCGTGTGGAGTCTTCGGCTTGGGGAGTTTGCTTTCAAACCAGCGACGACGAATGCGGGTCAGGTGGTCGCTGAGCGTTGTGCGAGTTGCTTTCGGTTCGAAGAGGGCGCGGAGCGTGAGTCCGAGCGCGCCAGCACTCCATAGGAACAGAATGCTGGCGACGGCAAAGCAGAATGAACCCGCATAGAGCGTCGTTGGCATAGCGCACTTTGTTTGTCTTTGACAGCGAAAGCGCGGCAGTTTAGAAGTATTTGGCGCGCCAGTCAAGGGAAAATTGAATTATCCAACCTTGAGCCGGCAACCACCAGAATCACATCTTGGATTAAATGATCTCAAATTTATTTAGTCAACTCATGTGATAATCTCAATTTTAAGAGGCTGACATTCGCCCCACAAGTACAGAGCAGCCCAGGTTGACTTTCTGAATTTCAGAATCGCTTGGACGACAACACCGCTAGGGTTCCGTCGATGACCTCCAGAGAGCGTTCATAGTTCCTGAGCGCGACACAGGCATTGAGCGCATCGACGATGCTCAGAGATGCGATCCTGCTGGTCATCGCCTCGGTGCGGAACTGTGTCTCACGCGCAGCAGTGTGCAGTACGACATCGGCAAACGCTGTGATGGGCGACTTACCATAATTGGTAATCCCGATTGTTTTCGCACCCGCCTCTTTCGCTAAACGAGTCGCCGCGAGCGTTTCCATCGTACTGCCGCCATGCGAAATGGTGATCGTCACCACGTCCGGTCTGGTCAGCGATGCGCTCACCGCCTGAACATGCGAGTCCACCAGCACCGAACACTTGATGCCGATCCGCAGCATACGGTAATGCGCGTCGATAGCGACCGAGGCGGCGCTGCCGATCCCGTAAAACTCTGCACGCTCTGCCTCGAGTATTAGGCTGACAGCGCGCTTCATCGCGTCACGATCCAGCACATTGAGCGTATCGATGAGCGCCTGAATGTCGCTTTGGAAAATCTTTTCGACAACCGTATCGATGTCGTCTTCGGGCTGTAGATCCTCATGGATAAAAAACTGAACCGGGTTCGCCAGATCGCGCGCGAGGCTGAGTTTGAGATCCTGAAAGCCTTTTAAGTCGATCTGCTGGCATAGACGCACGACACTTCCTTCGCTGACTTTGAGAGCTTCCGCGACATCGGTGACCGACATATGTATGATGTCTGCTGCATGGAGAAGAATATAGTCGGCGATGCGCTGTCCAATTGGCGGCAAATTGTCCCGAATCGTGCTAGATCCGTAGGTCTTTCTCGTCAGGTGTCAGTCGGCATGCTGCAAACACGTCAAAGAGGCGTGTGGCGAAGCAGAATAGGAAGTGATAAATCATCGGTCGCGGAATACAGCCTCAACGATGGAAGAACGGGAAGCAAGCGTACCTCGTTTTTCTCTTCAGTTGGAGACTAATGGCAGGGAACGTTGAGGTTTTTCCACCTTACAGCCTCTTTGACTGATCAACCAGAGGTTTTACTGCGTTCCATTGCCAATACCTGTGCCAATTATGCGGTCAGTTGGTCAGGGTGACGAGTGCGAATGCCGCCTAAACGGATGAAACGGTGCCAAAGGCGTGAAAACAAATCATCATCGGGGGAACGGGCAGCGATTTAATGGTTTCGAGCAGGTAACGCCGAGCGCGAAAGTGGGTTTTGAGGTCAAGGACGCTGAAATCGGGGTGCTGCTGACGATAGGGCTTTAAAAGGACGGCGGATAGGTTAACCATGAGGAAAGCGAGGTTGGCGGCATTGGTGACGGCTTGCTCGGAGACATTCATGAAGTCTTCCAGACCCCAGAACTGCTTGGCATCGCGGAAATTGAACTCGATCTGAAAACGGAGGCTGTAGTAGTCGGCGAGGTGAGCGGCGGACAAAGCCAGGTCGGTGCTGAACAAGACCGCGTGGGCATGTTTGCCGCTGTGTTGGTGGGTCTTGACGAGGACGACGATGTTGAGCGGGTCGGGAAAGTTTTTGTGCAGGGCAGTCAAGGGATAGGTTTCAGTCACGACCTGACCCTCGGTCAGCGTCTTCACGCGCGCAGTGGCGGGAAGCTGGCGCTAATCGAGTTTGTCGCCGTAACGCGGGGTCGGACCGCGCCGGGGTTTCGCCCCGGTATAAGGCAAATAGAGCGCAGCATTATGGCGCAGCTTGGAGATGAGGTGCAAGCCAGCGTCGCGCACCACCCAAGTCGCCGGATACGTGCCGAAAAAGCCATCCAAGACGATGTGTCTCACTTGGACGGGGAGGATGATCTGGATCGTGGCACTGTGCTGGCTACTTAGCGTATCTAAGGGAGAAAACTGAGATCAGGCGCTTCGTCGATAGGCGTGATGCAAACCGTTCAAAACCGGAAATGCGGTAATTCTGGTTCCAATCGAGGGTGAATCGAACGGTGTGAGACGCTGCCCCTCCAGACATCGATGGGGACGTGCTGTGTTGAAATATTGAACCTATTCTTTGAGGAGTCGGTGGCGCGGTCGCTCGTTCAGGATCCGCGCAGGGTCTCGACATTCGCGTCGCACACTGCCTGGAAAACGCTCACACACAGCATTCGCTTTGGGAGCGCGAATCGGCGTGCGTCATCCCTCAATGCCGCGCGCTGCACGAGCAAACTCAGTGCCCAATGTGCGGTCACTATCGCGGATCAAGAAGCGCGGACGCGTGTCGAACGGCGTGGCTTCGCGAAGCGGCTGGGCAACCCAAACGTCAGTTGGGGAGGATGGGATAGCGAAAGGCACGACACGACGGGAACCCAAGCGAGGATGAAGAAGACCAACAGGCTTCGGAACCACAGGGCGTAGGCGTGGAGAAAATCACAAGCCCAGATCTCATGGGCGTGATTGTTCAGAAAGGTTCCCCAAGGTTGCATCGGTTTTCGAGGCAGTCGGGTGGGGCGGACGTGACGGATGTAGCGAGCGACGGTTCGTTTGGCAAGCGGGAAGCCGCGCTTGCACAGTTCATTGTGAATGCGTTTGGTTCCCCACAGCCGATTATCCAGTGACATCGTGTGGATGAGCGCGATGACCTTTGGAGCGATGCGAGGGGGACGGGGTTTCACGTGGGACGTGTGTCGCCAAAACAGGCGGAAACCTTGTCGATGCCAGCGGAGTAGCATGTTGGTCTTGACGATGAGCAGCACATCCCTCCATCGCATCAGTCGGCTGGCGAACAAGACCCGCAGTCCACGATCCAAGCGGTGAGCGTGGGGCGTTTCGTCTGCCGCCGTAGAATCACGAACTGCTGCCGCAGACACGCATTATCAGCGATCCACTCAGATTGACTGCGGGTAACGTTCCATCACGGCACCAAGGGTTGGATGGACGATAGCCGGTTGCAGACAACGTTTAAAGGGTAGCGCGATGGGCGCGATAACACGGACGAACCGTGGATGGAAGCGGCGTTGCAGGAATTGACGAAGCATCGGTTACTCCCGATCGGGAAGGGGGGTGAATCCACGAGAGGGAGAATTGTAGCAGTCTGTGGAGGTGAACCTACTCTGGATAGCCTAAGTAGCCATCACAGGACACGACGCGTTCCAACTTCGATGAAAAAGAAGACATAGACGGTCTGGAGGCGAATGGTTTTGACGGTGAAGAAATCGCATGCCAACAAGGTGTCCTTGTAGTGATTGAGGAACGTTCGCCATGTTGATGATGATCGCCGGCGGGGAACAGGCAGCACGCCATGACGGCGCAAAATCCGGCGCATCTTTTCATAGCTGATCCGATAGCCGAGCTTTTTCAGTTCTCCGGTGAAACGGTCATCACCCCAGCGATGCTCACGGGCGAGTTGGAGCACAAGCTGAACGACTTGCGGTTCGATCGGCGGTCGCCCTGCTTTCTTGAGCTGATGGTTAAATGTCCACTTGCGGGTGACGAGCTCGCGATGCCAGCGCAGCAGCGTATCGGGTTTGAAGATCCAGAGCAACTGTTCCAGTTGCGCGTTTGGCAGCATTGCGAAATGTCGGAACTGCTCGACCAAGGTCAACAGCATGAGCTTTTCACTGCGCGTGATCGTCGGTCCACGTTTTTGGTGTCGTCGCACGATCAGAAGTTGCTGACGGAGCAACACGGGCTCGAGGAGTTTGTTATCTGGGGACAGATGGTTGAAGCGCAGACTGTCCCAAAGCAGAGTTACGCTCGATGAAAGAGATGCCAGGTCATCGATGCTTGGTTCGAATCAACCAACAATATCGAAGGATTATATCAGGTAGAGTTTAGGTTTATTGCTATTACAGGATTAAGTGTACCCCACAGCATCCCGCGCCGGAAAGTTCGTGATTGAGAGTCATTATCACGCGCGCTTAAGACGTTCTGATGTTACAATCAATAGACTTGAGTAGATGGAAAAACGATCATGTACAATACGAACATCCGTACCGTTTTTGGGGTGATCACCGATTTCCTGACATCTGACCCAACCGCCGAAGCCATCCTCGCATATCACTTACCCGAAGATTTGCAGGCTCGCGCCGACGAATTGATCGAACGGAATGGTGAAGGCCAATTGACCTTTGATGAGCAGCAAGAATTGTTCGACTTCATGCGCGCCGACGAAATGATGTCGCTGCTCAAGGCAAAAACCAAACTCAAACTGCGAAATGTGAAACCTTGAGCGTCACGAACGAACAGCGTCAGATCATCCGCGCTGCGGCGGGACAATGCTGCGAGTACTGCCGCGTCCCGGAGGATGACCGGTTCGCCAGATTTCAAATCGATCACATTATTCCGCTCAAGCACGGCGGCAAAGATACGGTCGAGAATCTGTGTCTTGCCTGCCTCAAATGCAACGGCTTCAAAGGACCCAACGTCGCCGCGCTTGATCCCGATACCGGTGATGCTACGAAGCTTTTCAACCCACGCCGTCAGCATTGGGAAGATCACTTTCGCATCAATGAGGACGCCACCCTCACGGGACTCACGCCGGAAGGACGCGCAACACTGATTGTACTGCGAATCAATGAAGATCGGCGCGTTCAAAATCGGCAACTGCTTATGCGCCTAGGTGAATACCCCTGTCAACGAGAATAGCGGATGCATTCTTCGCGCAAAACACCTTCCTATTCCCATTCATAATCGAAGATCACAAAGCGAATCGTTTATCCGTTATTCGAACGTCAGCAGCGCTATGTCGTGCCCGAAGCAGCGGCACAGTAAGGACGAGATGGCATGAAGGCAAGCATTGACAAAAAAGATTTGATTCAGCGGGTCGCCCAACGCCTGTCGCAGGAATCCGCCGACATTGAACCGCTGATAGACGCCACCTTTGAAGAAATCTGACCTCACCCCGATTCAACGGACGGTCAAAATGTCAGGGGCAAGCAGCTCGAAGGCACAGGGGCTGAGAGCATCAAGAAACTGGAACGCGCCGAAAAGAAACGCCTCGCCGCTCCCAAGAAGAAAAAGTCCAGCGAAGCATAGGATGAATCAAAGTCCCTTGTTCAGGGACTTCGATGTTCTGGTAGCAGCACGGCTGAATTACCGATTCAACTCGACCGCAACGGGAATGCCCTCCGCATAAAAAAACAAGATGAGGCGTTCAATCTCCGCTTTCCCGATGACACTTTTCGAGACACGCACCCCCTCATCGATATATGTGAAGCTTAGCCGCTTGACCCCACCCTGCCTCCCGACGACTTTGACCACCTGAGTGGCACGTTTCAGAGGCGCAAGTTCCGCCTCTGCATAGGCGCGGTACTGGTACTGCCCGACCGTGAACTGAAAAAAGTCACTGTGCATTGTCCCACGCCACTGCCCCATCACCGGCGTGTCGTCCGGGAACGACAGCAGATCATGAGCATGATCGATCAGGCGGATCTGTATAGCATCCTCGTTCGACATGAAAACGAGCAGCGGCGTGTGATTGAGCCGTGCTGCCGTGAACACATCGCTCAGTTTGAAAAAGTCGTCCACGTCCTTACGTCCTGCAGTCACGATTTGAACCGTCATGATGACACTCCTTGATTGACCATCGTTTGAAGCCATTCCCTTACTACGTTTTCGCCTGCCAGCTGGTAGAACTCGCTCAGGTCTTTGCCGCTCGGCACCTGCACGCACTTCACTGCCCCAGAGATCGCCGCCACCTGCGCCGCCGCCCCTGCACCGGCTGCATCCGCATCCATAC
>Ga0163149_10005211_pt1 | contig 13811 bp, 7 predicted proteins | sample OliLakLV19MP5G1_FD_148604 | JGI IMG/M metagenome (GOLD analysis project Ga0163149, IMG submission 148604) | Freshwater microbial mat bacterial communities from Lake Vanda, McMurdo Dry Valleys, Antarctica - Oligotrophic Lake LV.19.MP5.G1 | ecosystem: Environmental > Aquatic > Freshwater > Lake >...
ACCGGCAGGAGTTACCGAATCGCCTTCATCAGCGCGGCGATGGCGGCCTCGAGCTGTTGATCCTTTCCTTTGTTGACCACACCGAACTCGTTGGACACCCGAACGTCGGGCTCGGTCTGCTGGTTTTCGAGGTACCGGCCGGTGGTCACATCTTTCACGCCGAGTCCGGGAACGCCCCATCGCAGCCCGTCCTGCAGCGTCTCCCAGCCGGCGAAGGTGCAGGTGCCGGGCGTGGGCATGCCAATCAGCGTGCCAAGCTTCAAGGCCTTGTAGGTGAACGCGTAGCAATGTCCGTCGCTGTAGTTCGCCTCGTTGGCGAGCGATACACTGGGCTTCGTCCAGCGGAAGTTCGGCTCGTAGCCGTTGCTCCGTGTATCGGTGGTGTAGTCGAAGAACTTCGTCCCGCTGAGGAACATGGCGAGGTCGGCGACCAGATCGCCACCGCTGTTGAAGCGTGTGTCCACGACGATGCCTTTGCGCGTCGCGTAACGCCCCATCACTTCCTCGAAGGTGGTGCGATAGGCGCCATCGTTCATACCGGGTACGTGGATGTAGCCCAGCTGTCCGTTGCTCAGGCGCTCCACTTCGTCCTGGTTCTTCTTGACCCATCGCGCGTACAGCAGGCGGTTCTCGTCGGCGATGGTGACGGGCTTGACCACGATTTCGTTGCGGCTTGCCCCATTCGCGATGGCGAGCAGCAGCGACTTGCCCGCCTTGCGATTGAGGAACGACGCGAGGTCACGATCGGCGGGAATGGCCTCGCCATCGATGGCTTCGATGATCATGCCGGCGCGCACATTGAGCCCGGCTCTGTCGAGTGGTCCATCCTTGATGACTTCGTCGATGCGCACGCCAGCGCCGACGTGACTCTGATCGTAGATCGCGCCGAGTGAGGCCGTCGCATCATCGGTCGGTGTCGTCGAGGTGAACGTCGCGCCGCTGTGGCTGATGTTCAACTCGCCGAGCATCTCGGCCAGCACTTCCGCGAACTCGTAGTTGTTGCTGATGTGCGGCAGGAACTTCGCGTACATCGACTTCAGGGCATTCCAGTCGGCGCCGTGGTAGCCCGCCGAATAGAACGTATCGCGGGTGCGCGTCCAGACGTGTTCGAACATTGCGGCACGTTCCGCGCGCGCGTCCACGAGCATCTCGCTGCTGATGGCGATCGCGTCGCGCTTGGCAGTCGTCGGATCGATCTTGGCGATGGTGCCGTCGGCGAGCAGGAAGATCGACTTCTGATCCTTGTCCCACACCATGCTGCCGCCGCTGGCGTCGAGTGTGAGCAGCATCTTCGTTTCGCGCGTGCGCACGTTCGTGGTCCAGAGGTTCATGCCACGTTCGAAACGCGCGAGATAATACAGCGACTCGCCATCCTTGCTCACCAGCGCATCGCCCATCGACGACGAATGAATGGTGAGACGTGCCTTGCGCGTATTGACCGCATCCAGGTCGAGCGATGGTTCAACGGGTCTGGGTTCAGCCGCCTTGACGGAGTCCTTGCGCGTCTTGGTCGTATCGGTACGGGCCTTGAGGGCGGCGTCCTCGACTTCCTTCACCAGCGCGAACTCGTCCTTGTTCAGACGAAAGCGATCCCACGCGTCCTGCGTGAAGAACATGGCGTACGCGTCCTGTTGCGCACCGCCGCTTTGCGCGACGGCCTTGAGTCCATCGCGATTGCTGAACCAGAGCATGCCCTTGCCGCCGGCAATCCACTTTGCGCCACGGTCATTGAATCCACTTTGCGTCAGGTTGGTGACGACGCCCTTGCCGTCGGTGCTGACGAGTCCAACTTCGCCTGGCGCGATGCCGGGAACCGCGTAGTCGAAGAGAATCCAGTTGCCATCGGGGCTCCACGCAAAGTGCTCCGTGGTACTGCTCGAGAAGAGATGCTGCTCGTTGAGCAGGGTGCGCGTCTGTCGTGACGCGATGTTGAAGATGCGAAGCGTGTTGCGATCTTCGAGGTAGGCAATCTCCTTGCCGTCGGGCGAGTAGCGCGCATCGTAGTTCTGGCGCGCGTTGGCAATGATCGCCGATTCACGCACTACCGTCGCCGCATAAAAGTACGGCTCGGCGTCACGTGTGCGTCGTGCTTCGTAGATGGCCCATCGGCCGCCACGTTCAGACGAGTACAACAGCGCCTTGCCGTCGGGTGCGAAGCTGAGGCCGACTTCAGTTTCCGGGGTGCTGGTGATGCGCTTCGTGACGCCGCCGTCCACGCTGGTCACGAACACATCGCCGCGCGCGATGAACGCGACTTCCTTGCCCGAGGGCGACACGGCGAGATCGCGCGCATTACCGGTGACAGGTACGACGCGTTCGGCGTTGGCTCTCGCATCGGATGCAATGGTCACGGCGACCTTCGAGGGCATACCGCCGGGCACCATCGTGTACACGTCACCGTCCTGCGAGAAGGCGAGGCGACTGTCTCTCGCGCGACTGAGGAAGCGAACGGGCGCTCCCTGGAACGACGTGAGCTGCTGCGAGCCCGTGCCGTCGACATTCATGCGATGGACATTGAAGGTGCCGCTGGCTTCGCTGAGATAGAAGATTGACCTGTCGTCGAGCGCGAAGACGGGTGTGCGGTCCTCGCCGACAAAGGTCGTCAGCTGGCGATGGGTGCCCGTTTTGAGGTCATGGAGCCAGATGTCGCGCGCAATGGCCGAGACCTGATGCTTGCGCCACGCATTCTCGCCGCCCTTGCGATCGTGGTACAGCATGAGCTGCCCGTCGCGACTGAACGACACATCTTCGGCCGGCGTCGTCAGCAGCTGCCGCGGACGACCGCCTGCCACGGCCACCTGATACAACTCGGGCTGTGAGCCCGTGGGGTACAGGCGGTTCGCCGCGGCGTCCATGCGCGTGCCACCAAACACGATCGACTTGTCGTCGACGCTGAACGAGTACGGATACTCCGCCGCCGAATGAAACGTGACTCGGCGCGCTTCGCCGCCGGCCGCCGCAACCACGAAGACATCGAAGTTGCCGTAGCGATCGCTGGCGAACGCGATCTGTGTTCCGTCGTGACTCCACACCGGCATGAAGTCGTGCGCCACGTGGGACGTGATGGCGGTCGCTGCGCCACCGCTCGTGGCGACGCGATAGAGATCGCCCTTGTAGGTGAACACAATCGTCCTGCCGTCCGGCGAGATCGACGGGTATCTGAGCCAGCTCGCGGGCGCCTGCGCAGTGAGTGGGGCCGCGACGCCCGCGGCGAGGAGGAGGGTGGCGAGAGAGAGGCGAAGCATCATGACGATCACTCAGGGGGAACGGCGTGGAGCGCCCGGCGCACGATGGTGTGCGCGGACGGGTTTGGGACGGGACCTGGCCAGCTCATGAATCCCGCACGACACAATCACGCGTGATCTCGCGAACAGATGTGCATCCCGCCAATCCCATCGTGAGATCGAACTCTGCACGGATGTTCGCCAGCACCTCGCGCACACCCGCTTCGCCTGCGATCGCGAGTCCGTAGACGTATGGGCGGCCAAGCAGCACGGCGGATGCGCCGAGGGCGAGCGCCTTGAAGACGTCTGCCCCGCTTCGTACGCCGGAGTCGAGCAGCACTGGTATGCGTTGTTGCACGACATCGATCACTGCGGGCAGCGCGTCAAGCGAGGCAATCTCACCGTCGATCTGACGTCCGCCGTGATTGGAGACAACCACGCCGTCGACACCGTGTTCGAGCGCGAGTCGCGCATCATCCGGATGCAGGATGCCCTTGAGAACGATTGGCAGCGTGGTCATCGCGCGCAGCCGTGCCAGATCGGACCACTGCAACGATGGCCGCGAGTACGTCGCCACGAAGCGCCGTACCGCATTGCGCGGCCAGCCGGTTTTTAGCTTCTCGACGAGCGATCCCGGCGTGCGCGACAGCAACTCACGCAGCACGCCAAGGGTGTGCATGCTGAGTCGCGTTGGTGGTGCCGGTGTGTCGAAGGGGAGTTCGAGTTCGCGACGAAAGACCGGATCGCTGACGTATTGCGCGATCCCCATGCCACGCATGAACGGCAGATGCGCGAGATCGAGATCGCGCGGTCGCCAGCCGAGCATGGTCGTGTCCAGTGTGAGCACGATGCCGCGGCATTCACAGGCTTCTGCGCGTCGTACGAAGCTCTCCACCAGTGCGTCGGAGCGCGACCAGTAGAGTTGAAAGAAGCGTGGCGCGTCACCCATCGCGCTCGCGCACTGCTCCATCGCCACGGAGGCCTGATTGGAGAAGATCATCGGCACGCCTTCATGTGCGGCGGCGCGTGCGACGGCCAAGTCCGCGTCGCGATGCACCAGCTCGAGGACGCCGATCGGCGCGGTCAGCACGGGGGCCGTCATGGCGCATCCGAACACGGTGGTGCGAGAGTCGCGCTGCTCCACATTGCGAAGGACGCGCGGCACGATGCGCCAGCGATCAAAGGCGCGCACGTTTGCCGCCATCGTGTCCTCGCGCCCCGCGCCGCCCACGACATAGGCCGTCGCTTTGGTGCTCATGACCTCGAGTGCGCGCGCTTCGAGCGCGATCGACGAGACCGGCACGCAGGGCCGACGTCCGGCGACGCCGTCTACGTAGATCGCACCCTGTCGCTGTGATCCGATCACGACGGACTCTCCCCGATGGCGACGATGGCCGCAACGTCAAGGGTCGTGGTCAGGGCACGCGACGAAGTGGAGGACGGCATGGCGGTGAAGCTGGCGACCGCCCGCACGGGCGTCCAGCACTGCGCCACCTCTTATCGGATCAGAGGCGCGTTCGCCGATGTGCCGACGTTCGCCGATGTGCCGACGTTCGCGCGCTCACCCGCCCCAGTGCTGCGCGAGGCGTCGGCCGGCGTAGATCCCCACACCGGTGCCGACCATCGACAGCGCGAAGGCTGTGAACATCCCGACGCTCTCGCCGATGTACCACCCCACGCTTCCAAGCACGAAGGTGCACAGCGTGATCAGCAACCGGTTCACATCGCTCTCCGTATGAGACGCTCGCGGCGCATTCGCCGCCCCGCATCGGCATGTATCCACGCCCACCGAGGCAGACGACAGGGCGTTCGGATCGCCACATTGCACGCGCGACAGGATCGTTTCACGACAGGTAAAAATCACCGTTGACAGTTTTGCAGGTCCGTGCTAGCGTCTTGGAGCACAAATTTCAAGATGGGCGCGCGAAGCGCGTGGATGCGGGAGCAGCGGGCGACTTCGGGGACCTGGCTTATCGCGGGTCCCTTTTGCTTAGCAGTACATCAGGGCATTCGTGCAGGGCCGGTATCGACGGATACCGGCAGCCCCACGCGGGGGTCATGTCCGCGAACAACGAGTGCTCGGTGCGTACGGCAGGGCCGGACTCCGAACACACAGCAACAGGAGCAGTGCCATGCGTACGACCGGCAAGGTGAAGTGGTTCAACGACGCCAAGGGTTTTGGATTCATCACGCCCGATGACGGCTCGAAGGATTGCTTCGTTCACCACTCGGCAATTCAGGGCGGCGGTTTCCGCACCTTGGCCGAGGGCGAGCGTGTCGAATTCGACATCGTGCAGGGCCAGAAGGGTCCCGCGGCCGAGCAGGTCACGAAGATCCGCGGCTGATACAGCGCGGGAGTCGCGACACGTTGAAGAAAGGGCCGCCGACATCGCGTCGGTGGCCCTTTGGCTTTCTTGACGCCTTCGCGGTGCTCGATCAGGCGCGCGATACCAACTCCAGTTCTTCGCGTTTCCGCACACTGTCGTAGTGCTCCTCTTCGCTCCGTGCGGCCAGGTATCCGCGCAGTCCATCGGAGATTCCGATCACGACATTGCGAACCGATGCGGATGTTGGAGAGTCTTGGCATGTCGCTGGCGACTGCGTTGCCAACCCGCGCGACTTCTGTCGGCGTGTCATTTGCGGATCGCCCGTATTTTCGCGAAGCGATGTGAACGCGGTCGTTCGATGTCGCACGCGAACCGTGGACGTCGGCCTTCCGTCACGCGATGCGGCACGCAGGCACGCACCTTCATGGACTATCTGGACGCCTCGGCGAGAGTGGGCCGAACCATTCGTCTGCCATGATCACCAGCGCCGGATGGTTTGCTTCGGGCGCCCACGCCATCGAGCCGCGATGCGTCTCCGGAAACTCGGACGCGACGGTCCATTGCTCGATGGCGCGCAAACGCTGGTTGATGAGGGCCAGGTCGTCTCGCGAGACGCCATGCCACTCCCTGATGCCCGTTGGACGGGAGCGCGGTCACCAGCAGCTCGCCGTGCAGGATCTCGTACCGGTTGCCGTCGTCGGGCAGGCGCTCAAGGTCGGACACGGTCCACACGGTACGATCCGGGTGCGGCCGCGAAGGTGCCTGCGTATGCGTGTGTGGCATGGCCATACGGTCAGCTTGGCGAGGCCGTCTGCGCAAGGGGCGAACATGCGCCGAGGGTAGCGCATGGTGGGTCGAAGCCCATCGCCGAAAGGTTGCGAGTGGCATCAGAAGCATGCGCGTCGCACGCAGCGGCTTGGCCGCCGTGGCCCTGCGCCCAACCGGCCGCCTGCGCTGGACTCGGCGGCCGCGCCGAGCGTATTGTGCAGTGGCTCCGATCGACCGCGTGCGGCGTGCGGACGCTGTGAGAACGCAGCCGGTATCGAAATCCCGCGAGCCGATGACGGCGCGTTGACGCGGCGGCGCAGGCTGGGTGCATGACACATTCCACGCGGAAGAGTCCAATGCCGACCGAGACACTGATGACGGCGGAGCAGCTGCTGCACAACCCGATCCCGCACAAGCGGACGGAGTTGGTGAAGGGGCGGCTGATCGTGAAGGAGCCCGCGGGTTACCCGCACGGACGCGTTGCCGCGCGACTGCTCATCGCGATCGGTCAGCACGTCATCGCAACGAAATCCGGTGAGATCCTGACCGCCGAAACCGGCTTCACGCTGCGGCGGGGCCCGGATACCGTGCGAGCGCCGGATGTCGCCTACGTCAGCAACGCCCAGATCGCCGGGCGCGCGTTGCGGGGCTTCGCCGAACTCGCGCCCGAACTTGTGGTCGAAGTCTTATCGCCCGACGATCGCCAGGGCGAGGTGCGCGAGAAGGTGCTCGACTGGCTCTCGACCGGGTCTCGTCTCGTTTGGGTGCTGGACCCCGAGCGTCGCACGGGGCGCGTGCATCGGGCCGATGGATCCGAGTCCAGCCTCACCGCGCAGGGCGCGTTCGACGGTGAGGACGTGCTCCCCGGGTTGCGTGTCCGGCTGGCTGAGGTGCTCGGCTGATCGTCACTCTCGAACCGCCGACGGCGGCCGGCGCTAGGCCGATCGCCATCCCCTTCCATGGCTGGGCAACCGCGACCCCGAACGCCCGTCTTGGACCGACGCCACGTCCCGCCATGTTCGACTGGCCCACGAGCAGGAAGAATTGCAGACGTGCATTTGTGGTCAGCGAGTCATTCGTACGATCCGCGCGCACGGGGGACTGCGCGTGGAGCGAGAGGGCCAGGCAGGATGCCCCCGCGAACGACGCGATCGCGAACGAGGACGTTGGGCGTGCGGGATGGTGACAGCAGCGGCCTGCGTTCTACATACGCCGACGCTACAAACGCCAGTGGTGTCGGCCCAATCGTCGCTCAGCTGGTCGGTGTGAGCAGCGGTGCAACTTCGCTGGCCAGCACAGGGAGCGCCTCCGCGAAGGCATCGAGGTCGGAGGGAGTGAGTCCGAGCCAGGCGAGCACTTCGGGATCGGGGTCCGTCGATTCGACCGTGCGCGAGTAACCGATATTTGCGCGTGCGGCGAGGCAGTCGGCAACGTGAACGATGGCCGTCAGCTGTCGCTCCGTCGGAGGTAGCGAGAGCGGCGCATGATGCCACCCGCTCACTCGTTGCAACGCCACCGGGAAGCGCCATGCGTGGGCAAGTGCTTCGCCGAATGCCTCGTGCGTCGCACCGATGTTCCGTAACTCCGCCTCGCGAAATGGAAGCGCCGGGTTCGCGTTCACGTCGGCCAGAAGCGCCACGAACTGGTCACGACAGGATTGCATCTCGACGATCAGTCCGATGTCGTGTATCAACCCGGCGAGGAATGCGTCGCTGGGGTCGACACCACGAACCTTGCCAGCAATCTGACGCGATGCGGTTGCAACGCCGATCGCGTGCGCCCACAGATCGCGCGGTTCAAACCCGCCGGGCAGTGCATTGACGCGAAACATCCGTGCCAGACTCGCGGCAATCGCAATGTTTTTTACGGCCGCGAAGCCCAACACAACGATCGCCGTCGATACGGACGAGACGTCGCGCCGCACGCCGTAGAACGCCGAGTTGACGACGCGGAGCACGCGCGCACACAGTGTCGGATCGCGCGAGAGCAGGCGATCAAGATCGTCGCCGGTGCTTTGCGGATCTTCCGCGAGACGCATGACTTCGAGCGCAATTTCGGGGAGTGTCGCCATCTGTCCCGCGCGCGCGATGGCTTGACCGACCAACGTTGTAGCGGCGGCAACCGGTGTCGGCGTGCGTGAGTCAGTCATGACAATCGTTGGGCGGAAGGGTGGCATCGAGCAATCGCACAAGATCTGCTTCCGGCATCGGCCGAGCCAGCAGATAGCCCTGCCCGTACCCGCAACCCAAGGCCTGCAGCATCGCCAACTGATCCCGCTCTTCGATCCCTTCGGCGATGACATGGAGTCCCAGGTTATCTGCGAGCGTGACAATGGCATGCAGCAGCGCGGCGAAGTCGCGCCCGCGACTCAGGTTCGACACAAACGCGCGATCGACCTTCAATACATCGAGCGGGAATTCCTGCAGACACGAGAGCGATGAATAGCCGGTGCCGAAATCATCCATCGCCAACCGAATTCCACTGGCGCGAAGGTCGGCAAGCAGTCGCAGCGCCACCGTGCGGTTCTGCATGATCTGCGATTCGGTGACCTCCAGCTGCAGCTGGTCGTGACGCACGCCGGTCTCCTGTAAAACGCGCGTGATCTTCCCGATCAAGTCGGGATCGGCAAACTGCACACGGGAGAGATTGACGCTGATGTATTCCAGCTGCTGCGCTGTCCCCTGCGCTTGCCAGCGTGCGAACGCGAGGCATGCTTCGCGCAGTACAAAGTCGCTCAGCGGAAGGATCAGATTCGATTCTTCGGCGATCGGTATGAACGTCGATGGCGCGATCGCGCCGCGATCGGGATGTGTCCATCGCACCAACGCTTCCGCACCGCGCACCGTGTTATCGTCGAGTGAAAAGATCGGCTGATAGGCGACGTGCAGCTGCGGCGTGCCGAGCGCCGCCTGCAATTCGTTCTCGGTCTCGACGCGCGTCCGCACCGAATCGCCCATTTCGGACGTGAAGCTGACGTGACACGCTCGGCCGCGCGCCTTCGCTTCATACATGGCGATATCGGCGTCGCGCAGCATCTGGTCAGCGGTCCGATGTGCGGCGGTGCTGATGACCGCGCCGATGCTGGCCGAGGAACGGACGAGATGACCGTCGAGCTGGTACGGGGTGGCGAGTGCGCTGAGGAGCCGGTCAGCGACGGTGTTCACGGCGCCTGGGGAGTTCACCCCGTCGAGCAGCACGACGAATTCGTCTCCGCCGAGTCGCGCCACCGTGTTGCCCGATGCATCGCGCGCGCTGCTTTCAGTCGCGCGCAGATTGCTGCGCAAGCGCCCAGCGATTGCCTTGAGCAGCAGGTCGCCTACGTCATGACCGAGGGTGTCATTGACGTACTTGAAGCGGTCGAAGTCCAGAAACATCAATGCGAAGCCGAGGGCCGGATCGTCGTGCGAGCGCTCGAGTGCGCGTGTGAGTCGCGCAGTGAGCAGCGCGCGATTCGCAAGTCCGGTGAGTTTGTCAAAGAGCGCCGCGTGGGTGAGCTGGTTGACCATCTGCTGACGTTCGAGCACAGAGCCGACGCGAGCGCGGAGCTCGACCGGCGTGAATGGCTTCCGCACATAGTCGATGGCACCGGCAGCGAAGCAGGCCGCGAGTGTCTTGTTGCTCTCGCTGCCGGTGACCATGATCACGGGCACTGCGGCAAGTTCCGGGTCCGACTTGATCGTGTGCAGCACATCGAGTCCGGTCCCCGATGGCATGTCGTGATCGAGCAGGATGAGGTCGGGGATCAACGCATGCGCGAGTGCGAGTCCTTCGTCGCCACTCGTGGCGCACGTGATGGTCAAGCCGAGTGGCTTGAGCATGGCGAGAACGAGCTGGTGGATGGTTGGGTCGTCGTCCACCAGGATGACGCGACGAGGCCGGTCTTCACGAGGCCGGTCTTCACGAGGCCGGGCTTCACGAGGCCGGTGTTCGGACGGATGGGTTGGTGCCGATGAGGTAGTCATGACCAGGTCTCGGTGCTTGTGACACTGCCACGGACCGCTGCTCGGCATCGGTCGATGAGCGCTACGATGCTCGCATCGCATTGCGCGGACGATGCAGTTGCCGCGACGAGCTGTTCCACCCGACGGGCCGCATCGCTGATGGGTGTAAATCCGTAGCCACCCGCGGCACCTTTGAGTTGGTGTGCGAGGGAGATCAGTGCCGCAGAATCATTGCTGGCGTGATAGCGCTCAAGCCGGGTGATGGAGTCCTTCAGATGCGACAGGAATTGCTCAATCAGTTCGACCATGTCCGGATCATCGGCCAGATCACTCACGAGTACGTCGTCGAGTTCGAGCCGGTCGGTCACCGCATCGGTTGCAAAGTCACTGACTCCGTGATCGGGCGTGGCGTACAATCCGGGCCCGAACAAACCTGAGTCGTCCCCCGTGGTACGCTCTGCGTCCAGCCAGTGCGCGCAGGTGCGGATCAACAACGACTTTTCGATTGGCTTGGAGATGTAGTCGTCGCAGCCGGCGGCAAGGCATTTCTGCCGGTCCTCCGCCATGGCGTGCGCCGTCAGCGCGATGATGGGAATGGTGGCATGCCGTGCACGCAATGTGCGGGCCAGTGTGTACCCGTCCATCTCGGGCATCTGCATGTCGGTGACCAGCAAGTTGTACGGAGTACCCTCGCGCGTACGCTGCGCGATCAAGTCGTACGCGATCCGTCCGTTGGCGGCAATCGTGACGTCGGCACCGGCATTCCGCAGGTGATAGGCGATCAGGCGCTGATTGTCTTCGCCGTCTTCGGCCAACAGGATCCGGCCGCGAAGCGAAGGCACCGGCTCATCTTTCGCTCCGCCGTGCCACATGAGCGTCGGCAGCGACGCGTCGAGATCGTCGATGATCGCGGTTCCCGGAACCGAGGTGAACGGGAGCGTCAGCACGAATCGGGAACCGCGTCCCGGCTCGGAGTAATCGAGCCGCACATCGCCGCCCATCAGCGTAGCGAGTCGCCGGCAGATGGTCAGGCCGAGTCCTGTGCCGCCGTGGCGTCGCGTGACGGATGCATCGGCTTGCATGAACGGTTCAAAGAGCGTATCGCCCTGCGCTTTCGTCATGCCGGAACCGGTGTCTTCGACCTCGATGCGGAGCAACTGTCTGCAGGTGTCGTCGATGATTCCCGCACGGATGACAACGTGTCCGCGTTCGGTGAACTTTGCCGCATTGCCGACCAGATTGAGCAGAATCTGGCGCAATCGCGTCGGATCGCAGTTGATGCGCTCGGGAATCGGTGTGAGCAGTACCGTCCGCAGCGCAACGCCCTTCTCGGCGGCACGTGTTCGCATCAGACTGTCCACGTCAAGCAGCAGTCGCGGTAGCGGTGCCTCGATTGCTTCGATCATCATCTTGCCCGCTTCGATCTTCGAGAGGTCAAGAATGTCATTGATGATCGAGAGGAGATGCGCGCCGGCCCGACGAACCGTATCCGCCGTGCCGATCAATCGGGCGTTCTCCTCCGATGCAGCGAGCTCGTCACGCAGGATGTCGGCGTAGCCAAGAATGGCGGTGAGTGGCGTCCGAATCTCGTGGCTCATGTTGGCCAGGAATTCGCTCTTTGCCTGACTCGCCATCTCCGCCTGCGCCGCCATGTCGTTCGCCCGCGCCGTCGCGTCTTCCAGGCTCTGATTGATGTCGAGCAAGCGGTTGTGCGCCGCCTCCGTTTCGGCGCGCGCCTCGCGGAGTGCCATCTCGCGCTCAATTTCTGCGGTGACGTCGCCGGCCGTACCGAACAGACCGGTAATGGTGCCGTTCGCATCGCGTTTCGGATGCCCTCCGGCACGCACGTAGCGCACACCGTTCGTCGGTGCGCGCAGCTGCATCACCAGCGAGTACGGCTCACCCGTCTCCGCAGTCCGGGCAACGATTGTCCGCAGGCGAGCGGCATCCTCGTCGGCGTAACAACTCATCGCGGTATTGAAGTCGGGCGCGCCGAGCGTTTCGTCGCACTCGAACAACGCGAAGAGCTGCTTTGACCACTTGAGCCGCCCGCTGGCGAGGTCGAATGACCAGCTTCCCATGCGGGAGATCGCCTGGGCTTCCTCGAGTGACTCCGTCGCCGCCTGCAGTCGCAACTCCGCTTCCTTTTGCGCGGTGATGTCCAGACGCAGCGACACATACTTCTCCACGCGGCCATCGGAGCCGCTATGGGGCACGATGGTGCTGTCGACCCAATACAGCGAGCCGTCCTTGCGCCGGTTGCACACCTCACCGCGCCACGACTGACCACTTCCGATGGTGCGCCACACATCGATCCAGAAACCCGGATCGTGCACACCTGAATTCAGCATGCGATGATCCACGCCCAGCAGTTCTTCGCGCGCGTACCCGCTGATGCGACAGAAGCCGGTGTTCACATCGATGATGCGCCCTCGGCGATCGGCAATTGAGAGAATGGTGTGTTCGTCGAGCGCAGTCCGGAGCGCCGTGAGTTCACGCAGCGTGTTCTCGACCTCGTGGCGCGCTTGCGTGGCCTCCAGCTGCGCGTGCATCAATGCATCGATGTCCTGAATGGAGCCGGCCACACGAATGGCTCGGCCATCTGCGTTGCGCTGCGCCTGGCAGCGCAGGCGGAACCAATTGAAGGATCCATCGAGCCGCCGGATGCGAAGCTGCGTGTCGACGGGGCTGCCGTTGCGGAGCAGCTGACCCATTTTATCGATGGTCGCCGCACGGTCGTCGTCGTGCAAACTCTCCCGAAACGTCGTCAGCGTGATGAACGGACGCTGTCCATCGTCCGAAAAACCCATCAGCGCCCAGCAGCGGGGCGAGAACCAGATTTCATCCGACTCGACGGTCCAGTCCCAAAGGCCGTCACTGGCGCCGGCGATCGCGGCGTCGTACCGCGACTGTACCTGCTCTGCACGCAACTCGGCGACTTTCCGGTCGGACACATCCTGCTGCACGCCGGACACACGGATCGCGACACCGTCACGTCCACGTTCGGTCACCTTGCCGGATGCGAGCACCCACGCCCACGAACCGTCCGCGCGCCGCATCCGATGTTCGGCGACATACGCCGTTGATTCGCCCATCATGTGTGCCTTGCGCAAGGCCCACACACCGGCCCTATCGTCCGGATGCATGAACCGACCAGACTCACTGGCGTTGCTCGCGAAGTGCGCCGGGTCGTAGCCGAGCATCGTGGCAAAGCGTGAGTTGTACGTGGTTTTCCCGCTCGGGATGTGCCAGTCCCACGTGGCCAGTCCGGCGCCGTCAACGGCGAGCTCGAGGCGCCTTGCCTGCTCGACGCGCTCCGTGATGTCGCTGACTGTGGCAATGACCGAGCCGATCTTGCGGAAAGCGCCCCGGACAGGCGTTGTGCTGACGGAGATCCAGCGACGAGCGCCATCCGCGTGCTGGATGCCATGCACGAAGTCGCGAACCGCATTGCCCGTTGTGAGCGTAACGGTGGTCGGCAGCTCACTCTCCGGCATTGGGGTGCCATCGAGGCGCAGATGGCCCCAACGCGGGTCGGTTGCGTTGCGACC
>Ga0163149_10005212_pt1 | contig 13810 bp, 9 predicted proteins | sample OliLakLV19MP5G1_FD_148604 | JGI IMG/M metagenome (GOLD analysis project Ga0163149, IMG submission 148604) | Freshwater microbial mat bacterial communities from Lake Vanda, McMurdo Dry Valleys, Antarctica - Oligotrophic Lake LV.19.MP5.G1 | ecosystem: Environmental > Aquatic > Freshwater > Lake >...
GATCTTGGATGTTTTGTCTTTTGATCTTGTTTTGGTGGGTCATTTGAATTCCATCCCATGTTGAATGCACTCAACAACTGTGCGTCTTTTTCATCCAAAACGGAATCTTGAAAATAATCTCGCTCACTTGATCATGACATCAGTCATCAATCTCCCTCCCTCATCGTATCACACTAACTACTTGATTTCTATCTCGCTGTCACAGCCAACAAACATGATGATAGAGCTTCTGTCGGGGACGGCCATGGCAGACACATATATATAATTATCCACTTCGTGAGCTCCATATCATATCTTTCTCTCCGATAGCTGTCTACGTAGTAGCCACTGAATCAATCATAGAAATGATGTCAACTCTGGTTTGTTCCGTCGTGACACTTTTGTTCCTTTCTTCGGGCAGTTTTTTACTAGTGGACGCATTTTCCACCACTGCGGAAAGGTCGCTCTCGTCCTCTGATTTTGTCTCGCGCCGTGGGTCGTCACAGCGAGTCCCAAAAATAAAGCAAATGCTACCAACGATTGACAACAACAACCCAAGTCTTTTTATGCGAGATGCCTCGGCCAGTTATTGGTTTTCGGTGGGTGACAGCGTACGTGTCGTCTCCCAAACAGTGGTAAAAGCAGGCATAAATTTGCATCAACGACAAGGCAAAGTAGTCGAGACATGGGAAAAATGTGATGGTAGGTCCAAGATGTTCAGCAAGAGAGAGTTATCTCTTGTGATTTCAGTGTATTGAACAAAGCTGGCTCTAATAATTGTGTGCGTGTGCACCAAATTGGATTTGCTCCAAACCTCTTGAACATCGCCCCACCTTCCAAAACTCATATCCAAAATAATTGTGATTTAATTACTACCTTGCCTTTTTTCAGTGGATCCAACATGTTGTTGTGCCGAGCAAGTGGAACAAGATATGGCCATTCGGGTTCAATTTCAAGGGACCGAGGCCGATCCATCCATAGCAGGAGCTTCCTTTTGGCATCATTTTGCAGAAGACGAGCTATTGAGAATAGTGGTGGAGGACACAGCAAAAGCAACAACAACAAATGCCCCAATATCCAAATCCAACGCTGTTCCCTTTCGAATGAACTTTTGGCAATCTTTGGGCTTCCACACGAGTAGCTCACTCTTTAGCTCAACACAGGACTCGCCAGTGTCGGGGAGCCTTGCGTTTGATGGAATGAGCTGCACAGCTTTCAAAATGGAGCACTTACAGTCGGCCAGTAGCCAGCAACCAAGGGGGTTGTTTTCATATACAGACCAATTACAATCTGCTCCCAGCAGCCAGCCACTTTTGGGATCTCTAGTCAACCCTGCAGATCAACTCACAGAAAATACAAGAAGGGACAGTGCTACAACCATTCCTTTTGATGGAATGAGCTGCACAGCGTTCAAGTTGGACCATTTACAAGCTACCAGCAGCCAAAAGCCAAGAGGAATTTATTCGTATGCGGATCAATTACAATCTTCAACAACCTCAGTGAACGAAGCAAAGTCATCCACCGATGCTTCTCCACAGTCCAGCTCGCATCTCTTGAATGACGCAAGCCAATCTTCCAGTGATATCTCTAATAATGCTTCTCCTCTTCCCAAGGACACACCTGCACGTCAAACCCTCCCATCCCACTTGGAATTGAAAGCAATACCGGGTAAAGGATTGGGTGTTATTACGACTGTTGCCATTCCAAAGAATACAGCCGTAGGCGATTATACGGGCGAGGTTATTACCACGCAAGTCAAAGACCGACGGTATTTACCATCTCAACAACATTTACAAGACGATGACGACATTGCTTGGGCCCAATCACGGAAACAACGTGGACAAGGTCTGACGGGTACTTATTTATATGGTGTCAGCATGCCGGGGCATGCGGATCCAATCTATATTGATGCCGAAGATGAATACGCATCACTGTGGACACGGTTTCTCAATCATGCCTCGCCTCCGGCCAATAATTTATCCCCCAAGTCGATCCACGAGAGTTGGGATGGCAACCCACGGGTCTGGTTTGTATCGAACCGAAACATTGACATCGGAGAAGAATTATGCTTTGATTATGGCGACGACTACTGGTTGCCAGGTGACCAAGTCTTTTGATCAAGTTCGTTAGGGAGTAATAGTGGAATGCAAAAATGAATCCAATGTAAAATAAACTACACTGAAGCTACCTATCGACTTAGAATTAGAACGAGAAAACTATTGTTTGCCAGGATGGGAGAAAGTACGCCAGAGATTGCTTCGCTACTGTAGTATCAAGTGAAGAAGGTACCTGAGAGGCTTCGCAGGCTGCCATAAGCGGGACGATTTTGCACATCACTAGAGAAGACATGTACTCTACAATTGCTGATTACTACAAGATGAGCATTAGTTAGGAAGCATAATTGAGTGGAATTAAGTTATTTGTTTGTAAAGATATATCTTTGATGTTGTTCTTGTGCGCTCCAGCCAAACTTCACCTGTTTTCTGGCTAGCCTGTTTTGACTGATTTGTGTACCCCTCTCGACCAATTGATTCTGGCCTTAGTCGAGACATAGCTTATACGTGAACAATCCCTTTTTCTTGGCTGGCACTTGTTTGATGCGTTTCAATTCCTTCAATACAGCAAGGACAGTTCGAGCTGTTCCCTCTCCACAGGCAAAAAATGCACACGATTGACGCAGCTGTTGTTCCGTCACAACCAGGTTTCGCAAAAGCTCTTCGTCGTCCATTCCCTCATCATACGAAGTTTCGTACTTATGAGACGACAAGACTGCGTGTTTGGATTCTTCCAAGAGACGCTGCTCTCTTCGTTTCTTGACCGCTGCCTTGCGAAAGCACGAACCAATATTCGCCAAGGCTTCATTGATGACAGGAATTTGCACGCGTCCCCTGGTGGTACGAGGTACAGATTCCAACTCTTGCTGTGTCACTGGATCAAAGTAACAAGACAAGCCGTCGGTATGAGCGCGATTCTCCTCATTGTTGGATGGGGCCGTTTTGATGCTGCTGTTGCTGCTTTTGGTGGTGTGGAAGCCGTAAATCGAGGGACTAGGCTGGGCCTTTGTTGCAGTCTTTTGTGCGGCCTTGTTGCAGTGATCTGTGGATGTTCTTAACGTGGACGACGCTTCAGACCTTGCACCACGATCACCACCACCAGAAACCTTTGCTTCCTCCGCTGGATTCTTCATTGTCATGTTGCGACAACGGTCTACCAAATATTGCAAGTTCTCATTTTGATCCACCGTGTCCTGGTGAAGCATATTCAAATTATCCAAAGCTCTCTGTTCCTCCGAAACAATTTGACGCAAGACAGAGACTTTCTTTTCCACCGCTGCGACGGCATCATCCAAATCACAGAGAGATTCTAAAAACTCTTCCCTTCGTTCCTCCAAATCAACCCCATCATCGTTTCGACTTTCACCATCGTTATCCATCTGCAAAATGTCTTTCCACGTGGTCAAATGCTTCAACGCATCGACATCGGCTGCCAGAGAAGTGATGGTGGTGGTGAACAGTTTACTCGTTTGCTCGGCCTGTTCTTCCAAAGTATTCATGGCACGGCTGCTGTTGCTGTTCTCTCGGTTGAAGGGCTTTTCTTTCGAGGACGGCCTTTGCTCTTCCCATGACGACGACAGCGACATATTCCTAGTATGGTATTTTGTAACTAATGAGGTACCTGTAGAGGCTAGAGGCTTTATAATATGTATAGTACTAGTACAGTTATTACTTGTACTCGGAGTAATTTCTATTATTAATTTTGTTTTGGTGTTTGACACTTGACTGATGATCACTCCTCCCCATCAAAGCAAGATAGTTTTTGTCGGTTCGTTCGAAAATGAGCAGAGATTCAAATTTGTATGTGGATGCCGCGCAGGGCAGCATTGAAATTTATCTGGACGCACACCCGATTCGATTCTCACTGCCATTTATTTTGGCCAACCAAGTAATTTGCAATTTACTCGCTGCTACACAACCAACATGACAGCGAACAGATAAAGAAGAGGAGCTAGCCATTGTCAAGTAGCAAATAATAGTAATAGTAAAAGCACTGCATCTAGCAGAAAGTGTGAAGAGGCAAAGAGAGTGATCACTGGCAAATAATTGAATAGTTCATAAAGTTTTTTAAGTTCAAAAGAGATGACCCCCAAATCTTCCAAACCCAAGAAAGGAAAACAAAAACGAGCCACCGTGCCGTTGGCTCCTCCACCACATGTCTCCCAAATGAAATCGCGCAAACGGGCTCGACAGGTAACGACACTCTTTCACAAGTACACACGCGAACGTGATTTTGCCATTGAAAAATATGGTGTCGAAAGCCAAGAAGTCCAAGACATAAACGAAAAAATCAAGGCCATGGGAGGCCGAGAGGCCTATCAACAAGCTAGTCAATTGAGTACGTCGTTTCATTCCACAAGCAAATGGGTATTGGGATGTCTTCAACGAAATGGCTGGCTTTACGGGATACCAACAACAGCGGTAGCTACTTGTACAACAACAGTGTCAGAAAAGAAGAATGAAACACAAGACCACACGACGCCTATACCACCACAGCAGAAACGAAAACACAAGACAGAACGAAGGGAAACAAGATTATTAGAAGTGGGAGCTATTAATACAGAATTATTGGATGCTTCAGATCGTACGGTTGAGATGAGCAACAATCATGATGATGGAAAGACAACAAACACAACGCCAAATGCCGAAGAGGGACAACACCAAAAGAAATACCGGCTAGACGTGCGCGCCATTGATTTGCATTCGATGCATCCAGGAAGAATTGAAGAAGCCGACTTTTTGAAGCTGCCATTTTCATCATCCACATCGCAGCTCTATGATGTAATTGTGTGTTCCATGGTCTTGAATTGTGTGACGACTCCAAAAGATCGAGGGGAAATGCTCGCCCGACTGTTTCATTTCTTGCGGCCTGGCGGATTCTTGTTTTTGACGATTCCCAAGTTGTGTCTCACGCAATCGCCCTATATCAATCGAGGGGAATTTTTGCGACTTTTGGGCAAGACAGGAGTGGGGTTCCAAGTGGAAGAAACAAAGGAATCGCCCAAAGTGGCGTTTTGCCGTTGCATGCGTCCAGAACTTGACACGGACCGTTCTTCAGCTTCGACTGGTTTTGACAACAAATGGACTCAATTGAAAAGAATGTACAAGGGAAAGAAATACCGAAACCAATTCGCAGTCATTCTGAACAAAGAAAGTGTCTTTCGTAGTTTAAATAACTGAAACGTTATGCTTTCACTAAATAGCAGTCGTAGCCAACTTAGTTGGCTCCAGACTCATCGGATCAGACAGTCCACCATGACGCCAGCTACATCAAATCTTCTAGTCGGCAAGGATTGCGCACAGCTTGCGTAAAGCCCTTGACATACTTGAGACGAACAACGTGCCGAAAGGGGACCCCAGTTCCGGTGTTTGACTTTTTGTCCAGTTTGGTCGAACGCGAAAGACCAACGTTTTTAGAACGTCGCGCTAACTTGGCTTCTTTAGCGCGCTTGGCTCCAAGCCCCAAAAAGTTTTGCGCAATCTATTTGGTCGGCAGATGAGTCAAAAGATTCGATAGGAATGGTGAGTCACAATATCGCGAGAGCTCTACTAGAGTGGCGGGTGTTTGTCAAGCATTCTCCTAGCCAAGCGAAACCTACCTTTCGTTTTCCAGGACGATCGTTCTCGGCCTTGTCTTTTTCAGCTGCTTCGTCTCGCTTCGCTTTCCCTTCCTCGGCCGGCGGGGTCACGATTGGCTTCTGCGCCGCAATATCCTCTGTTGCAGTGCCCGCGTCTTCACTTTGCGTGGGTTTGGGTGTTGCTTGCGTTTCGTGCTTCTTTTGTCCATCTGGGACGACAGGCTTGTCGTTGCCACGACTCTCGCTAGATCCTGATTCCCGGATGCCATGCAGAACTGTCTTTCGAGCCAACAACTCTTTCATCTACGAGTATCGTGAGATATAAAGGAACGACATGAGTGGCAACAAAAGGGGGTGTTAAAATGGGAAGAAAAATGTGGGGGCATCAGAACAAATAGAATACTAGTACTCACGGCCGACGGGATAGGCTCCCTTCGATTCTCAGGCCTGCGATTCAGGTAGTTGAAGTGAACTAGACGGTCGATGGGAGGTTCCAGGATCATGTGCGTCATGTCACCACCGTGTTTGTTCTTCGGTGAAAATGCCTGCTCTGCACCTTCAAATTCCTCGGTGGCGGCTACATAGGTCAAACCCAAGGCATGTAGCGTCTCAACGTGGGTTGTGAAAGATTGCTGTTCTTTTTTGTTTAGGATCTCCACGGACGAGGCAGGCCGAGAGAGTGCAGCGCTGCCCTCGCCAGCACTCAACATCCACAAGGCATACGGTATGGTGTCCCTCACAATGACGTTCAACGAGCGGCTGCCACGGTATTTAGCAGAAAGTCCCTCTGCAAATTTCGTCGCCAAGCCCATGTTCGCTTCACGCTGATAGTTGACATCCGTCAGTGCCCGTGTTGTATATGTCAAGTCCGGCTTTTGCTCCACTCGGCACAGCAAATGCAAGGCTGCTGCGGCACAAGGCACGTACATCTTTTGCATACCGCGCAAATCAGCGCCTGATAACCATTGCAATGCAGCAGCACAACGGTCAAATGTAGGATCTATGTACGACACATTTAAGATGTTCAGGTACAAGCAGTCCATAATCTTCGCGTGCTCCCCAAAGCTCTGGCGTTTTAGGTGCGGTGGACCATGGTGAGAGACGAGTACACAAGAGCAGCGTTTCTACACAAGATCCCATATTCAATGATTGACTTACCTCGATAGTGTCAATGACAATTTCGACGCTTGTACGCGGGTCTGCCATTTGTTTAGTTCCCCACAGTCGAGCACTCTTCCCCTGCTTTTTGCGTTTTCGAAATACGGTCATTGTCGTACCCGCGACGTCGGTCCTATCATCTTTCATGCCATTCCCATTCAGGGCAGAAATGAGCGCTTTGGAGATATCCTCCTGTCTTTTGTTGTTGCTCATTTGGTTCCGTAACTGCTTTTGGCGGACCTCTGCGGCTGCAAACTGCAATGTATAGAGACACGATCGAATATCTCCGCCGGTGGCCGTTACCAACTCATGTAACAACGTAGCACCGCCCCACAAGGAAAGCCCTTCCTTGCTCAGCACGGCCCGCAAGCGTGCCACCAAGCGGGGAGGTGATGGGGCTTCCACCTGAAAACGTCGTGCGTAGGGCAACAAGGGGCGTAACGCTGGACTGAACAGATTGTTGCAGATAAAAATGATGGGCCGTTTCAGGTACGGCTTGGGATTGCGTTTATTGCCCGTGCCATCCTTGGGGGTGGTGGGCATGTCCTGACGAATCAATTCTACAAGTGCTTGCAACGCCTGCTTGGCATCCGCACCATCAATTTCATCCATAATGATGCAATTGGGACGCCCCTTCCAATCCGTGCTATTCTTCCCCTTGCTATCAACGGCGCACATGGCTTGCATATCAATCGTGGCGGTTTCCATAGCCCTCACCACACGATCCGTCAAGGCTGAAGCCGATCGTTCATCCGATCCATTGACTTCCATCGGTCGGTAGCCACAATGATTGGCTACAATGTGGGCCAACGTAGTCTTACCCACTCCTGGCGGACCCGACAGTAAAATGACACGCTGTTTTTCATCGGGACGGCGGTCGCGAGGATTTTTGGCGGGTGAGAAATTCTCGCCATCCTCATCCTTATTGTCTTTGGACCAGCCGAATTTGGGTCTTGCCGGTGGATCTCGGTGAAAGACGTACGGATCCCATTCTCTCAAGGCCCGAAGGACTTCTCGATTGGTACGTTCTTCCGAAAGGAGATTGGCAAAGGACGTTGGTGCATGTTTGTCCACCCACAACTGATCATCGACAGGTGGTGCAGCATTGGTAGTGCCTTCCAGTTCTTCTTCTTCGTCATCATCCTCATCATCATGGTCTTCTTCCACTTCTTCGTCCTCGCTATCATTATTATTCGTTGACGATCTAGCTAGCTGTTTGCGTTGAGCACGCATCTCTTTTGCTAGGGCCTTCATTTTGTCGTGTTCCTTTTTCCGCTGCATTGCCTGGACTCGCTGAATCAGGTCCGTCATGGAAATTCCCAAAGAGTAGGTCTGCTGCTGATGTTTGCTTGTGGTCCCAGGCGAGTTGTTGGTGCTGCTTTGGTCGTCGTCTTCTGGTTGCTTCTTCAAAACAAACACCCGATTACCGTCTCCCAAGGTCATGGTGATGCTGTCTCGTCCTACAACAGGTAACATCAGCATGTTTTTGTCACGCCGAGAAATTCGAATGGTTCTCTTTTGAACTTGATGATGGACGCCACCACTGGTGGAGGAAGCCGAACATCCCATGGTATTGTGATGCGTTGTGAGATATTGCAAGAGTTGTGCTTCCGGCGTGGTGGCCAATTGTTTGGTGGGTGGCCGATTGCCGTTGTCCTTCCTGCTGTTATGACTGGCAGTGCGAGATTTGGACTTCCATTCGCGTGCCCTCATGGTAGTGGGTGAATGTTTGGAATCTTGACGCCACGACGCCGTGGACTTGTACCGTTCAAAAGAGTAAAGGTCGGGCTTTCCTTCACGGCCACGGCTACTCTCATAGGCACTTCGAACCTGAGCCGAAGGCGAGGCGCCAGTATCATGATCGTGATCTATAATGTCCGTGGGAGGGTGATTTCTTCTGGAGGAGGAAGGAGACCCAGCTGCCAAGAGACGTCCACTGAGATTGGTCGAAATGGGAGAATCAGTTTCTTCTTCTGCAGCATCCAGCAGGTCCTGATTATTGGCAGCAGAAGTACTAACATGGGCCGCCTCCACCTCGGCAAGAAAATCCTCATCATACTCTGGTTCTGCTGTCCCAGCAGCAGATGCATATCTAGCAGGAGGAGGAGGTTCTTCATAGTCCTCCATAAAATCCTCAATGAGGTCGTCATAGTCGGGTTCCTCCATTGTTGTTGGTGGTAGTATCTAGTAGAGTAACAGCGCCTGGTAAGAAAACAGTCTTGGTAACAGAGACGTAATAGAGTAGATAAGTTAAGGGAAGATAATAGAGGTGTGCTATAAATGATACTACGAGTAGTACTGTATTGGTTAGGTATATTGATATTGTTGTTCTATGCATTACCTGTTGCGTGAAGTTACGGGCGTCATTGCTGGTGGATTTTCTGACCCGAACGGAAAATAAATAACGGCTGCGACGAAAATAAATAACGGCTGTGCCGCCGCACGCTCCGACGCGAGGCAACAAAACCAACACACAGCACTTGCTTCTCCAACAACTGTAAAACAACCAACTGATGAAGTGGTCCACAATGCCAGCAATGTTGCTCTCTAACATTCTGTAGAGAGTCCGTAGATAGTAAGCACATGAAAGCTGTCAGGTCAAAACAAACTTGAAGCCTCGCAGGGAATTTTTGTCAGGTCGGTCATTTTCATTTGGTTTCATCCAATTTTTCACCATTCTGGAATCTGGATGCCAATGTGCACCCTTCAAAGCTGTCATTTGAACCTCCTGCCTCAAGCAATGTAGAAACCAACCAATGATTGCAGCATAAGACAGTGTGGATGGCCAAAAGATCATTGGATCTGTTGGGATTGTTTGGTCTTGGCCCATTGGAAAAGGAAGAAATTGACAGTTGTCAATGTGTTGCATCTTCTTTATCAGCTTGCATGACAGATCTGAAGCAGTTAGGAAGAACATTCATAACACAATTTCAGCACAATTGAAAAAGATGTGAAGAAGATGTGAAACACTTTTTCATCCAATTTGGTACCTCTTCTTTCATCCCCAAAGCTAAACCCTAACTTTGGCTACTAGCCAAGTAGGTGAAGTCTTGCAAACTGTGCTCTTGTAGGGGGAGTTTCAAAAAAGTGCGTCAAAAAAAGTGTGCTCTTTCACTGTGGCAAGCACTGTACACAAGCACACTTGAAGTGTGCTGACTGCTGACATGCACTTTTAAATGCATTAAGTCCAAAGGATCATCACTGTTAAGCACAAACTTGTGATGACACTTTTGTTAACTTAAATCCACACAAATTCGTTATGTCCAGAGAAACTGTCATCTGATTTTTTTAAGTCCAATTTTTGATGACATTTGTAACACACCCTAGCACACTTTGCCTACTTATGGGAGCGCACTTTTTTGAGTCACAAGCGCACTTGAAGTTTGGGTCCACTGTGGACCAAGCAGTAGGGAGCACACTTGAAGTTTGGGTCCCCACAAAACTACTGTGGACCAAGCAGTACCGAGCACACTTGGAGCACACTTTCAGAGCGCACTTTTTTCATTTTCGCCCTCTTGTAGCTACTGTAGCCAGTGCGATATTCAATCGTTCCCCGTGAATGCCAGTGCCCTACTCCGAGTAATCTAGTGTGTTGCAACTTATACTTCTTCGCCGGTATCGGTGACAGAAGAGTAGTAAGTAATCTGTAAGCGCGACCAAAAAGTTACAATGGATTTAATAGTCGTGTCAAACGGTCAGATATGATGTAGAAATCCTTTAATTGCCACCACATTTTAAGTTCCCCCGTGCTGGAAATTTCCACAGCCCCGCTAACTAGCTAGCTATACCAGTCGAGAAGCCTGTGTTCCTGACACTCACACGCGTCCATTTGATACGTCCCATTTCTGTAATTAAGACTCCTACTACTAGACTAGTTGAAGCATTTTCGTGGGCCTTGGACCCTTGCATGGTGTCATCCAGCAATCCTTGAATTGCTAGCTGGAGGTTACATACCAGTTTGCAAGAGCTGCTACTCTGTCTACTACAATTGTATTGGTCAAGCACCAGTGGAGGGCCAGAATGAATCGCTCCGCGTCTTGGTGAACAATAAGCGCTTGCTCTCGCTTTCAGACAGAGAGTTTTCATGTGATGCTCGACAATGAATGAAGGAGGTGCTGGACCTGCGGACGACAACCGCAGATACACTCAACTGGTATGGTCTTGCCTTGGAAGAGTAAGGAAACGACGAGACAACACCATCTCTTGATAGGCCGCCCCGCTCCTCCTCTCTCCGTCTTGTCCGTTTGCTGGGTAAGCAGACAGGCCGGAGGAGATGTCTTCAGTGTGTGACACGGCGGAGCATAAGAGCGAAGTCGTCAACACTCCCGCCGCTACTTAATGTTGAAGCATGGAGGATGAGAACCCAAGTCTATGCCCGCCGATTAGGACATACAACTCCAGAATGCACCGGCTTTGCATGCTTGATGATGGGTCCGTTTGTAAGTACAATTGAACCTGGTGGCTCCCCAGCAAGTGAGGGATTCTTTGCCCACTCGGAAATTGAGCTTTGCGGAAGAGCTGCGCTCCGTGACTCTCTCTGCCCTTACTGTATGAGAGTCCGGTATCTGGTGAAGTTTCTCTAAAGGCTGGGGTTCTGGGGTGTGAAATACTGTAAGCGAACAACACAGAAACTCTCCCTGCGGAAGGCTTGCCTGGGGAACCGGGCAAAGCACATTTCAGTTGACCCGGCCCCAGCTTTACTACAGTGGCTCCTGTAATATCACATCCTGCGCCGCCGCTGGCTAATGCTCCTAGTCAATCCAGCCTACAGTCGTTCCATCTATGCAACAACCTGCCGCTCTACCTCCCTTCCATCTCAAACGCCACAAGTTGACCGAGCTGCGGCCCTGCAATAACAACACACCCCGAGGCTGCTCCGGCTCTACCCAGCCTTACCCTACTTACAACCGTTCCACCTTGCTGTCCAATAACCTGCCGCTGCTTCCCTTCCGTCTCAATCATTACACACAAACACACACAGGCGCCTCCGTCCTCACGCCCATGCATGTATGGATGTTATTGCCATGACCTATAGTAGGCTTCTTGCGATGTGATCTTTGCCCACAAGTAACTGTCCTACAGACATGCACCGGCAAAGACAGACACCTGCCTCCCGGCGCCACAAGCTCTCCTGTATTTCCAAAAGAGCTAGAGAATTTCAACCGGCATCCTACGCTGAACTCACTCCATCTTGGACATCTGTATGGGATCACTGCTGTGTGAGAAGATTGTCTTCTGACTCGGAATCCAAACCCGCTTTTACTTCATCAGGTACCCGCTACAATTATGTTTGGTCCACGTGGTGCAGGGGGGGTTTTGCGGTTATTCCTATTCAGCATATGCGGGTTTTCAATGTTTGTCCTCCTTGTTCCAATGATTGAGGCAGGAAGGTGCAAGAAAAACCTTTCTAGAAATATCCAATCCGCCGCTCACTGTCACCTTTTTGGGATTGGAAAGAAAATGTCATCTGCTCGGCTATTTTGATTTATCAAAAGTATCGATTTAAATCCAAGCAAGTTGGCGAATCCTGATGATAAACCAAGTCGGGTGAATACTGTTATACTGTATGAACATGCATGCAAGGGGAGCGATATGGCCGCCAACACATTTCGCTGCCTCTATTCCCAATCTCCCCGGCCCTCCTCCATGTATCCGCATGGAAGTGACAAGGTTGCACAGTAACATTCCTCTGCACCACAGCAACAAACAACACGTCGACAATGGTGTTCCTCGCCAGCAAGCCAGTCGAACCAAGTCATCCTTTGTCGGACTAGTAGAAGGGGGACGATGTGTCAGTCATCTCGCCATTTCAGTTCACTGCCGACAGGATATTCTTTCTAGAAAAAAATCCTTCTTGTTACTCTCCAATAATGACAGAGGAAGCGATCGGCCGATCAAACCAAACCATTCCGACTTGGATCCTCCGGTGGGTTGATTCGTCATTCGCTTAGATCGCCACTTCTTTTTATGAAATGTTTGGCGTCTTATCACAAGTGTCCGCCGGTGATGGACAAAATTTGGTCTATCCTCTGCACTTTGGTGAGTTTGTTCTTTGTCAGCTATCAACCTTTCATCTTTTTCGCACCCTTCTCTTCTCATTCATTCCCAACAGGCCTATTCCATCCTGTAACATTCCAGAAGCAACATTCCAGAAGCAATCATCGACGCCTTGATGCACTGGAAGCATCACGCATCCATGAAACTTCTGCTACAATTGTACCTGTATCCATACAGAAAGAATCATAGCTCAAGTAACCGAACACCGGCCAGCCAAGATCTAGTAGAAAGCTATGTATGGGAAAATCAATAGATTGTTGCTTGCTTCTGTCATAGTTTGCGAGTTCTTTTCGTCCAGCAGCAGAAGCCTCCTTTCTACAGCATCACGAGCTCCACAGAATTGTCCCTAAGTCCTGATGGAGAAAGAAGTGTGGGACCTACTCTATCTGTAGTCTACAACAACGTGCGTGGTGCGACGTAGCACTCAACTGTTTGGATTTGCTTTTCAATTTGAGAAGCTACTGGTATCATACATCTTTATCCACCTTCAAGAAGAGGGGCTTCAGGGACAGATGACAGACAAATTTGAGAACTTGACATAACTACGACAGTACCGATGTCGTACCGGCCATGTTCTATCACCTGACGGATGTTGTTGCATGCATTGCTGTGCAATTAATTAAACCGGTTCTACAGTTCAACAGTGTAGCATCTGCTCAACGGTATCACTGAGCGCGGTAACTTACTGTTGCTACGACGTACTATGTAGCGCACTACACGTCCACCTCCGAGTACGTCGTACCAACTAGCTACTAGCTAGTCAGTACTAGCTAGTACAGTCATAATATTCAATTTTCTACTGGTGCACACTACCGGCACTCGTACCTGGCTATTACGTCGTACCGTGCAGCTGGTTTTACCTACGTATACTTCTAGCTTGTAGTACGATACCCACCATTTTCAATCACAAAAGGCCAGGCCAATGAATTCTGTTTTTTATTGAAAACCCCCGCCCCCAACTTGTATTGTCGTGCTCGTGTCGAA
>Ga0163149_10005213_pt1 | contig 13810 bp, 8 predicted proteins | sample OliLakLV19MP5G1_FD_148604 | JGI IMG/M metagenome (GOLD analysis project Ga0163149, IMG submission 148604) | Freshwater microbial mat bacterial communities from Lake Vanda, McMurdo Dry Valleys, Antarctica - Oligotrophic Lake LV.19.MP5.G1 | ecosystem: Environmental > Aquatic > Freshwater > Lake >...
GTGTCAAAAAAGAAGATGTCGAACGTGGCCAAGTCCTTTCCAAACCAGGTTCCATTAAACCTCACACGAAGTTTAAAGCTACGGTTTATATCCTGAGCAAAGACGAAGGTGGCCGTCACACGCCTTTCTTCGCAGGTTATCGCCCCCAGTTTTATTTCCGCACGACAGACGTGACCGGTATCGCCAACCCTAAAGAAGGTGTCGAAATGGTTATGCCTGGTGACAACATCGAGCTGACCATCGAACTCATCACCCCAGTGGCGATGGAACCGCAAATGCGCTTCGCCATTCGTGAGGGTGGACGCACCGTCGGTGCGGGTCGTGTTATCGAAATCATTGCGTAAACGGCATTTGTCGTTTAACTTAATCAATTCGAGAAAACGCCAAATTCGTGCGAGCGGGTTTGGCACTTCTCTTTGTAACAATTTTAGGGCAGTAGCTCAATTGGTAGAGTACCGGTCTCCAAAACCGTGGGTTGTGGGTTCGAGTCCCCCCTGCCCTGAACACTAGAAAAGCAATGGAAGTATTTAAATTAGGTGGTAGTTGGTGGATAGCCGGATTAATATACGGCTTAAGCCTCATTAGCATAGTCATTCTGGTCTTGTACAGAACCCGGATCGTGCGCTTCATTCGTGAAGTCCGCATTGAACTAGGGAAATGCACGTGGCCTTGGGATCCAGAACAAACGGGATTTCGTAAGTATAAAGTGCTCATTGATACGACCATAGTAATTTGCGTGGTTACTCTACTAATGGGTGGCTACATCACAGGCTTCGATTTTGCGATCAACAAACTCGTTGGTTGGTTGGTAAATTTCTAATATCATGAGTGAAGAATTATTAAGTTCGTTAGACGAGATTGAACCTACGCCACGGAAATACCCTTCCCAATGGTTTGCTATCCATGTTTTATCCGGACACGAAGACAAAGTGCGCAAGCACATGAATAGTCGTGTTAAGATCGAAGAACTTGGTGATTATATCCATGAAATCGTCATTCCCACGGAACGTATTTCTGAGGTGAAGCGCGGCAAAAAAATCGAGACGGAACGCAAGCTTTATCCTGGGTATGTATTTGTTTCCATCTATCTTTATGACGAAGAAAAAAAATTCGTTGGTCCTACGTGGTATTTTATTCAAGAAACTCCTGGAGTAATCGGCTTTGCCGATGGGGATCACCCCATTCCCATGCGTCCCTTTGAAGTGGAGGGTATGCTTTCACAAATTCGTGAGAAGGAAGAACGTGTTACACCTAAGATTTCCTTTGCCTTGGGCGATAAGGTTAAGGTCTGTGACGGTCCCTTTGAAGGTCAAGAAGGTTTGGTTGGAACGGTGGATGAAGAGCGTGGTCGTGTGCAAGTGGACGTGAGCATCTTCGGTCGTTCGACACCTGTTGAGTTGGAATACTGGCAAGTTGAGAAACTTTGATCGGTTGATGGTTTAAGCGTTAACGAAAAAATTATTTATGGCAAAAGAAGTAGTAGCAAATATTAAGTTGCAGATTCCAGCGGGAGCTGCGAACCCAGCACCACCAGTAGGTCCAGCGTTAGGTCAGGCAGGCGTCAACATCATGGCGTTCTGTAAAGAGTTCAACGCTAAAACCCAAAAAGACGCAGGGAATATTTTACCTGTAGTCATCACGGTTTATAAGGATAAAACCTTTACCTTTATCACCAAGAGCCCACCAGCGGCTATCTTGTTGAAAAAAGCGGCTGGCATTGCGGCTGGTTCCAAAGAACCCAACAAAATCAAAGTTGGTAAGGTGACCCGTAAGCAAGTCGCTGACATTGCTAAGTTGAAGATGAAAGATTTAAACGCTCGTACGGATGCTGCTGCCTTTAAAATTATCGCAGGCACGGCACGTCAAGCAGGTATTGAAATTATTGATTAATTTAAAGAGATCAGCTTGGAGTAAAATCTAAGCTGAGCATAAAAGCAGGAGAGTTGAAGTTGACTTTGGTTAATGAAAGCTCGTTAAAACTGCAATAAAGGAAAAAAATGGCTAAAAAACCAAGTAAGCGGTATCGCAAAGCGGCAGAGCTCGTTGATGCGACGAAAACCTATAAACTAGAAGAAGCGGTGCAGATTCTTAAAAAAATGCCTGCTGGTAAATCAGATCCTACGGTTGAACTTTCGTTCAATTTGGGAGTTGACCCCCGCCAGAGCGATCAAATGATCCGTGGCACGGTAGCTCTCCCTCATGGTTCTGGAAAGAATGTGCGTGTCCTCGTTTTTGCCACAGGCAAAGCGGCGGAAGATGCCAAAGCAGCTGGAGCGGACTTCGTCGGTTTTGAGGATTTAATTAAGAAGGTTACAGAAGGCTTTCAAGGCTTTGACGTAGCCGTAGCCACTCCTGAAGCTATGACGGAAGTCCGGAAGCTCGGAAAAGTGCTTGGACCTCGTGGCTTGATGCCCAATCCTAAGACGGGAACCGTTTCTGAAGACGCCGCCCGCGCAGTGCGGGAATGTAAGGCAGGCCGAGTCGAGTATAAGATCGATAAGACATCTAACCTCACTGTGGTCTGTGGTAAAGTCTCATTTGATGAGAAGTTACTTGGTGAAAATATTACGACAGTCTTAACTGCCATTGCACGAGCCAAGCCCTCTAGTGCTAAAGGTCGTTATATTAAGAACTGCGTATTATCTTCCACGTTTTCACCCGGCTTGAAGCTGGACGTTTCCGCTCACACGGCGAACTAAACCTGAAAGTAACACGAACCGAAAATAGTACACAAATGAGAAAAGAAAAAATTTCCGTAGTCAGTGAAGTTCAGGAATGGGTTCAGAAATCACCCTTTGTTGTGGTGGTTGATTATACCGGCACCACCGTGGGTCAATTTAGTGAATTACGCTCACGTTTGGATGGAGTTAAGTCCGAAATCCACGTGGTTAAAAACACCTTTTTACGCCGCGCCTTGAGTGATGCTAAATTACCTGAAGTGGATAGCTATCTGAGTGGTCAGACGGCTGTTGTCTTTGGTCAATCCGACATTGCTGCCACGGCCAAGATCCTAAAAAATTTCAGTTCTGAATTCCAGAAGCCTAAAGTCCGTGTCGGACTCGTGGGCGAAGTCATTTTAGATGCAGACCAAGTGGCTAAGATTGCTGACCTTCCCTCGCGCGAAGTGTTGCTCTCCCAGTTGCTCGGCTTGCTCAATACCCCGGCACAACGCTTGGCTCGGATCATCAACACGCCTGCTTCCCAGCTGGCGCAAGTTATCAAAGCACACGTCGAGAAGGGCGAATAAACTTTTGGCCTTGTCCTCAATTGGGGACGGGGCCGGAAACAACAAAAAGGCAATGTGTTTTCTCTAGCCTAGAAGCCTTTCTGGGATAATAGGGCGACAGGTGTTGTCCACTAGAAAAACCGAAAAAACCTGGAGTAAAGATGGGTGAAAGAAGCTAAAGCTTCTGGATTCCATCTCCTAAATAAAAGTATGGCAGCAGATCTAGATACATTAGTAAGTCAGCTCAGCACTCTAACCGTGTTAGAAGCAGCTGATCTCGTGAAGAAACTTGAAGAAAAGTGGGGAGTTAGTGCCGCAGCACCTGTTGCTGCAGCCGCCGCTGGTGCCGCTGGTGCCGCCGCAGCCCCTGCTGAAGAAAAGACCGCATTTGACGTGATCTTAAAAGAAGCCGGAACGAATAAAATCGGCGTTATTAAAGAAGTCCGTGCCGCTGTTGCAGGCTTGGGTCTGGCTGAAGCCAAGGCTCTGGTCGAAAGCGCACCGAAGACGCTCAAAGAAGGTGCTACGAAGGAAGAAGCGGAAGACATCAAGAAAAAGCTTGAAGCCGCTGGCGCCAAAGTCGAAATCAAGTAAGGTTTCTTCTTACACAGGATCGGGAGGCTTTAAAATCTCCCGATACCTGACATTTTTATGAAAACCCGGCGTTAAGTCGGTCAGTGTAGAGTAAACGTTAAAAGACAAGGCAAGCAAATATGGTTACGGCACATACGGGTGAACGCATTAACTTCGGTAAAATAGTGGACGCTATCGAAGTCCCTAATTTAATTGAGGTACAGCTCAAATCCTACGAGGATTTTCTACAAATAGGTTTGCCTGCAAGCAAACGGAAAAAGGAAGGATTACATGCTGTGTTTTCCGAAGTTTTCCCGATCGAAAGCTATGATGAAAAGATCAAGCTTGAGTTTGTTGATTATGAAATTGCTGAAGCAAAGATGTCCTCGTTAGAGTGTCAGCGCGAGGGTGCTACCTACGCTGCGCCTCTCTATGTCACCTTCCGCCTTCGTAACGAAGGCAACGTGATCGAAGAACGTGTGTATATGGGTGAACTGCCCATGATGACAGAGCGCGGCACTTTTATTGTCAACGGTGCTGAACGTGTTGTCGTTAGTCAGCTGCACCGCTCTCCTGGGATTTGTTTTGAATCCAGCATTCATGCCAACGGTAAGACGCTTTTTTCTTTCCGTATTATTCCTGATCGTGGTTCATGGCTAGAAGTGGCTTTTGACACGAGCGACTTAATGTATGTGCATTTAGATCGACGCAAACGTCGTCGTAAATTTTTGATCACGACTTTCTTGCGTGCTCTCGGTTACAGCTCCAACGAAGAGATTCTGAGCTTGTTCTATCAAATCGAAGATTTCAGCTTGAATACTAATCTCGATGAGGAAATGATCAGCTATAAAGTGCTGATAAATGAAGTGCGTGACACAGCTAACCAAGATTTAGTTGTTGCTCGTGCTTTTGAACCTCTGACGAAGACAACCGTTCGCCAGTTGCTTGACCTCGGCATTCATGTTGTGAACGTCGTGGATATTCGTAACGATGATACAGTTATCCGCTGCTTAAAGAAGGATCCAACACGTGATACAGAAGATGCTCTAAAGGATATTTACAAACGACTCCGTCCTGGCGATCCACCGACAGTGACGAATGCTAAGGCTCTCCTTAAGCGTTTATTCTTTGATGCGAAGCGTTATGACATCGGACGTGTGGGTCGTTATAAGATCAACCAAAAATTAGGTCTCGGCGTTGAACAAGAGATGCGTGTGTTGACCAACGAAGACATCATCGCCTCTACCAGCTACGTGATTAATTTAAAACAAGGCGAAGGCTCTACGGACGACATCGATCATTTAGGCAGCCGTCGTGTGCGTGCTGTAGGTGAGTTGCTCGCCAATCAATGCCGCACGGGATTAGCCCGCACGGAGCGTTTGGTGAAGGAACGTATGACGTTGTTTGATGTGAACACGGAAGGGATGACTCCGCAAAAGCTGATCAATCCCAAGGCGCTATCCGCCGTGATCCGTGATTTCTTCGGACGCAGTCAGCTTTCGCAATTGATGGATCAAACCAATCCGCTTTCTGAGTTGACTCATAAACGCCGTCTTTCCGCTCTGGGACCAGGAGGTCTTAGCCGTGATCGCGCTGGATTTGAAGTCCGTGACGTGCATCCCTCGCACTACGGTCGTATTTGTCCCATTGAAACTCCTGAAGGTCCTAACATTGGGTTGATTTCTTCTATGTCGAGCTTTGCTCGTATTAACGAATTCGGTTTCATTGAAACACCTTACCGTAAGGTGACTGGCGGGAAGGTGACAGAGAAGATTGATTATCTAACTGCCGACCAAGAAGAAAACTACATCGTGGCGCAAGCTAACGCCGCTTTAGGTAAGAACATGGAGTTCACCGCAGAAAAGGTATCTGTGCGTCATAAGGGCGATTTCTTAGAAGTTAATCCTGCTAAAATCCATTACATGGACGTATCCACTAAACAGCTGGTTTCCGTGGCGGCTGGTTTGATTCCGTTTTTAGAGCATGATGATGCTAACCGTGCCTTGATGGGTTCCAACATGCAACGTCAAGGTGTGCCCTTGATCAATCCTGAAGCTCCTCTGGTAGGCACGGGCATTGAAGGCAAAGTCGCACGTGATTCTAAAGCGGTCGTTCTGTGCGAAGGTAGCGGTAAAGTTGCTTCCGTCACGGCGAATGAAATCATCGTAACGAAAGATGGCGAACTTCCCGAAGCTAAGAAGAAAGTTAAGGGCGAAGCTGATACTGGCGTTTACAGCCATAAGCTTCGTAAATACATGCGCTCCAATGCGGGCACGTGTGTGAACCAACGTCCTCTGGTCAAGAAAGGCCAGAAAGTCACCAAGGGTCAAGTCATCGCCGACGGTCCTTGCACCGATCAAGGTGAACTAGCTCTGGGTCGTAATGTCCTTGTGGCCTTCATGCCTTGGAATGGTTATAACTTTGAAGATGCTATTCTTATCAGTGAAAAGATTGTTAAGGAAGATATCTACACCAGTATTCATATCGAAGAGTTTGAAATTTCAGCTCGCGACACGAAACTAGGACCAGAAGAAATCACGCGTGACATTCCTAACGTAGGGGATGAAGCCTTGAAAAATCTCGGGTCTGACGGGGTTGTCCGTATCGGTGCGGAAGTCGTCCCTGGTGATATCCTCGTCGGTAAGATCACGCCTAAGAGCGAAACCGAACTGGCTCCAGAAGAACGCTTACTCCGTGATGTTAAGGACTCTTCATTGGTTGTTCCTTCGGGAACCTATGGCATCGTGATGGATGTCAAGGTAACTGCTGGTAACACGAAGGTTCGTCTTGAAAAGATTTCTCCCACTGAGGCGAAACGCCAAGGCAAAGCTATCGGTGACAAATACACCAAGAAGATGACTGAGCTGACCGAAGAGTTAACGCAGTCTTTATCCAACATCTTGTTGAATGAAAAAATTCCTCTGGATGTGGTCAACGCCGAAACGGGCGAAATCATTATTCCGGCCAATCGTAAAATCACCAAGACCCTCTTGCGTAAGATGGCAGCGGTTTATGATCATATTGAAATTGATCCTAGCCCGATCCGGATTAAAATTCGCGAAATTATCAGTGCCTTTGAAGCGAAGTTCCAGCAGTTGGAAAACGAGAAGGAAATGGAAATGGATCGCGTTGAAGCTGGGGACGATATCGATCCTGGCATCATCAAACAGGTCAAAGTCTATGTCGCCTCGAAGCGTAAGCTTTCGGTCGGAGATAAGATGGCGGGTCGTCACGGAAACAAAGGCGTCGTGGCTAACATCGTGCCTGAAGCGGACATGCCTTTCCTTCCTGATGGTTCTCCAGTGGATATCGTTTTGAATCCTCTCGGTGTGCCTTCACGTATGAACGTGGGTCAGGTTTTGGAAACGCATTTAGGTATCGCAGCTCGTATTCTAGGCTTTAAAGTGGCGACTCCTGTGTTTGACGGTATTCCGGAATCTAAGATTCGTTCTTACTTAAAAGAAGCTGGCTTAGCTGAAGATGGGAAGACGGTTCTTTATGATGGCCGCACGGGTGAGTCCTTTGATCAACGCGTCGTGGTCGGTCAGATCTATATGCTAAAGTTGGGTCACATGGTGGCAGATAAGATTCACGCTCGCGCTGTTGGACCTTACTCCTTAGTTACTCAACAGCCGCTTGGTGGTAAGGCGCAATACGGCGGTCAGCGTTATGGAGAAATGGAAGTGTGGGCCATGGAAGCTTATGGCGCCGCTTACACTCTGCAAGAAATGCTCACCGTTAAATCCGATGACGTTCCAGGCCGCACGCGTATCTATGAAAGCATTGTCAAGGGTGACAATTCTTTACAAGCGGGCACTCCTGAGTCCTTTAATGTTTTGATTAAGGAAATGCAGAGTCTTTGCCTCGACATCAAGGTTGGTGAACGCAGCAAGGACGGCTCAGACCAAATTAAAAATCAGAATGATGATTTCGGTGAAGCCGCCTAAACTCCGCCAGACGATTTAAAATTACCCAAGCAAAAGACACAAGACGTATTAACAGCAGATAAAGCACTACCTTATGAGCAAAGAAAAACAATCAGCACGTGAGATTCTCGGCGCAGAACGCGCAGTCGGTTTTGATGAAGTGGCTATTTCCATCGCATCTCCAGAGACAATTATGTCGTGGAGCCGTGGCGAAGTAAAAAACCCAGAGACGATTAACTACCGGACATTTAAGCCAGAGTTTGGTGGTCTTTTTTGCCAACGTATTTTCGGGCCTGTAAAGGATTACGAGTGCGCCTGCGGTAAGTACAAACGTATCAAGTATAAGGGTGTGATTTGTGATCGTTGCGGTGTCGAAGTCACTCTCTCTCGCGTCCGCCGTGAACGCATGGGTCACATTGAGTTGGCCGTGCCTGTTTCCCATATCTGGTATTACAAATGTATGCCTAGCCGTATCGGCTTAATGATGGACATGACAGCACGTGAACTTGAGCGCGTGATTTATTATGAAGATTATCTTGTAATTGATCCCGGCAATACGCCCTTAGAAGCTAAGCAGCTTTTGAGCGAAATTGAGTATCGTGAAGCGCAGGAGCAGTATGGTGATGGCTCTTACTTAGCTAAGATGGGTGCCGAAGCCATTCGCGAATACCTCAAGCGTCTTGACTTAGACACCGTGATTAAAGATTTGGAAGTAGCTCTCGTTTCAACCAAGAGCAAACAGCTTCGTAAAAAAATCTCTAAGCGTTTGAAGTTGACCCAAGGTTTCTTATCCTCCGCCAGTCGTCCTGAGTGGATGATTTTGGAAATCTTGCCCGTGATCCCACCAGATCTGCGTCCCTTAGTTCCCCTTGAAGGTGGCCGTTTTGCTACATCGGATTTAAACGACTTATATCGCCGCGTCATTAACCGTAACAACCGCCTGCGCACCTTGCTTCAGTTGAAGACACCTGAAGTCATCATTCGTAACGAAAAACGCATGTTGCAAGAAGCCGTTGATGCGTTGATGGATAACGGTCGTCATGGCCGTCCCGTCACCGGTGCAGGAAATCGTCCTCTAAAATCTCTCTCTGACATGCTCAAGGGTAAGACAGGCCGTTTCCGTATGAACTTGCTCGGTAAACGTGTGGATTACTCCGGACGTTCCGTCATTGTGATCGGACCAGAATTGAAACTCAACCAGTGCGGCTTGCCTAAGAAAATGGCGCTCGTTTTGTTTGAACCTTTCATCATCCGTCGTTTGAAAGAACTCGGCTATGTGCATACCGTGCGCAGTGCTAAGAAATTGATCGAACGTCGCGAGCCTGTGGTTTGGGACATTCTAGAAGAAGTCACCATGGGCCACCCCGTTCTATTGAACCGTGCGCCTACCTTGCACCGTTTATCTGTGCAGGCTTTTGAACCTGTCTTAATTGAAGGTGACGCTATCCGCGTGCATCCTTTGGTTTGTACGGCTTATAATGCTGACTTTGACGGTGACCAGATGGCCGTTCACGTTCCCCTATCCGTTGAAGCGCAATTAGAAGCTCGCATCCTTATGTTAGCACCTAACAACATCTTCGGGCCTTCCAATGGACGCCCCATTACCACGCCTACACAGGACATCACACTGGGTTGCGCTTTCTTGACCGCCAACCCAAAGAAGGCCGTCGTGAAGGGTAAGGAAAAAGCTCGTCTTTGCATCATGGATGACGCAGACGAAGTTCTCTACGCCTACACGGATGGCATGTTAGCCTTGCATTCTCCTGTGCTCTTTAAGAACCCTGATGCTGGTAAGACTACCATCTACGGTGACCCTACGAGTAAGTTAATCGAAACCACTCCAGGTCGTATTATTTTCAATAGTATCTGGCCGAAAGATCTGGGCTTCTACAACAAAAAAGCTGGTAAAAAACAGCTCGGTGACATCATCAACCGTTGCTACCAAGTTTGTGGTCACGCCACAACGGTTCGCACCTTAGATGACATGAAAGAGATCGGTTTTAAATACGCCACTAAGGCTGGTATTTCTATCGGTATCGATGACATGATCATTCCTGAAGAAAAAGGTGAAGTCGTCAAGAAAGCTCATGAATCCGTCAAAACGGTTCATAACCAATACAACCAAGGTGCCATCACCGACGGTGAGCGTTATAACAAAGTGGTCGATATCTGGACTCAAGCAACCGAAGAAGTCGCTAGTGCGGCCTTCCGTTCCTTGGAATACAATAAAGGCCAAGCCGAAATTAACCCTGTTTTCCTCATGGTGGATTCTGCCGCCCGAGGCAATCGTAACCAAGTGCGTCAGCTCTCAGGTATGCGTGGTTTGATGGCTAAGCCCTCCGGCGAAATCATCGAGCAACCCATCGTGGCTAACTTCCGCGAAGGTCTCACCGTCTTGGAATACTTTATCTCCACCCACGGAGCTCGTAAGGGATTGGCCGACACCGCTCTGAAAACCGCTGACTCTGGTTACATGACTCGTAAGCTCGTGGACGTGGCTCATGACGTGATCATCACGGAACATGACTGCGGCACGGTCAAGGGCATCACAGTTGAAGCTGTTTACGAAGGTGAAGATGAAATCGTCAAACTGCGCGAGCGCATCATGGGTCGTGTTTCTTGTGACGATATTGTTGATCCCGTCAGCGGAAAAGTTGTCGTTGCTGCAAATGGACTAATTGATGAGAAAATCGCTGAAGCCATCGAAGCTCTAGGACAAGAAAGAGTTCGTATCCGCTCTGTCCTCACCTGCGAAACCCGTCGTGGCGTTTGCAGTAACTGTTACGGCCTAAACCTTGCCACAAACAAAATGGCCAAACTCGGTGAAGCCGTCGGTATCATTGCAGCTCAGTCCATCGGCGAGCCTGGCACACAGTTGACCATGCGTACGTTCCACATTGGCGGAACGGCCTCGCAGGTTTTCAAACAACCTCAGATCAAAGCGAAAAATGATGGGATTGTTCGTTACTCCGAACTTAAGACCGTGCAGGCTCTTGACGGCACGCACATTGCTTTGAATAAGAGCGGCACCATCAGCATCCATTTGGAAGACGGACGTGAACTAGAAAAGTACACCATTGTCATCGGTTCTGTAATCAGCGTCGCTGAAGGGGACAAAGTTAAAAAAGGTCAAATGTTTGTTCAATGGGATCCGTATAACGTTCCTATCTTGACCGAGAAAAGTGGCACCATTGAGTTCCGTGACATCATTGAAGGTGTAACCATGAACCGTGAACAAGATGAGACAACCAAGATGGTTGAAACTGTCATCATTGAACACAAAGAAGATTTGCATCCGCAAATTCTAGTTGTGGATGATAAAGGCCAACCTCTTGCGGCCTATTCTATTCCTTCTGGTGCTCACATTGAAGTTCAGGAAGGTGGTAAAGTGAAAGCTGGACAACGTCTAGCTAAGACACCCCGTAAAGTTGCTAAGACTAAGGACATCACGGGAGGTCTTCCCCGCGTTGCTGAATTATTTGAAGCTCGTAAACCCAAGGACGCTGCCGAGATCGCTAAGATTGATGGCGAAGTTAATATGGGCGGCACCTCACGCGGCAAAAAATTACTCATCATTAAAGACAAGGAAACTGGTCTGGAAGAAGAGCATCAAATTCCGCTTTCTAAGCATCTCATCGTTTATCAAGGAGACATGGTCAAGAAAGGTCAGCAGCTGACCGAAGGGCCTGTTATTCCCCATGAAATTCTCGAAGTTTGCGGACCGCAGGAATTACAGGAATACCTTGTGAACGAAGTCCAAGAAGTCTATCGCCTCCAAGGTGTAGAAATCAACGACAAGCACATTGAAACCATCGTGCGCCAAATGTTACGCAAGGTCAAAGTGACTGAGCCCGGCGATACCATGTTCCTCTGGGCTGACCAAGTTGATCGTCTGGCCTTTGAAGAAGAAAACCGGAAAGTCTCCGCTAAAGGTGGTAAACCCGCCGAAGCTTCTCCCGTCCTTCTTGGCATAACCAAAGCCTCCTTGGAAACAGAAAGCTTTATCTCGGCAGCATCATTCCAAGACACCACACGTGTCCTGACCGATGCGGCTACTCTAGGTAAGAGCGATCGTCTCCGTGGCTTTAAGGAAAACGTCATCATGGGTCACCTCATCCCTGCAGGAACGGGTTTCCACACCTACCGCCGTATTCGCCTCGTTAAACTAGGTGAAGAAATCGGAGATCCTCTTGTCGGCATGGAAGATCCTGTTAAAGATGAAGAAACCCAGCGTAACAAAGTAGCCTTAGAGCTACCCGAAGCCTTCGTTGGTTAAGTAGCAAAAAGTTGCAACAAATAAAAACTCCGCTGGATACGTCCAGCGGAGTTTTTTGTTTCCGTTCGTAAGCATCATAGACTGAGCTACTGAGTGAAAAGCTGAAAGACTGAAACGCTGAAAAGAATTCAAGAATCCGCATTTTTCTTCTGGTCCGTGTCCCGTATTACTCCGTTCCCCTCATAGCCTGCCCTTCCCGCTTTGCGGGAAGGGTGGTAAATTCTCCGCCTTGCTGGTGCCTTCCCCCATTTTCCTATTTAGCACGTTTATCGAGAAAAAGTGCCTCTGGGTTTGTGCGTAATCTCTTACATAGTGCGTCCAGCTTAGCCAGCGTTAAGCTTTGCTGTAAGTTCTCTATACGGAATAAAACAGACTTACTAAGCCCGATGCGACTTGCAAAATCCTCGTAGGTTTGCGCTCCTCTTCTCTCTTTGAGAAAGTTAGCCACACGTTTGTCATAAAGAGAAGCTTTCCATTTCACATTCCTAATATCGGAATTTTATATTCCTAAATATGGAATTAATGTTGTATTCTTTACTTGTTCGCTTAATCAAGATATTTATGAATGATTTTTATCAGCTCAGGCAGAGGCTAAGACAGAGGATCATCGTTACCGTTTTTGTATGTTTAGGCTGTGGTGTTACGGTGTTTGGACTGTTTTCTGTGCAAGGAGCCGACACGAACAACAACGGGATGAGCGACATCTACGAGCGAATTTATGGGCTGCCGATGTCAGCCTTGGGGGATGAGGACGGGGATGGATATAGTAACCTAGCGGAGTATTTAATGGGAGGGAATCCTCGGTTGAATGGAGACTTGAGCCATTTCCTTATCTCTACCACATCCAGCGCTAACTTTCCTGTGTTAAGTTGGAGGGGAGCTTGGGGCATGAGGTATCAAGCTCAGCATTCGACCGAACTTAACTCATGGGTAAATGACGGAGTGATCTATACTGCTGCGGGAACAACCGAGACCCATACCTTGACTGATGCGGTGAGTTCATTTCCGAAATACTTCTGGCGCGTGCAAGCATTAGGTTCGGTGGATAGGGATGGGGATGGGTTGAATGCTTGGGAAGAATTCGCCCTAAACACCGACCCAAACCTCCCAGACTCCGACGGGGATGGGGTGATGGATGGGCTGGACTTTTATCCTTTAGACCCCAGCCGTTCCCAGCCCTTAGCTGCGACGCTTGGGGATGTCACAGCACCGAGCATTAATATTGTGCAGCCTACGCCGACAACTCTGGTTCCATGAAATTTTTTTCTATCCTCCTCTTGGGGCTGTTTGCCGTTCCCATCCTGAGTGCGAGCGAGCCTGAGCCAGTTTCCCTAGCTAGGCTTTCCACCAACCCGAGTGCGGCGGAGCTAAGTAGTAATGCGGCTTTACCCTTAGTCTGCATTGCTAGTTCGTCTTCTAATGAAAGCATTGCTCGGGCGGTGACTGCGTGGTTGGAACGAAGCACACCGGATGACTTTACCTCCTTGGAACAGTTCCTAGAAGAAGAGCCGCAATCCCCTTGGGCTCTCAGTGTGCGGGTGCAACTGGCCTATCATTACGATCAAGCGGGCTGGTTTACTAAGGCACAAGGGATGTATCAACAGGCATGGGATGCGGGAAAAAACCTCGTCAGCCCGGAGGGAGTGCTTTTGGCCAATAGTGCGGTGACAGGGCTGGCTCGGAGCAAGGCACGGGTCGGTGAGATGAACTCGTTAGAATCCATTTTGCAGGAAACGCAGGGGCGCATGTTTAGCGGAGCGAGCACGGAACAAATCTCTCAAGCCCGAGGCGGTCTGGATGAGATGAAGG
>Ga0163149_10005214_pt1 | contig 13809 bp, 11 predicted proteins | sample OliLakLV19MP5G1_FD_148604 | JGI IMG/M metagenome (GOLD analysis project Ga0163149, IMG submission 148604) | Freshwater microbial mat bacterial communities from Lake Vanda, McMurdo Dry Valleys, Antarctica - Oligotrophic Lake LV.19.MP5.G1 | ecosystem: Environmental > Aquatic > Freshwater > Lake >...
AGCCCGTGTACCCGGGCACGCCGATGCGCGCGTGGATCCGACCGCCGCGACCCGCCAGAATGCGCGCATGCAACCGGGGGAGCGCGCGCGACGATTCGAAGGCCGACACATCGGCGTGACCGGCGCGGGGACCGGGATCGGACGCGCGATCGCGACACGGCTCGCGAGCGAAGGCGCCGTGCTCTCGTTCTTCGCGCGCGACGCGAAGCGCATCGAAGCGGTCGCCGGCGAGATCCGCGCCAGCGGCGGACGCGCTTCGGCTTTCGCCTGCGACGTGCGTCGACGCACGGATGTCGATCGCGCGTTCGACGCGGCACGCGAAGCGCAGGGAGCTTTCCTCGCGCTCGTCGCGAACGCCGGGATCGGCGGCGCGAACCAGGCGGGCGCCGGGGATCGCTTCGACGATCTCGTGGCGACGAATCTCGTCGGCACCTACAGCACGTTGCGCGCGGCCGAGCGTCACTTGGCGCCGGGTCCCGAGCCGCGTCACCTCGTCGTGATCGCATCGATCCTCGCGCGCATCGGCGTGCCCGGGTACACGGGCTACTGCGCGAGCAAAGCCGGACTTCTGGGGCTCGTGCGCGCGCTCGCGGCCGAGCTCGCACCGCACCATGTGCAGGTCAACGCGCTGTGCCCCGGTTGGGTCGAGACCGAGATGGCGCAGGAAGGGCTCGAAGGCATGGCGCGCGGCATGAACGTCGGCGTCGACGAAGCGCGCCGCATCGCGATGAGCGCGGTGCCGCTCGGCCGCATGAGCCAACCGTCGGAGATCGCCGGCGTCGTCGCCTGGTTGATCTCCCCCGACGCGCGCGGCACGACGGGGCAAGGGATCGACGTCAACGGCGGCGCGTTCATGAGCTGATGCCTTGACCCACGAAACCGAAATCGACACCCGTGGTGCAGCGCAGATCCAGCCGCACGCGCGCATGCTGCTCGAGCGCGCGCGGAAGCTCGAAGCGCTGTCGCTCACCGATCTCACGGCGCGCGTGGCGGACGGATTGGCACGATTGCGGCTCTCGTACGGCCTCGAGATGCGCGATGCGGATCCCGTGCGGGCGTTGCTCGCGGCGTTGCCGCGGACGGAGATCGCGCGTCGCTCGACCGATCTCACAGCCGAACTCGAGGTGGCGCGACAGTCGATCCTGGATCGCGAACGCGCCGCGGCCGAAGTCGATCGACGCTCGGAATCCCTGAAGGAAGCGCTGCGCGAGCGCAGCGCGGACTTGGCGACGGCGTTGGCGCGCGCGGACGAGGCCGTGAGCGCTCGACGTGAGTTGGAAGTCGTGCGCGCCGAGACCGGAACGGTGCGGTCCGAACTCGAGACGTCGAGCGCCGAGCGCGAGGCGTTACGCGGCGAGCGGGACGCTCTGCGCGCCGAGCTGGAAACCGTGCGCGCCGAGCGCGAAGCGCAACTCGCGACACTGGCCGGCGCGCGCCGCGATCTCGCGGACGCGGCGGGCGAACGCACTCGAAGCGCGGCGGAACTCGCGCGATCTCTCGAGGGAGCGCGCGGGCTTTCGTCCGCTCTCGACGAATCCCGTCGGCATGCAGGCGAAATCGAAGCGGAACGCGCACGCGATCGCGCGTCGGTGAATCACGACCTCGTACGTCTCGACCTCGCGCGTTCCGCGCTCGCCGCGGCCGAGGAACGCGCCCTCTCTCGCGTTCGACTCGCGGAAGTGGAGCGCGAGATCGCGAGCGATCACATCGCCGCATTCGAGTCCGAGATCGGGCTCGTGCGCCGCGAACGCGACCAGACGATCGAAGAATTGCGCCGTCTGCAAGCCGAGTTGGAAGCTCGCGCCGCGGCTCACCGCGTCGCGATCACGACTTCGGAACGCGCGCTCGCCGAGAGCGGTCGCGACGCCGAACCCCTGCGCCGCGAACTCGAGTGGCGTCGCCGCGAGATGGACGCAGTGCGCGAAGCCGCGAACGGACTGCGTTGGAAATGGCTCGGCGGTGACGCGGCGGAACGGATCGCAGGCTGGAATCGCGAGGGGACCTCGTGAAAGCCAGCCACGTGGCCGAGTCGGAAGTTTCCACTCAGCTTGATCGCGTCAATCCGCCCGCGCGCGCCGCTCGGCCGGTCAGTGTCGTGATCCCGGCCTTCGAGTGCCGCGCGGACCTCGAAGCCAACCTGCCTCCGCTGCTCGACGAGCTCGAGCGCCGCGCGGTCGGCGACGAAGTCATCCTCGTGGACGATGGGGGCGACGACGGACTCGAGAGTTGGATCGCGCACGCTTTCCCTCCGCCGGCCACGTTCGACTCCGCGCGCGCCGACGTGCGCGTGTTGCGGCGGAAGAAGAACGCCGGCCCCGCTCGATCCGCCGTCGACGGCGCGCGGGCCGCCGGACACGAACTCGTCCTGCTCCTCGGCTGCGAGGCGCGCGTGCGCACGGGATTCCTCGCGCCGCTCGTCGCCGCGCTCGACGACGCGCACGTCGTCGCCGCGTCGCCGCGCATCGTCGGGGCCGACGGATGTGGGCTGCCGCGACTCGTGTGGCGCAACGGTCTTCTCGAGATCGAACCCGGAGACGGCGATGCCAGCGCGAACGAGATCACGGACGCTGCTTACGCGTCGATGTCCGCGCTGCTCGCACGCCGCGACGAACTCGTCGCTGCCGGCTTCGACGCGCGTTTCGCGCCGGGCGACTTGGCCGACGTCGATCTGTCGTGGACATGGAAGCGCGCGGGCCGTCGGGTCGTGACCGTGCCGGCGTCGGTGGTCGAGATCGCACGCGCGGCCGAATCCGCGCCGTCGTCGCGCGCGCTCGAACTGCGCAATCGACTGCTGCTCACGTGGAAGCATCTCGATGACGCAGATCGCCGTCGCGAACACGTCGAGGCGCTGGAAGCCCTCGCGTTGGACGCGTTGCTGGCCTGCGAGCGCAGTCAACTCGCCGCGCTCGTGCTCGCACTCGATTCGAACGACGCGCGCGGTCCGGTCTGACGAACGGCACTCCGACTCGCACGCTGTCGCCCGAACGATCTCGGATCAGGTCGCCGACCCCCCCCGGACGTCCGCTCCCTTCTTCAGACCCGAGATCGCGGGACCATGCGTCACCTGTCCGAGCGCGTCGAATCGCGATCCGTGACAGGGACAATCCCACGAGCGTTCGGCCCCATTCCAGCGCACGACGCAGCCCATGTGCGGACAGGCTGCCGAACTTTCGTGCGCGGTCCCGCGCTCATCGACGTACACCGCGAAGAGATTCAGGCCGCGGCGGAGGATCGCGCCTTCGCCACGCGGAATCTCGCTCGCGTCCGCGACGTCGCCCTTCGCGAACCACGCGCCGTACTCGCGCGCGATGATCAGGTTCTCCCGGATGTACGTTCCAGTCGTGCGGAGTGAACGTCGCCGCGGGTCGTACAGGTCCGCCCAACGGTTGTCGCGGCCCTCGATCAAATCAGTGATCACCCTCCCGGCGATCACGCCGTGCGTCATTCCGTTCCCCGAGTCACCGGTGACGATGTACACGTGCTCGTCGTCGAGGGGATTGCGCCCGATGAAAGCCAACCCGTCGACGGGTTCGAGAACCTCCCCCGACCATCGATTCACGATTGGCCCAGCCGTCGGGAACACGCCGCGCATCCAAGTTTCGAGCTTCGTCCAGCGTGCTTCCGGTTCGTCGTCCTGGCCCGTTCGGTGGTCCTCGCCGCCGACGATGAGGAAATCCGCGTCCGAGTTCCCGGGGTCGCTCGCGAGACGCACGTAGTGATACGGATCCTCCGTGTCCCAGAAGATGGCGCGCGCGACCGAGCCGCGCGGCACGCGCGCGACGACGACGTAGGTTTGCCAGGCGACCTGCTTCGTGTGGATCACCGCCAAGTCGTTGACCGGAGAGTTCGTGGCGACGACGACCGCTCTCGCGGTGATCGTCGGTCCACGTTCGGTCTGGATGCGGCACGGTTCTCCGCCCTCGATCACGTCGGCGTGCGTGTGCGCATGGATGCGACCGCCTCGGCGCTCGATCGCGCGCGCGAGCCCGTGAAGTAGCTTCACGGGATGCAGTTGGAGCTGGTTCGCGAACCGCAACGCCGGACCGGTCTCGTGAGCGAGTGGTGCTCGGCGTTCGAGCGAAACCCCGGGCACGTTCGCGCGACTCACGGCCTCCAACTCCTGCTCGAGGAGCTCCGACTTGTCGCCGAGTTCGGCAAAGAGCCACCCATCGAGTCGCTCGACGTCGCAATCGATGTGTTCGTGCGCGACGATCTTGGCGGTGCGTTCGATCGCCCACGTGTGGCTCTCGGCGAGGAGTCGCGCCGCCTCTCCACCGTGCACGTGCTCCATGTGCGCGTAACGATCGTCGAAAGCGTTCGTGAACTGCGCCGTGGTGCGCCCGGTCATGCCGTCGCCGATCCCGGCTCGGTCGATCACGATCACCGAGCGGCCCGCGCATGCGAGCTCGTAGGCAACGGAAAGCCCGGCAATTCCTGCCCCGATGACGCACACGTCCGCATGTGCGTCGCTCTCGAGGCGCGGGAAGTCGAGAGTGCCGGCTGTCGCCAGCCAGAGAGAAACCGTGTCGCCGGACTGACTGCGCATCCTGCTTCCCTCGTATTCAGTGCGTCGGGTCGCGTCGCTCGACGCGCGGGTTCGCACGCGGCTCGAGCCTCTGTTGCTCAGCGGTCAACTGGACGCCGACGTGGTGCTTCAGGACCAATTCGCCCCCCAGGAATCCGGCGACGCCCGTCAGCGCGACGCCGACGCCGGTCAAGACGACCGCTGCGGTCGTTGCTGGATCCGCGGAGTGACGGTCTCCCCATTGGAGGAACACGTTCACGGCGAACGGGATCAGCGCGACGAGGTTGAAGGCCATGTGCCACATCCCCGTGGCTTTGGCCGGACTCCCGGTCGGGACGCCGAACGCCCAGTCGATGAATCCCGGGATCGAGACGAGAACGACCGCGATCACTCCCGCGAGGTTGGCGTACACACCGATGCGGAACCACATGGCCTCCGCACCGAGCGCCGACGCGACGAAGCAGCCGAATGTGACCAAGTAGAGCGTGATCGGAATGCCGACCAGCATCGTGTGCAGTGGGTGACCACCGACGTTCACCTTGCTGTACAAAAGGGATGCCTCTCTCGCGGTCCGCCGGATCCCCGCGCGCCGGGAGTGGTGGCGCGGACCGAACAGTCCGGTCGAGCAAGAAACGCGCCCGCAGTCCCGGCACGCCTCGAAGATCAGGTCGTCCATCTTCGAGCCGATTTCGATCCGTACCGCGCCTGAGATGGCGAACGCACCGCCGGATGCGCCGGTCGCGCGAGCTCTACCCGTCCGTCAGATCGCCGCGAGCTCGTCCATCAGGCGTGACGCGGCCACCGCTCGGACCCTCTCGGACAGCGCGAACGTCTCCTTCCCGGCGTGCACGACGTCGAGCCGGTCGAGCTCCAGGTCCTCGAGCGACGACCGCATCGAAGCCGTGATCGACGGCGCGTCCGTGCGCTTGAACTCGAAGCCGAGCTTCGTCGATCCGCGCACGACGAGCAGATCGAGCTCGGCTCCGGCGTACGTGCCCCAGAAGTAGGCCTCGCCGCGCTCGACCCGCAGTTGTCGAAGTACCTGTTCGATGAGGAAGCCCTCCCACGAGGCCCCGACTTTCACGTGGCCGTCGAGTTGTCGACGCGTGCGGATGTCGAGCAATCGATGGAGCAGGCCGCTGTCCGTCACGTAGATCTTCGGTGACTTGACTTGGCGCTTCGCGAGGTTCGCGTGCCAGGGCTGGAGCTGCCGCACCGTGAACGTCGCGGTCAGGAGATCGAGGTAGCGCCGCACGGTCGTGTCCGCGACGCCGAACGCGCGCGCGAACTCGGACGCGTTCCAGATCGTGCCGTGCGCGTTGGCGACCATCGTCCAGAAGCGCCGCAGCGTGCTGGACGGTACGCGCAGGCCGAGTTCCGGGATGTCGCGTTCGAGGTAGGTGCGCACGAGGTTCGTCCGCCACCGAAAGCTCGCCTCGTCGTCCTGTGCGAGGAACGAGCGCGGGTAGCCGCCGCGCAGCCACAGGCGGTCGAGCGCGCTGCGTGGCACCTCGTGGAGTCCGAAGCCCGTGAGCTCGTGGAAGTGGATACGTCCGGCCAGGGATTCGGAACCCTGTTTCAGGAGCTCGGGGGCGGCACTTCCGAGCACGAGAAAACGCGCCGGTCGCCGGGGGCGATCGGCGAGAACGCGCAACAGCGGGAACAGGTTCGGCCGGCGCTGGATCTCGTCGAGCACGACGAGGCCGCGCAAGTCGCGCAGCGCGACGCCCGCCTCTCCCAGGCGAGCCTCGTCGGCCGGGTCCTCCAGATCGAAGTGGTGAACCTCTCCGCGGGATACCGCCGCGACCTGCTGCGCCAACGTCGTCTTGCCGATCTGGCGCGATCCGAGGATCGCGACGACGGGGAACTCGCCCAGGCGCGCCAGGACTTCGGTGACTTCGTCGGTGCGGACTACCATGCCATCGACCTGCCTTGAATATTCGGCGGTAGGCGCCGGAAAATCAAGGTACGGTCGCGTAAGCCCAGCGGGCTCCCGAACCCGACGTGGCGGCCAGGGAGGCGGTCCCGCTCTGGGGCACTGCTCAGCCGATGGACAACAAGAACTGCCCGTTCACCTGCGTTTTCTTGATCTTCGAGACGAGCATCTCCATCGCTTCGACGGGATCCATCTCGTTCAGGACCTTGCGCAGCATCCAGACGCGCTTGATCTCCTCGGGCGTGAACAAGAGCTCTTCCTTGCGCGTGCCGGAACGATTGATGTCGATCGCGGGGAAGATGCGGCGGTCCGACAACCGCCGGTCGAGCACGAGCTCCATGTTCCCCGTGCCCTTGAACTCCTCGAAGATCAGGTCGTCCATCTTCGAGCCGGTCTCGATCAACGCGGTGCCGAGGATCGTCAGCGAACCGCCGTCCTCGATGTTGCGCGCGGCGCCGAAGAACTTCTTCGGGAACTGCAGTGCGGACGCTTCCATGCCGCCGGAGAGCAACTTCCCGTTGCTCGGCGCTTCGACGTTCGCGGCCCGCGCGAGACGCGTGATCGAGTCCAACAGGATGACCACGTCCTCACCGGCCTCGACCAGCATGCGCGCCTTGTGCATGACCATCTCGGCGACCGCGAGGTGACGCGACGCCGGTTCGTCGAACGTCGAGCTGATGATCTCGCGCTTGCCCTCGGGCAGCATCCGCTCGAAGTCCGTGACTTCCTCGGGCCGCTCGTCGACGAGCAGGACGATGAGGTGCGCGTCGGGCGCGTTCTGCACGATCGACTTCGCCAGCATCTGCAAGAGGATCGTCTTGCCCGTGCGCGGCGGGGCGACGATCAAGCCGCGCTGACCGCGACCGACCGGCGTGATCAGGTCGACGATGCGCATCTCGAGCGGGTTTTCCTTCGTGCCCTCGAGGATGATCCGCTTCTCGGGATAGAGCGGGACGAGCTCCTTGAACGGGGCGCGCGTCCGCGCTTCCTCCGGCGGGTGGTGATCGATCGACTCGATCTCCTGCAGCGCGAAGTAGCGCTCGCCCTCGCGCGGGAGGCGCACTTTGCCGCGGATGGTCATGCCCGGATACAGGCCGAAGTGGTGCGCCACGGACGGCGGCACGAACACGTCGTCGGCGGACGGCAGGTAGTCGTACGCGGCCGAGCGCAGGAACGCGTGGCCCTCGAGGATCGCGAAGACACCGTCGGCGACGACCGGCACGTGCTGACGCAGACGCGCGGCGGTGATCGAGAAGATCAGGTCGCGGCGGTTGCGGGCGTCGTTCGCACCTTCGACGCCTTCTTCCTCGGCGATGTCGTGCAGATCGGCGAGGTTCAGCTCGAAGAGGTCGACCAACGCCACTTCATCGGGCAGCTTCTTGCGGCCGAGCGGCGGCAGCGACTCCTGCAAAGCGGCCAAGTCCTCGGCCGTGAGATCGGCCGGCAATCCGCCGTGATCGAGCGGCGGCGACTCCATCGTGGCCGTGCCTCCGCCTTGATAACGCGGTCGGAATCCACCGCCTCCGCCGCCACCCTGTTGGAAGCCTTGGCCGCCTTGTTGGTTGCCGCGGTTGTGCCACTGCTTCTTGAAACGCTTCTTCAACGGGGATTCGAGTCCGACGGAGGGGGAGAGCCGACGGCCGCGGATGGGCGCGCTCGGCAAGGGACCCGCGCGGGCCGGTCAGTCCGGCTCGCTGCGGTAGGGGAGTGTTCGTTCAGTCCTGCGCTCTTTCGCGCGTGAGGCTCGCGAGGAGCTGCGCCACATCGCGCTCGAGCTCCGCGAGGGACCCGCGATTCACGAGCACGTGGTCGGCGCGCGCGCGTTTTTCGGCGAGCGGCATCTGCGCAGCCTCGCGGCGCGCGACCTCGCCCTCCGCCCAGCCTCGCGATCCGCGCGCTCGCGCCTCGCGGGCGCGGTCGTCGGCGTCGACGAAGACCAAGACGTCGCACTCGCGGACCAGCGCGTGCTGGGCGTCGTTCTCCAAGAGGAGGGGGACGTCGAGCACGATCCGCGGCACGCCGGTTCGGCGCGCCTCGTCCAGGAGCGCGCGTACCCTGGCACGGACGCGCGGGTGGGTCAAGTTCTCCAGGTCGCGGCGCGCCGAGGGGTCGGCGAAGACGAGCGCACCGAGTCGGGCGCGATCGATGGGGGAGCCGTCGGGGGCGACTGCGGGTCCGAACCGCGCGCGGATGGCGCGGCGCACCTCGGCGCTCTCCAAAATCTCCCGCGCCAGCGCGTCCGCGTCGATGACGACCCCGTCGCGTCCCGCGAGGAGGCGCCCGACGGCCGATTTTCCCGAGGCGATGCCGCCCAGGATTCCGAGGACGAAGCTCCGCGGAGCGGGTGCGTGGGGCATCGGAAGAAACCAGCGGCGCAGGCCGGGGTAGGGGCGCCGTGGGCGGAGCCTACGCGGCCGAACCGTGCCGCGGAAGCACACGCCCGACGACTCGTCGCGTCACGACCCTTGCCGGTCCGACCCGCGTTCGGTTATCAACCTACCCCCCTCGACGGACGTGCACCTTTCGGTGCGCGTGCCTGCGAGCCCCCCCCCACTCGGGTCCGCGATCCTGCGGCCCTTGCGACGATTTCTCCGAGGAGCACGACGGATGAAGAGTTCGGTCCGCGGCATGGCCAAGGTCAGCGTTATCTGGAGCATCGTCTTCCTCGTCGCAGCGATCGTCGGCGGCGTCGCCTTCTTCCTCGCGAGCGGCGAGCTCGAGAACCAAAAGCTTCGAGCCGACGGGCTCGAGAAGCAGGTCACCGAGTTGCGGGCGACCGTGACGAAGAAGTCCGAGGAGTTCGTCGCCCTCTCCGAGGTCGTCGGCTACAGCGACCCCACGCGGGGCAACAACACGGACGTCGACACCCTGAAGAAGGGCCTCGACGGCGCGCGCACGGGCTTCGAGCTCGGGGCCAGCGTGAAGACGTTGGCGGAAGTGATGCCGCTCGTGGCGAGCACGCTCAACGATCGCAAGGCGCGCATCACCGACCTCGAAGGTCAGGTCGAAGCGAAGGCGGCGCAGATCGAGGAACTGCAGAAGGGCCTGCGTGACTCCGGCGCGGCCGCTTCCACGGAAGCCACGGACTTGCGCAGCAAGCTCGGCGACGCGCAGCAGCAGGTCGAGGACACGAAGAGCGAGTACGAGCGCCAGATCGCCGAACTCCGCGAACAGGTCCGCTCGAAGACCACCGAGATCGGCACGGTTCAGACCGCGAAGAGCGAAGCCGAGAAGCAGTTCGCCCAAGAGGCCGAAACGCTGCGCACGCGCATGAACGAGATGGGGCGGAAGCTCCAACCGTTCGTGAAGGAGCCCGAGTCCGCCGACGGTCGAATCCTGGCGGTTTCCAAGGTGCTTTCCGCGGGTTGGATCGACCTCGGCACGTCGAATCGCCTGCCGGTGGGCACGCGCTTCACGGTCGCCGGCGCGAACGACAACCGCGTCAAGGCGATCGCCGAAGTGACTAAGGTCGAGAACGCGATGGCCGAGGTCCGCTTCTCGGACCAGCGCGATCCGTTCGACCCGCCGTCCCCCGGCGACGTCGTCTGGAATCCCCTCTACGACCCGCGCGGTCAGCGCTACGTCCTCCTGGTCGGCGGGTTCAGCGGCGAATACGCCGAGAACCAGCTCAAGGGCCTCCTCGCGAGCATGGGCATCACCGTGCAGACGAAGCTCGACAAGGGGACGGACTTCCTGATCGTCGGGAACGAGCAGTACGTGGACTCGGACGGCCAGCCGGTCGAGTCGCCGATCCAGCCGGCGGAACTGCCGGTCTACAAGGAAGCGGTCGCCCAAGGCGCTCAGATCGTGCTCCTGAAGGACCTGCGGAACTACTTCCGGTTCTAGTACGGAGTCAGGCTCCCCTCCGCCGTTTTCGAAGCGACCCGCTCCGCAGCTGACGCCGCGGAGCGGGTCGCTTCGAAAACGGCGGAGGGGAGCCTGACTCCGTACTCTCCACTCGCATGGATCGACCCAAGCCGGAGGACCTCGAGCCGACGCGGATGACCCTCGGCGGTCACCTCGAGGAGCTGCGCAAGCGCCTGTCGCGCAGTCTCCTGGCGCTGATCCTCGCCCTCGTCGTCGCTTGGGTCTTCAAGGAGGAAGTCCTCCAGCAGGTGATGTGGCCGTGGCGCAACGCGGTCCACCAGATCAACGCCGACCTCGTCGTGCGCAGCGAGGCGGCGCTCGTCGCCGACCCCACGAAAAAGCGCGACGATTACTTTCTCAGCGCGGACCCGACGGAAAAGCGACTCAGGAGCCCGGTCCAAGAACGGCTGTCGTCGTTCGGCGTGGGGGACTCGTTCTTCGTCTCGCTGAACCTGTCGCTCTACGTCGCGGCGTTCATCGCCGGGCCCTACGTCCTGTTCGAGCTGTGGCAGTTCATCGCGGCCGGACTCTTCCGCCACGAGAAGAAGCTCGTCTACCTGTACTTCCCGCTCTCGCTGCTCCTCTTCTTCAGCGGCGTCCTCTTCTGCTTCTTCCTGATCGTGCCGTCGGGGCTCTACTTCTTGTCGACGACGTTGCCGGTCGAGATGGTCGAGCCGCAGCTCGGGCTCGAGAAGTACGTCGACTTCCTCACGAAGATGTGCCTCGCGATCGGTGCGGTGTTCCAACTGCCGATCCTGATGGTGTTCTTCGCGTCGATCGGCGTGGTCGACCCGAAGAGCTACGGGAAGTGGCGCAAGCACTTCATCGTCGTAGCGCTCCTCGTGGCCGCGATCATCACGCCCAGCCCGGACGCGATCACGCAGCTCCTGACGACGGCACCCATGCTCGTCCTGTACGAAGTCGGCATCGTGCTCGCGCGATGGCGCGGGAAACCGCGCCGAAAACCGACGGAGGGCGCGGCATGAGCACGTTGAGTCGCGATCTCGCGGTCGCACTCGTCGCGACCGGTGACGAGCTCGTCGAGGGCCGCCACGTCGACACGAACTCCAGCGTCATCGCGCGTGCGTTGATCGACGCCGGGTTCGAACCGCGGCGATTCACGGTTCTCGGCGACGACGAGGACGAGCTCGTGCGAACGCTCGTCGAACTCGCGCGCGAACACGGAGCGATCGTCCTCACCGGCGGACTCGGACCCACGCTCGACGACGTGACGCGTCACGCGGCGGCACGCGCAGCCGGTGTCGAGCTCGTGCAGGACGAGGCCGTTCTCGCGGACTTGCGCGCGATGTTCGACCGCCGCGGTCGGACGTTCTCGGAAGCCAACGCGCGCCAAGCCATGTTCCCTCGCGGCGCGCACGTGCTGCCGAATCCGAACGGTACCGCGGCCGGTTTCGCGCTCGAAATCGGCGGAGCACTCCTGTGCGCGCTACCCGGTCCGCCGCGCGAGATGAGGCCGATGCTCGTCGATCACGCGCTACCGCGGATCACCGCGCGCGTCGTCGGCCTGCCGTGTGTCGAACGGCGCTTGTTCCACCTCTTCGGGCTGCCCGAGAGCGCCTTCGCCGATCGCGCCGGTGATTGGATGGCGCGCGGAGCGAACCCACTCGTCGGCGTGACGGCGAGCGGCGGTCGGCTCTCCGTCTCGGTGCGCGCGGAAGCGTCGACGCGCGCGGATGCGCAGCGCATCTGTGCCGCGCGCGGCGCCGAGATTCGCACACGATTCGCGGAGTGGATCTTCAGCGAGGACGAGCCCGACTTGGCCGCCGTCGTCGGCCGCGAACTCATCGCACGCAACATCACGGTGACCCTCGCCGAATCCTGCACGGGCGGCTTGGCCGCGGAGCGACTCACGCGCACGCCGGGGATCAGCGCGGTCTTCGAACTGGGGTTCGTGACCTACGCGAACCGTGCGAAGACGGAGCTCCTCGGCGTCGAACCCGCGCTCCTCGCCGCGCACGGCGCCGTGTCCGCGCAGGTCGCCGCCGCGATGGCGCGCGGCGCGGCCGAGCGCAGCGGGGCCCGACTCGCGGCCTCGATCACCGGGATCGCCGGACCCGGCGGAGCGACGCCCGAGAAACCCGTCGGGCTGGTCCACATCGGGATCTGCGCCGATGGCGTGGTGACGACCGAGGAGCGGCGGTTCCTGGACCTCGGCCGCGATCTCGTCCGCGATTTCGCGACGAACACGGCCTTCGACCTGCTCCGGCACGCGCTCCTGCGGATACCGCACGACAGCGGCGCGCCGACTCGTTGACCGACCCCCGAACGGCCGATAGGCTCTCCGCCCCACTACCCCGTGGTGTAATCGGTAACACAACAGGTTTTGGTCCTGTTATTTCTGGTTCGAGTCCAGACGGGGTAACCAACTTCACCGCACCGGACGCACTCGGGCGGAAGAGCACTGGGACTCGCTCGTCCCATCGGCCCCATCGTTCGCCGGGAGTCCGTCCATGCTGCATCGCCGCGTCGTCGCGTTCTTCGTTCTCGCTTCGTCGGCACTCGCGGGCAATGCCGCGGCCCAAGGCCCCGTGCAGCTCGCCCTCAGCGGCGAAATCGATCGCACCGGCGGCGCTCGCGCCGAGGTCGAGGTCACGTTCGCCAGCTCCAGCGGCAGCGCCGCGACGGCGCGCTTCTCGATGTTCTTGGCCGAGCGCACGAGTGCTGCGGACCTCGGCGTCCTCCTCGAAAGACGTCTCGGCGCCGCGGGCGTCCGCGTCCTGAACGCGAGCAGCGGTCAATCCGCGCGTCCCATCACGAGCCTCTTCTTCGAGGACGTGCTGGCGATCGGGATGCGGCTCGGGAACGGGCTGCGCTCGACGGTGACGTTGGGCGAAGACCGCCCGGATTCCGTGCGCATCCTGCCTCCCGAAGATGCCAAGCAAGACGCCGAGCTGCGCGTGACCGCGTCCGCCTGGATGGCGCACGAACGACGTCGCCAGCGCGTCGAACTCGAGGCGCGGCTCGAAGCGGCGGCCCCCGTCGTGCGGATCGCCGACCTGCTCGTCGGGGCCAGCACGCGCGGCGGTTGGGCCAGCGACATGCGCAACCACGAGGCTTGGCTCCCCGGACCCGCCGCAGCCGGCGGGGTGGTGGACGCTGTGAACTTCGATCTGCAGACGTCGGGGGACTGGCGTCTCGAGATCGCGCTCGTGCCGCGCACGCAGGCGCGCTGAGCACGTGAGAAATCGGGCGCATTCGGCTTTCGTGTAGGTCAGCGCCCCCGTGCCGGGCCGTCGGCCGTGCGCTCCGGGACCACAACTGCTGAGTTGTCTGGATCCATGGCGTCCGGGCGCGTTGCCCGGAGCCGCGACCGGCGCAGCGCGCGAACTCACACCTTGGGCGTGGGCGTGGGCGTAAGCGTGGGCGTACGCGTGTGCGTGCGCGTGCGCGTGTGCGTGTGCGTGCGCGTGCGCGTGCGTGTGCGTGCGCGTGTGCGTGTGCGTGTGCGTGTGCGTGTGCG
>Ga0163149_10005221_pt1 | contig 13801 bp, 8 predicted proteins | sample OliLakLV19MP5G1_FD_148604 | JGI IMG/M metagenome (GOLD analysis project Ga0163149, IMG submission 148604) | Freshwater microbial mat bacterial communities from Lake Vanda, McMurdo Dry Valleys, Antarctica - Oligotrophic Lake LV.19.MP5.G1 | ecosystem: Environmental > Aquatic > Freshwater > Lake >...
TGATCATTAACACCTCTTTTATATTCGCTCAAAATGAAAAACCCAAAAGAGAAGGATATATTCTAAAACTTCCTGTTGATGGTGAGCAATTTTACGAGCAGAAAGTAGAAAGCACACCTTATTTCGTAAAAGAGAATGTGCTGCAGATTTATCCCGGAGAAAAATTATTTATTGAAATTGAATCAACTAAAAATGAAATCACTTCCATGAAAGTGGTGAAGGAAAATATTAATCCTGATAAAACTGTCGAAATGGAATTCAATCAGGAAACGAAGGATAAAAAGAATAAAATGATGATGCTGAAAATTATTAATCCGTTTAATAAAGACTTAGAATACAAAGCAATGATGTTTATTCTAGGACACAAGAACTGGATAAACACCGATGTTTTTCCTGTTAAAGCAAATCTTACAGGATACGAAACATGGAACGATGTGATAATAACACTTGTTCTATCCGACTGGAAATTGAAATGATGGTAGATAATTCGGAAATTTCAAAAGATCCAATAGTTGCATTCGTTGAAAAGTGGTGGCTGATTACTTTGATTAACGCTCCTCAATTATTACTCTCATTTAAAATCACGTCTGACATTATTAGTCCTCCCGCAGATATGGGAATGTGCGGAACAGGATTTATAGCATTAGCATTTGGACAGATTCTTTTCGCAATTATCGCGTTCATCGTTTCCTTTTTAAAGATGTTCCTCAGCAAAACATATACTTTAAAGAATAAAATAATTATTGCACTTATAATATTTATACCATCCAGCGTTCCGGGTTATATACTATTTTTTTAAACGTTAAACCGTTCTTCTGCTTGCAAACCCTTTACCCAACTCCAAACTTTGAACATTAAACTACGAACTTTGAAATAATTAAGAGTCCAATCTGAACTTCTTCTCCCCTATAAAACCATCTTTGGAATAAACGCGTACAAAAAAATCACCCGCACCAAGATCAATACTACTCACCCCTACATCGCGTTTTAATATTCCTTTAGCAGTTAATTGTTTTGTGGCAACCACTTTTACCGTATGGTTATTCACATCCTGGATCATGATCCATACCAGCGATTCTTTTTCTATAGGTATTTCAATCGCAATTTGCTGCTCGTAAACTTTACCGTTATTTTTTAATGACCGTACAATAGCCCTTTCAACATCTGCTTTGGCAATGCCCCTCAGATCACCAACATAACGTATCAATGCAATAGAAGAAGTATCACCTGTATTAATATCATCTATGTCGTATTTGTCGCTTACGCTCCAAATAGCGCGCTGTACGCCATATCCTTGTATTTTATGATCTCGGATAAAACGTGCGAGTTTTATTAAACTTTCTTTTGCCGGTTTTCTTATTACATATACTTGATCAATCATAGGAGCGCCGTCATGCGCCTCGCAGCAATAACCGTTGGCATATTCTGTTTTTTGTTTCTTTGGTCCAAGGTCCACCATTATATCTTCGGTAATGATCATGTTTTGCCGGCTCGTATCTTTTGGTGTAAACATAGTGCCACATGGCACTTCTATTTTCAAATCACTGTTGGTAAGATTTTGTAATACCATTCGGAGATTATAACCATGTCTGCTACTTACGCTCTCCGAGTTCTCCATGCCATGCCATTTTATTTTCACATCAACTAATTTTTGTTTTATCGCGTCACGAATGTTTACCGCTTTGGTGTTGCTGTACATAAGTAAGCCAATGACCAATAATGAGGAGATGTTTCTTTTTTGCATGTGACAAGTTTTTGAGTGTTTATAAAAGCAATCCTGGTGAATTCTCTAAAAAAAACAAAAAATCTTTTACCGCCCGATAACCGCTATGGTTATGGGCAAAAAACGAAAAAACAATTCCATTGCGCAAACCTCTACAATGCTCGCACAAATTGTTCTTACGTATTGCTACGTTTTACTCGTAAAAATCTTGAAACAGGTTTCTTATAACGTTTGAGATAAGAAAAGGTTACAAAAAAATTATAATTAATTCTTTTATTACATTTATACCATACTCATAAGCAAAATGCCATTACTCCTACTCTACCTTTGTACCGCGGTTTTTATCGCATGGATATGGGTTGATTATTACAGGCTCATTGACATCTTTGACAAGGAAAATCTAAAGTATTTTATCCTCGCGTTCGTTCTTGGATGTTGTTCTGTTGGCCTGGTTTTATTCTTGAACAGAACGTTATTTAGGATCATACCTTTTGAGATGAGTGGCGAATTTTTTAACGATTTTTTGTATTGCACTTTTAAGATTGGCCTGCCGGAAGAATCAGCAAAGATCTTTGCTTTTTTAATTTTTACCAAGGTTGTAAAAAAACAGATCAACGAACCTATTGATTACCTCGCTTATATATGCACAACCGCTCTTGGTTTTTCAGCCATTGAAAATGTAATGTACTTCTACAAGCACGGGCCGGGAATCATCACAGGGAGGGCCATACTTTCAACCGTTGGCCACATGTTTGATACTTCTCTTATAGCTTACGGAATAATAAGACACAAATATTATTACAAAGGAAAGGGAACTCCGATCATTATACTTTTCTTTTTTCTTGCGGCCTTATCACATGGCTTTTATGATTTCTGGATATTGTATGAAGGAACTAAGGCTTGGGGAGGGCTCATCACTATACTTTACTTTTTAGTTACGATATCAATATTTGCGGTTATCCTCAACAACGCGTTAAACCATTCTTCCTTCTTTTCTTATAAAAGAGTTATTGATTCTTATAAGGTAGCAAATCGCCTGCTCACATATTATGGTGTTGTGTTTTTTATCCAGTTTATTTTTCTTGCCTACTCAATAAGCATACCTCATGCCATAGGACATTTTATCAGTTCGCTCTATGTTACAGGTTTCATTGTGCTTGTTTCATGCATACGCCTCAGCAGATTTAAACTCATTAAGGATCGATGGCACAAAATTAAGATCGAATTACCTTTCGGCTATACCGTAGGCGATCCATACGGCATGAATAAATCTCAGCGTTCGTTCAGAATAAAGGGTGATTCCTATAATGAAAGTTTTATCAATACTTATTATGAAGAATATTTTGCGCTTCACCCATTGACAAATAAAACAACTTATTTACAAAAGATGAGACTTGGCTTTATTGAGAAAAAAGTATTTCTTAAAAATGACGACACATATTATGTTACGAAAATTTTTATCACAGATGAGAATGGGACTCACAAAAAAATATTATTAAAACCAAAAACTTCTGATGTAACAATGGTAAATCAAAAACATCCTATTGTAGCGGTGCTAGAAGTAAATGCTGAAGTTGACATTGAGAATATAAATGCTGATACTGCTAAATTCCGGTTTAGAGAATGGGCTGTAGCAAAACCATACGAAGGGCTGGAGATCAAGTTGCTGGTTGCAGAAAAGGCAGCTGATAATACTCTTACTACTATACCTCCTATAAACACAGAAAATGAATCCGTTTTATCCAATATATTAAACGCTGTAAAAGAAACATTGGATCCGGATGGAGATAATAACCAGGAAACACCGGATACTGAAACAAAGAAGAAAGGTGATCCTACCGATCCGAAAAATAATGAAGCCGGAGAAAATAAGACGGAGAACTAAGAACCGTACTTCTCTTTTAAATACGCAATGTATTTTTTAAGATCAGAATTAAATTTTTTTTTGTATTCCGTTTCAAATTCATCCTGCTTGGAATCATACATTTGAAAATTGAGGAAGAAAGCGTTCTTAGAGATCATCACTCGTTCGGAAACCCGTTTATAAAAATTGTCATCCATAATATCAAGGCTGTCGACTCCGTTTATAATAACATGAAGCATGCTGTCCTTTTTTTCATTTTTCATTTTTTCATTATCTGCTTTTGATAATGAAGCATAAAAGGTTCTTAATTTATTTGCACTTGCCAGCATATAATCATTGTATATACTAATGTCTTCATCATTATCAAAATATCCCATCACCTTGGCAGAGCTATCGCCATATTTATCGCTTAAAAATTTTATAGCGCCAGTTTCACCTACAAAACTCGCGAGGTTCTCATTAAAATCAACACTGCTCTTTGCATAAATGGTACCATGCGTTAATTCATGAATAATTAAATTCGCCAGTTCACCTTCTTCTCGCTTTAACATATTGGAAAGTATGGGATCATTGAAAAATCCGAGAGTGGACCATGCACTCACTGTTCCAAGATCAACATCATAATTTAGTTTTACTAACTCATCTTTCATTTTTATGCCGCGTTCTTTTTCAAAAAAACCTTTATAGGAAACAGAGCCGATAACAGGGAACCACCACTCTTTTGCTTTTAGTTCAAAAGGTTCGGATGCGGTTATTACCCATAATACAGGTTTGTTGTGCTGATCGTAAAAACTTGTGTAATTATCAGAAGGAGTCAGGCCAAGACTATCCACAGCATATTTTTTAATTTCATTAATAAGTTTAACTTTTTGTTTTACCGAATCAGGGTACAACTCACTGGTAAGTATTTCTTCTGTCGGAACAGCGTTGTAAAGAATATGGAATTGCCCGGCACCCTGTTGTAAGCCATATATTACAAGTTCGTCAAATGCCAGCAGTGTAATTACCAACAGGAGAAAAATGATCTCAAATATTATTTTTAAGCGGCGCTTCATAGATCAGCGTAATATAATACCAATTTACTCAACAAATTTCAAAATAATCGTTGATTAAGTTTTAACATTGCACTTATTCCATGCTCCGCTCGAATTGACTATCATTTCCGAAATTATAATTAGTTTAGCTATTGTAATTTATGTTTTTCATTCTCTCTAAAATCTTAGCCTTTCTCATTACACCATTGGTATGGGTGATTGCATTATTATTATTGGCTATATTTTCAAAAAATGAGCGTAGAAAAAAGAGATCGCTCCTTTTGTCAGCGGTATTGCTCGTGTTTTTTTCTAACAATTTTGTTTTTGACGAATTTATGCATGCATGGGAAATAGAGCCGACACCGTTAACAGCACTCGATTCTACATATGATGTTGGAATTGTATTGGGAGGTATGTTAAGATATGACCAGAAATTTGACCGCCTGCAATTTGATCGCGGCAGCGATAGGCTATTACAGGCAATTGAACTTTACAAAAACGGAAGGATCAAAAAAATATTATTTAGCGGTGGCTCCGGAAGTATATTAATACCAGAAGCAAAAGAAGCATTTTATGCAAAGCGCTTTTTACTAACCCTTGGTATAACCGAAGAAGACATTATCATTGAATCTGAATCCAGAAACACAAAGGAGAATGCGGAATTCACAAAAAAAATTCTGGTCGAAAAATTTCCCCAGGGTAAGTTTTTACTCATAACCTCTGCATTTCATATGCGCAGGGCAATGGGATGTTTTACAAAAGCAGGGATAGCTACGACACCTTACTCTACTGATCGTTTTACCGGACCAAGAAAATTTGCATTCGATCATTTAATAATACCCAATATAGATGCTTTGTTTGGCTGGCATACCCTTATACATGAATTCACTGGATATGTTGTGTACAAATTACGGTTTGGGATTTGAAAATGATTATTTTTGCAGAGTAAAATGTCTAATCAGAAAAAACAAATAAAAGGAAAAGCATCTTCCGCAAAAAAGCCGGGGCGAAAGACCAATTATACCCTTCTGTTGGTTATCGCCGCTATTCTTGGTGCTACTTATTATTGTTATTTGCCTTCGTTAGAAAACGAATTCACTAATTGGGACGATCCTACCTACGTTACTGAAAATAAACTCATACAAAAAACAAATTCCGAAAACATAAAAAAAATTTTCAGTCCTACCGAGGGAGTTGTTTCGCTTAACTACCACCCTATTACAATGTATTCGCTCGCATTAAATTACAGCAAACATAAACTTGAACCACATTCCTATTTTGTATGGAATCTTTTTATTCACCTCCTCAATACCTTATTGGTTTTCATTTTTATTTACAAGTTGAGTAACAAAAACGAAATAGTTTCCGCCATTACTGCGGCCTGCTTTGGCTTACACCCTATGCACGTAGAGTCGGTGGCATGGATATCGGAAAGAAAGGACCTTCTGTATACTCTTTTCTTTTTAAGCGGCGCAATAGTCTACCTCAACTATTTAAAGTCGGGTAGAGTTTTTTCTCTAATACTAGTTTTTATATTATTCGCTTTATCCTGTCTTAGCAAAGCAATGGCTGTAAGTCTTGTACCAGTATTATTTTTAATTGATTATTTACAGGCGAGAAAATTTACAGTAAAAACCATTTTAGAAAAAACACCTTTTATTATTCTCGCTCTTATAATTGGCTACCATGCAGTTGTTGTGCAAAGCAAGGAGGCCATGAATGAATTTGACACGTTTACAATTGCACAGCGTTTTATGTTTGCATCCTATGGATTCATGATGTATCTCAGTAAATTATTTGTACCGTTTCACTTATCAGCATTTTATCCATACCCTAACGTAAATGATCTTGGAAATATTCCCTCCATATTTTACATAGCACCTTTTGTATGCCTTGCTATTATTGGCCTTCCTTTGTTTTTAATCTGGAAATTTAAAAAAGAACTATTGCCAGTTTTTGTTTTCGGGATGGGATTTTTTATTGTTACCATCATTTTGGTATTGCAATTTATTTCGGTAGGAAGCGCCATCATGGCCGACAGGTATTCCTACATACCCTACATCGGAATATTTTTTATGCTCAGCAGCATTGCATATAACCTTGTGAAAGAGAAAAAAGTAATTATGATAATAGGCACCGCTATTGTTATTTCATTTGCTTATTTATGCATGCAACGTGTACCCGTTTGGCACAATACAGAAACGTTGTGGACGGATGTTATTGAGAAATATCCTTACCGTGTTGAAGTAGCGTATAAGAACAGGGGAAATTATTATGCGCAGAACAATCGCGTTAAAGAAGCTTACGATGATCATGAAACACTCATCAACAAAATGAAAAGTCAGGATGCCGGTGTATATGTAAACTTCGCTAATATATGCGGACTGCTTAAGGATTTTCCAAAATCACTCGAGGTGTACTCACAGGCATTGAAGATAAAAAAGACGGATAACTACGACATTTATCTTAACCGTGCCATAACTTATTCCATGATGCAGCAGTTTGATAAAGCCATGATGGACTTTGATACCGCTGCAACAATGAAACCCAATGATGATAAACTAATTCAGAACCGTTCATTTGTTTACCTGCAGATAAAAGAATACGATAAAGCCATAGCCGATTACAATGTGCTAATGGAGCGTTTCCCGGATGTAAAAGATTATCCGTTTAACCGGGCGCTTGCAAAATTTAATAAGGGAATGTATAATGAAGCTATTGATGATTTTGGTTTAAGTATTAAACTAAAACCCGATAATGCTGATGCGTATTTCAATATTTCACTTGCCTATAAGCTGCTTGGCAAATTCAAAGAAGCCTACGATAATGGCCAAAAGGCTAAGTCCCTTGGAAAAAGTCTACCTGAAAACTACCTTAATGAGCTGATTTCCAAGAGCGGTTCATAAGTTTCTTAAACGGATTAAAGTTAGTATTTATTAACTATTTAATTTGCTGATAATCAAGTAATTATATTGACTTATTGTCGATATGAAACAATATATTAGCTGCAATATACATATCTCTGAATATAAATAAGGCGATAATTTAGCTTTGTCGATCAAATTGCGGCTTTAATATGTTAATTACTAAGCATTTATTCCATTGACTTTAAAGTATAATTCGGGTATCTTTGCTGTGCAAATGAGTTCTCGTTACAACTCTTACTTTTCCATCAAGAAGAATTATATTTTTCTGCTGCTTTGTATTCTCATTTCTTTGAGAGTTTCTTATGCACAACAAATCTTTATTTTGTATGATGAAGATTTTAATACCGGTGGTGGTTCTTTTACAATTAATTCGGGTGCAGTTGGAACGAATACAGGAGGCAATCCATGGATTATAAACAGCACATATAACGGACTTGGGGTTTATCCAAATACAAACAGCCAAAGCAATACTTCAAGCGGTACAATTGCCAGTGCACCTAGCAGCACCTATCTTCATATACATGATCAGAATACAGTTGCAACAGGTGGAGACAATGCCAACTGGGATCCCGCATCTTCATCCGATCGCTTTGCTCATATGCGAACAGGAATTTGCACTAAAGGGTTGAAGGATGTAAAACTTACTTTTTTTAATATTATAAAATGTACCGGCAATACTTACGGAGAACTTTATTATAGCGTGAATGGCGGCCCTTGGACATTAAGCAGCATGGGTAACTTCACTAACAGTACAGGTACTCCTCCATTATGGAGATACGAAGTGTTGACGGATCCAGCATTCGATAATGTGCAAAGTTTACAATTTGGATGGAGATGGTTGAACGACAACTCTCCAGCTCCTGCAAATTCATCTTCATGGGGAATTGATGACATACAGATCGTTGGTACTTATGATCCGATTACGAATCCTGTAAACATTAATGTAAGAGGCCTTCCTGCTTCGGTATGCCGCGGTACAAATCTTTTTGCACAAATAAATTTATCAGATACACTTTGCAACGGAAGTTATTCTATTGAAATGTCAAATGCCGCCGGTGGTTTTAATCCGCCTGCTGCTACATGGTCAACACAGATCAACTATCCTGATACTACCGGTTTTCTTTACGTAAACATTCCAAGCTCAACCCCTGCGGGTACTTGTTATAAGTTCAAGGTAAACAGGTTGTCTCCGCTTCCGCAGATAACAGGATTAGTAAGTGTTTGTTTTGAAATAAAAAATTGTCCGAATACTATTACTACTCTTCAGCCTGCCGTAACAAAAGACACTTGTGCTGTTTGTGTGAACAGTGTGATTGACGTGCCGTTTTGGTCTACCGGTGTATTTGGTGCAGGAAATATTTATACAGCACAACTTTCTGATTCAGCAGGGAATTTTGGTGCTAACCCATTAGTTATTGGAACATCTAATGATTCAAAAGCTTATGACCCCACTGTTGTTCCTGGCCCCGGAAACGTTGCCGGTATTGTTCCTAATACACCTAACGGCTGCGGATATTTTGTACGAGTTGTTTCAAGTAATCCAGCAACGGTAGGATCAGTATGGGGTCCGTTTTGTATAAAGAAGTGTGATATCAAGACGAATAACATAGTAGACGTTAAAGTTTGTGTTACTCCAACTGCAGGCGGTGTATTTACATTCTCTGTTGATATAAACCAATGGAACCTGTTGACCAATTATGGTGCTAACAATCAATTTCAAATTCAAGTACTGGATTCTAAAACAATGCAGCAAGTTAACCTTGCGGGCTTAGGATTTACAACTTCTTCTAACTCTGGAACGTTTACGCTTACAGTTCCAAGTCTTGGCGGATTGGGTGCTATCGGATTGTCAGCTCCGAAAATGTATTACATAAGAATATTTCCTACCAACGCAACTCCTCCGGGTTGTTCAATGGGAACACTTGTACGATTAGTTTTAGGAACAATAGATCCTTTACCGCTGATCATTATTCCTAGCCCCGATACATTATTCTGCCTTGGTAATATTGGTTATTTTTATGTAGCAGGATTTCATCCGGGATCAACGTTCCAATGGTTTTTAAATGGAAATCCTTTCCCTTCCGCTAATAACCCGAGAAGTGTTTTAGGAATTATTTTTAACTCCACGGGGCGATTTACTATTCGAGTTCAGGAAACTAATAATGGTTGTGTTGGACCACTTTCACCTCCTGTCACCGTGCATGTGCTTACTACGCCGCGCACAAATATCATTGGACCTAATCCTATTTGCGAAGGAGATACATATACCTATCAGGTGCCTTTCCTTGCCGGTACACACTATGATTGGACATTAAATTCATTAGGAACAGTTGTTGATACTGGAAACAATGTTGTGAGAGTATTGTTTACAGCCGCAGGCACTGCTACCCTTTCAGCCTTCGCAGTTAATAAATGTGGTTCTAATACAGGTTCTAAAACTATTACTGTTAATCCGAAACCGATGATGAGTTCAACACCCGATACAGCTATTTGTGAAAATGAGCCGTTGGTATTAAGTGTTAACGCACCTACAGCAACTTCATACACATGGTATGACAGCTTAAGTACAATTGCCACAAATACGATTAGCATTCCTATTTCACCACCCAATACAAGAAACTATTACATTAAGGTTAGAGACGCAAATAATTGTAAGAACATTGATACTATACTTGTTGAAATAAATCCATTGCCGGATCTGAATACAGGATCGGATGAAATTATTTGTGTTGGTAATTCAGTTAACCTTAACGTGAGTGGTGGAGATAATTATGCATGGACACCGGCGAGCGGATTAAGTTCTACCAATACTGCTACTCCGGTTGCAAGTCCTACAGCTTCCACCATTTACCGTATTGAGGCTACGAGTGCATTTGGTTGTAAAAAAGACGATTCATTATCTGTTACTGTGATCAGGAAAGATAATACCAACGCACAGCCTTTAGTTATGTGTAACGGACAAACGTTAACTCTTAAAACAGAAATTACTGGTATACTTTATTCATGGAACACCGGAGAAGCTACACAATCAATTACAGTTGCCAGCGCAGGTACTTATGTGCTTACTATGACCAACCCTGGTGGTGATCAATGTATGGTTATAGATACTTTCGTTGTTAATGACAACGATTGTGATGCAAGTATTTTTGTTCCTAATGCGTTCACTCCAAATGGTGATAACACAAACGATATTTTCTATGTTTATACAAACGGAGCATCGGAATTTAGTTTGGATATTTTTGACCGTTGGGGTAATTTAATTCACCATAGCACCGATCCGTTCCAGGGATGGGATGGCAAATACCAGGGAACATTGGTACAAAACGATGTGTACGTTTGGAAAGTAACTGTAGCCGGAATATTTAACAATGAATATCAGGCCAAGAAATTTATCGGCAGAGTTACAGTAGTACGTTAACCAACGTATTTAAATCTACTATTTCATAGGAATTAAACTAGTGATGAAAGTTGCTCAAGAAGCACTTTAATTTTCGCCTCAGCATCGGCCTGCTTTTTCTTTTCAACAGCAATTACCTCTGGCTTTGCATTTTGAACAAAACGTTCGTTGGCTAATTTTTTCTGGACCGATTCAAGAAAACCTTTATTGTAGTCCAGCTCTTTATTGATTCGCTCTTTTTCCTCACCTGCATTCACCTCGAGTGGAATAAATATCTCAATGGTTTTCAGCATAAAACTATATGCCTTATCAATTTTTTCAGTTGTATAATTATATGCATCAAGGTTGCACAATTTTATTGCCAATGGATCAGGAGTATTACGTTCTACCTTGCTCATTTCATACAAGGTAAGTTTTTCTTTTGGCGAAATATTTTTCTGCTGACGGAGGTTACGAATATGCGCAACTAATTCTTTTAATGTATCAACCTTACTTATAATGTCTTTATCAAACTGTTCAAGCTTTGGCCACTCAGCAGCAATGATACAATCCTTATCATTTCTGTCTTTTACCAAATGCCAAATCTCTTCTGTAATAAAAGGCATAAAAGGATGCAGCACTTTTAAAATATTTTCCAAAAAACTTATTGTCGCATCAAACGTTGTTTTATCAATGGGATTTGATTTACCATCAACAAACTCCGGTTTTATCATCTCCAGGTACCATGCACAGAAATCGTCCCAAACTAATTTGTAAGTAGTCATTAATGCCTCACTGATCCTGTATTTAGAATAGAGATCGTTAATGCTTTCCAATTGTTCATTAAAGCGCGCCGTGAACCATGCAACAGCAGTTTTATTTCCTTCTGATTGTTGCTGATTTTCGCTTACTTCAAACCCCTGTACCAATCTAAATGCATTCCAGATTTTATTTGCAAAATTTCTTCCCTGCTCGCAATAACTAAGGTCGAAAGGAAGATCGTTTCCTGCAGGCGAACACAATAGCATGCCAACTCTTACCCCATCCGCACTGTATTGATTGATCAGTTCTAGTGGATCCGGAGAATTGCCTAAGGATTTACTCATTTTTCTTCCCTGCTTATCTCTTACCATCCCGGTTAGATAAACATTTTTGAAAGGCTTTTCGTTACGAAATTCGTAACCGGCAATGATCATTCGTGCGATCCAGAAAAATAAAATATCCGAACCTGTTACAAGGTCGTTAGTAGGATAATAATATTTTATATCCGGATTGTGGGGATCTTTGAAACCATCAAAAACACTAATGGGCCATAGCCAGGAACTGAACCAGGTGTCCACAACATCTTCATCCTGCTTAAGATTTACGATTTCAGATTTGGGATTTGAGATTTTGTATTTTTCAATGGCTTCTTTTTCAGTTTTAGCAACAACATAATTTCCTTTTTCATCGTACCATGCAGGTATACGCTGTCCCCACCACAACTGCCGCGATATACACCAGTCACGTACATTCTCCATCCAATATTTATATGTATTGGTGAATTTGTCCGGTATAAGATTGATCTCTCCATCAACGATCGCTTTCAATGCGGGTTTGGAAATGTCTTTCATTTTCACAAACCACTGCATTGACAATTTCGGTTCAATAACAGCATCGGTGCGCTCAGAACATCCAACTTTATTTTTTATGTCGTCAATTTTTACAATGAGACCCATCTCTTCGAGGTCCTTTGCAATTTTTTTTCGCACAACAAAACGATCTTCTCCAATGTAAAACTTCGCGGCCTCACTCATTTTTCCCTCGTCAGTAAGAGTATCGATCACTTCGAGCTTATGTTTTAATCCCAGGTTATAGTCATTGATATCATGCGCAGGAGTAACTTTTAGTGCACCTGTTCCGAATGCAGGATCAATGTATTCATCAAAAATTATAGGCACGCTGCGTTCTACCATTGGTATAATCGCTTTCTTTCCTTTCAAATGTTGGTAACGTTCATCATTAGGATGAACACATACTGCAGTATCTCCAAGGATAGTTTCAGGACGCGTAGTTGCAATAGTGATGTACTCATCTGTACTGCCTTCAATTTTATATTTTACATAATACAATTTTGAATTAACTTCTTTATGAATTACCTCTTCATCGGAAACGGCTGTCAACCCAACAGGATCCCAATTCACCATCCGAACACCACGGTAAATGTGCCCTTTGTTGTACATGTCTATAAAACAATCGATCACCGCATCGCTCAAAGATTCTTCCATCGTAAAGCGAGTACGATCCCAATCACAGGATGCGCCCAGTTTTCGTAATTGTTGAAGAATGATCCCTCCATATTTCTCCTTCCACTCCCAGGTATATTTTAAAAATTCTTCACGTGATAGCTCAGATTTTTTTATTCCTTTTTCTTTTAACATAGCAACAACTTTTGCTTCTGTTGCAATGGCCGCATGATCTGTTCCGGGTACCCAGCAAGCATTTTTGCCTAACATCCGTGCACGGCGGATCAACACATCTTGTATTGTATTATTCAACATGTGTCCCATGGTAAGCATACCGGTAACATTAGGCGGAGGTATTACAATTGTATAAGGTTCTCTTTCATCAGGAATCGACTTAAAGAATTTGTTTTCGATCCAATAAGAATACCACTTGTCTTCTACCGTGGATGGGTCATATGTTTTAGGAATTTCCATACTTTAATAAATCTGCCTTTAAGTAATTAACAAAGCTAAGAAAATGAGTTGAAAAATATATGGAATTTTAAGCATTTTTAACACTTATTACACAATAATGGCATGGTTTATGACTAATAAGAAAATGAGTGAAAAAACAGTTTTTATTCTTAAATTTGTAAGCATATAGTGTTTACTA
>Ga0163149_10005225_pt1 | contig 13795 bp, 25 predicted proteins | sample OliLakLV19MP5G1_FD_148604 | JGI IMG/M metagenome (GOLD analysis project Ga0163149, IMG submission 148604) | Freshwater microbial mat bacterial communities from Lake Vanda, McMurdo Dry Valleys, Antarctica - Oligotrophic Lake LV.19.MP5.G1 | ecosystem: Environmental > Aquatic > Freshwater > Lake >...
AGTAATGGGATTATAATTATATGTTAACACCACAACAAATTTTAGAAGCTAGAGAAAAACTAGGAATAAAAGTAAATGACAACTTAGACACAGGGAGTAATCTTCTGGCTAAACTAAGGGCTAATCAACCACCACCAACATTTTTGTCTAGGGTAAAAGAAACAGCAGGAGATTTCACAGGTATCGGTGAAGACATTGTAGAAAATTCATATCGGTACAAAAGACGTGAAGATGATATTAGAACAGCTATGGAATCAGGAGAACAAAGCAGTGTCCGTTCATTGCTACAAGCAACAGGACTACTAGCAGGTGCAGGAGCAGGCGCCATAGGTGCTGTATTTAAGGGTGGTGTGAATATGCTACTTTCAGATAAAACAGAAAAAGACGTAACTGATGTTATTACAAAGTTCGGTGCTAAAGTAATGGCTAACCCAGAGGTACAAGGTATCGTAAATAAATATAATAGTCTATCTCCAGAACAACAGCGTGATGTTGATGCCGTTGGTGGCGTAGTTTCTCTCGTAGGAGAATTTATTGGTGTAGGGGGTGCTGCTAAAGGTGTAAAGGTTGCACAAAAGGCTGTTACAGCAGGCATAGATGCTACAACTGATGCTATAACATCAGGAGTAAGGAGTGTTGCAGACAGTGGTGTTGGTCAAATCTCATCAGACATTGCTTCTCGTGTACCTAGAGCATTCGATAGAGTTAAAGACACTATTGCAGAAGCTGGTGTTCGTGCAAATAAAATACGTACAGCAACACCAGCAGTTAAAAATGCTATGAAATCTAACCTTGATGAAAGAATTATAAACACTATAAGTGACTCAGACGATGCAACCCTTAGGGCATTTAGTGATGTTCTTGCCATAGCAGAAGAGTCACCTAATAAAATAGGACCAAAAAGACAACCAACAATAGTAGGAGGAGAACTAGCTACTCAACAATTTGACTTAGTCAATAAACAAAAGGAAGCAATAGGGCAAAAACTTGGAGATTTAACAAAAACACTTTCAAAAACTGAAACAATAAATATGCAGGAAAGTTTTGGTCAGATTGATGATATTCTTTCAAATCAAGGAATCCTTCCACAATATACAAAAAAAGGAGTTAAGTTAGATTTTACTGGTTCAAAATATACTCCAGCAGAAAGAACAAGAATACAAGAACTTTATAACCTTGCAAGTGAAGGTGGAGATACACGAACACCACTTCAAATAAGAGAAAAAGACCAATTGTTTAGTAAATTAAAAAGAGAAGCTAATTTTGAAGGAGTAGGGAATATAATTATTGAAACACCAGAAGGAACAAGAAGTATGTTTGATGTTTTTAGAGATATTTATTCAAATAAACTTGATACTATTTCACCAGAGTTAAGAACCCTTAATTCTCAATACAGAAAATTTGCTCAGTTAGTAGAAGATATTGAAGACAGTATCTTTAAAACTCCAAACTTTAATGTAACAAAAACAGCAGACCCAGCAGAGTTTGCAAAAGTAAATTTGCGTAGGATATTTGGAGAGTCACAAAGCTCACCAGCTTTTGAAGCAGTAGCAGATGCAATGGATGCCGCAGCTCGTGGACTTGGATATAAAGGAGCAATACCTAAACAAGTTGCTTTATTTGCACAAGAAATGAGAAAGCTATTCCCAGAAACAATCCCTAAAACAGGACTTACTGGTGTAATAAAAGTAGGACTAGGAGATATTATAGAAACAGTAAGTAAAGTAGGTGCTCCAAATCTTACAGACCAACAAAAAGCTGTTAGAGAATTGATAAACAGTTATCTAACTAATAAGAAGAATACTATTATACCTAAAAATACTCCTAAAGCACCAGTTAGTGCGACTAAGAGCCAAATGAGTAAACCTAGTGCTATAATTGCTCCAAATAATGACATAACCAAATCATCTACCAACCCAGTATCTAAGTCAAGTAAGTTATCCCCAAATTGAATCCCAACATTCTCAAAACCACATCCCAACTCCGTACAGAGTATCAAAAAGCATTAAAAGCAAACAAAAAATAGCAATTATAAGTAAAACTAAAACAAAATGGATAAATACGAATTACTAAAACAGAAGATAGACGAGGCAAAGACGAAAAGTCTTCTCGCTTCTGATATGAAAGTTTTTATCAAGATTGTATTAGAGGCTTCGCAAAAATCTAAGAGTGAATTAGAAAAATTAACACTTGGACAGATAGGTACTCTAAAACAAGCTGTAGCATACCTTGAAAAAGAGCACACAAAGCTCAAAAATGACCTACAAACAACTGTTTCACGAGAAACAAGTAAAGTGCAGTCTGAAACAAAAGACATGCTTAAAAAAGCACTCAAGGCTTTATCAGAAATTAAGAAAGTAAAAGCTATTGACGGTAAAGATGCAGACGAAGATGTGATTGTAGGGAAAGTATTGGCTCAGATAAAACTACCAGAACAGAAAGAAACTGCTTTAGATACAGGTGAAGGAATTGCTAATAAACTAGAGTCACTCAAAGACGATGCTCGTTTAGACTTCTCAGCTATTAAAAATGTACCCGAAGCAACGCAAGGCAGACCAAATGGAGGTGGCTGGAGAAATCTAGCTCAACTTCACGACGTAACAATAGACACTCCAACAAACGCTCAAGTTTTAAAATACAACTCTACAACTGGGCAATGGGAAAATGGAACAGGAGGGGGTGGTTCTGGAGATGCCCTCGTAGCTAATCCTCTATCTCAATTCGCAGCAACTACTTCACTACAACTTAAAAATACAATTTCAGATGAAACAGGTTCAGGTGCTTTGGTATTTGCCACAAGTCCAACTTTAATAACACCACTTCTCGGTACTCCAACATCGGGTGTTATGACTAACGTGACTGGTACAGCTTCAGGTCTTACGGCAGGTACCGTCACAACCAACGCTAACCTAACAGGAGTAGTCACATCTATAGGTAACGCAACTGCTATCGCAAACAGCGCCATAAGTAACGCCATGCTCGCCAACGGAGCAGTAGCCAACCTCACAGGTACTAACTCTGGCGACAACGCAACTAACACTCAGTATTCAGGACTTGTATCAAACGCAACCCACACAGGCGAAGTAACAGGCTCTACAGCTCTTACGATTGCCAATAATGCTGTAGTTGAAGCTAGGATAGCTAACAACGCAGTAACAAACGCAAAGATAGCAGGTTCAGGAACTCGTGATGCAACAACATTTTATCGTGGTGACGGTACTTTCTCTGCCCCTGTAGGTTCAGGCCGTGTAGTAGCTCTAACAGACGCTGCTTCTATTGTAGTAGACGCTACCCTAGGGGATGTTTTTACAGTAACATTAGGAGGAAACCGAACACTTGCAAATCCTACTGGTGCAATAAATGGTCAAAAAATGGTATTCAGAATACGCCAAGATGCAACAGGTTCTCGAACACTTGCATACGATACAAAATTTCGTTTTAACACAGATATTCCTTCTATTACTTTGACTACTACTTTAAGTAAAACCGATTATATTGGTGTTATGTACCACTCTGCAGATGATAAGTTTGATGTAATAGCTTTAACTAAAGGATGCTAATATGGCACTTGAAAACCCAACAAATCTAACATCGGGAGGAAATGCTTCATCAGTTGCGTCAAACACAACTGCAAGCATAACACCAGGAGCAGGAGCTATACTTTTTGCTGTAGCGTCTGTTGGTCGTAGTTCAGCGGTTTCAACTACGATAGAAATTTCTTCTACCATTGGAGACATAAGTCCGTGGACAGAGGTGACTATCCGTAATGCAGGTGGTCAAGCAAAAATTTCTCTTTTTTATTGTAGTGTTGGAGCTAGCCCTGTAGCAGGAACAATTACTTTTACTTATTCAGGAGGAAGTGGAACAATCCGTCAGTCTTGGATTGTAGACCAGATGCTAGGGGCAGACTCTAACGTAATGATAGACGAGAGTGGTACTGGAGAAACAACGACCGCAGCTCTTACTATCACACTTGGCACAATCGGAGGGAATAATAAAGTATATTCAGCAGTTTTAAGTGCGGGTGCTTCTTCAATCACGGTAGGTACTGGAGAAACAGAAATACTCGAAGCAACTTCAGGAAGTACAGCAGAAGCTCGTACACAAACTCAATACGGAACAACAAAAACACCAGATTGGAGTGGTCTTTCCACAAGTGTTGGGTCGGTTGGTGTAGCTGTTGAAATTCGTGAAGGTGTATTAGGAAAGTTTTTTAGCTTTATGTAAATTATCATCACAATGAATCAACTCATCATAAGCACAGTGTATATTGAAATGACTCCCTTTATATCCAGTTTGGTAGGGCTTGCTATTGGGTGCCAGATAGTCGCTATAAGCTATGTCATACGCATAGCAAAGAAAAGATTAACGCCTACATTTCCATATACACTGATTGCAGTAGCTCTTACGTCAACTACAATTACACGCATTGATAACTTTATTCAGATTCTCAACATGGACCAAAGGACAATCCTGCATACACTTTCGTCAGTATTTTTGATGATTGCCTTTATGAAAATTTACTCACTGCTAAAGAAAAAAATATGATTGACGAAAACACAGCCATCATAATAGCAAGTATCGTGTCTGCACCTTTTCTTGCACAGTTAGTCATGAAGATTTTTGACAGGCATAAAACAGGGGCAGAGGTACACAACCTCAATGTGACTGGAGAAATAAGTGTCATCGGTACATACAAAACACTTATCACAGATTTGAAAAGTGAAATGGAGGAAATGAAAGCTGAAATGAAGGCGATGAAAGTACAATTTGCACTTATTGTTGAAAGCAAAGACAGTGAGATTTTAATGATCAAAGAAAAAAACAGGGCTCTTGAGGAACGTGTCGATGTACTTGAAACAGAACTAGCTAAATATAAAGGTGTAAAGATAAAAGAAATAGTGCACAATGCTGTTGATGTCGCTACAGCTCAAATTAAACAAGACTTAAAATAATATGAACATACCTAAATATATTATATTGCATCATACGGGCGGTACAGACGCTAACCCACTTGCTGATACGTCAAGACACACTGCTGTTATTGTAGATAATTGGCACAAATCAAAAGGTTGGGATGGTATCGGCTACAACTGGTTTATAGAAAAAGATGGAAAAGTAGTTAAAGGTAGAGATGAAAAAAAATCAGGTGCTCACACTATTGGCTACAACGATAAGTCTATAGGAATTTGTTTAGCAGGAAACTTTGACGCTACCTTACCAACAGAGGCACAGACAAATTCTACTAGAGTTTTACTAAAGGAAAAGATGGCACAGTACAACATCTCTAAGGAAAACATAGTGCCTCACAGGAAGTTCGCAGCAAAAACCTGCTATGGCCAAAAACTTGCAGACGATTGGGGTCGGAATCTGATTGCAATAGAAACAGTAAATTGGAAATCAAGAGCGGAGATAGCAGAAAAGAAGTTATTAACAATTAAGTCAATCTTATAAATATGAATACATTTTTTGAAACAATAGTACGTTCGTCAGCAAACCCAGAAAAGGTGTCGTTGACCCTTAAAGGTATCTTGATCAGCTATGTAGGTATCGTGCTTTTATTGGCACAAGTAGCGGGAATTGCTATAACGGAGACGCAAGTAATAGAAATAATAGGAGAGATGTCTGTTGCGGCTGGTAACTTTCTTATGATAGTCGGAGCGCTGCGAAAGATATATTATCTTTTCAAGTAGTTCTGCCTGTGGATAACTTTCTCGTCAATGTGGATAACTTCCTCGTCAATGGGGAAGTTATTTTGTATAATTGTATGGTAGGTAAAATATGTACGTAAGAATACATATAAAACCCACAACTATGAAAAAAATAATCCTTACAGTGCTTTTATGTCTTCCCTTATTAACTTTACAAGCTAAGACAATCAATGCTCCTATACTCACTGTACAGGAGTATTCTGTGCAGGAACTTGCTAAATACTTTGCTGACTATTACGGAGCAGATTATAAAGAATTCTACTCTACAGGGTGGTGTGAAAGTGGGTGGAATCCAGAAGCTCAAGGAGACGAAAAGCGTGCAAATAATGTACTCCAGATTCATGAACCTACGTTCAATCAATGGGCAAAGGAAATGGGTGAGGAACTAGACTACAATTCAACTTATGATCACATAAAAGTCGGAGCGTGGGCTTTTTCTCAAGGAGAAAGTTATCGTAGAGCGTGGACTGCTTACAGAGCATTAAAAAATGGAGGTACATATTCTTTCTATTCAAAACTATTAAATAAACACTATACAGTACACTGTAATTATATCGTCAAATAGTTATTTACATTCTTATTAACTTTACAATCCAAATCATCACATGATATACGATACTAAAAACAAAATACGCATCTATAAAGAGATAAGTATAAAGACGTGTATTTTATGTGACGAGGATATACTCCCTGAACAGATACACTGTAAGAAGTGCTACAAGAATAAAAAAAGAAAAGTTATGAGAAAAATACCTGAAAGCTTAAAAGAAGACATGGCAAACGACCCTTTTTATAAGAAGTGTTGTATATCTGGAGTCTATACTGGGAAACTCGATTTGCATCATAATTTGATATACGCAGGAAAAAAAGTAAACGAGAAATGGTGTATTTTACCTCTTGCAAAGAAAGTACATGATAATATACAGAAACACAAGGAGATTTGCGACTGGATAATGCTCTCACGAGCCACAGAACACGATCTGAGGGATTATTCTGAGTCAATCGACTACATAGCACTAAAAGCTAGACTAATCACTAAATATGGCATCTACAACGTCAAGAGGTAACTATTACAAAAGGCGTAGCAAGGAATACTACGAGAAACTAGGTTACACAGTAGAACTAACTGAATTTGTGACGACTCGATTTATTGGGAAAGCAAAACCTATTTACGTTAAAAAAGATATATTGAAGTCAGACGGAATTGCATACAACGAAAAAGAGTTTATTTTATGGAATAGTAAGCACACACTTACAGGAAACATTTCAGGTGAAAAGTATAATGGAAAAAAAGACTACGAGGCTATTATAGTTCCACCATTTATAAAAAAGCATTTGATAATTTGGCAACCTAGACAGATACCTGTAGTTTTTGAGATAAAAAACCACTAGCGTGATGACTAGTGGTTTTTACCGTTTGAACGGTGATGTCGTATCTTATACATGGTCATAGATGATACGAGTTCTGAGTGCAGTCCAATCCTCAAGGGAAACTTCGCTTTGAATAACTTTGATATTCTCAAAGTCAGTATTACAGACTAAGCAAGTATGGCAAAATGTGACATTCATGTGATTGTTTTTTATTTTACATCTAATGTAGGTAACAATGTGAACGGTGGGTCGGTTCTCTTTGTCACACCAAAGAAAGCGTTTCATAAAGTCGTTCTTTTTCATCGTGATGAATTTAGATTGTGAAAGAAATGGTTACTATATAATCATACCATAAAAAAGATTTGATTCGTTTTCGATTCTTTACATTTCCTTGTTACATCTAAAACAACTATTCCCTATTCCCTACTCTTATTGATTTATTAGATTATTAATTTATTAGATACTTAAATACTTTTACTAATTTAGAGTTGAAAGGTACCCCCCCCTCCCCCCATCTCTTAAGAGATAAGGTATAAAGAAAGCCCAGCTCAAAAATTAGTGACTACTAACTTCTTCGGCATCGTTTTAAACCTGATGCAAGCCAAGTCGGGAAAGACTATTTTATACTTACGCTTTCCCTTTAAACCCCCCATAAGTGTTGAAACATAATTATATACGAGTCCTAAAAACAATGCAAGTGTAATAATACAACTGGGGATGTGGATAACTACTTATAGATTTATAGGAAAGGTATATAATAAACAGGTGAAAAAAACTAGAGTCCTTAATTAGTTATTATATGGAGTCAATACAACATTTATTACGATTTGAAGTAGTTAAGAAACCAAAGGCAAGTGAAAGAGCTAACATAATCTCTGACATATTTAATATTTACACAAGTCAAAGAGAAAGAGTTTTAAGAAAAATAGAAAACTGGAAAAGATATATACAATTTCTAAAAGAAAATAGAACACCAAATACTAAAGAAAATCAGATTAAATTTAAAAAGACTAAACAGTTTATAAAAGAATACGACATCAAATCATTTTGTTTTAAAATATCTCACATAAAGACACCAGATTTATATTATGTATTAAGCGTAGGCAAGGATATGGAAAATAGAAACCAGAACTTCAGTGGCTATTTAATGAAAAGTATACAGGCTAAATAGTTATCCACACCCTTATTTGCAGAGGTTACATTGTGTGCTATATTAAGTATATGACAATAGCAACAAGAGTAAATGGACACAAATTATTATCTAATAATGTCGAAATGTTATTTGAAGATATAGAGAATTTATTAAAAGGTAAAGATTGTAATCAATCGGAGAAGATGATCAAAACTGGGAACATTGTCAACACTAATATGACTATCAATGAAAAACTTGAAGAGATAAAATTAATGTCTCGTATACTAGACGAAATGCTAGAAAGTAAACTAGGAGCAAAAGAGTGGCTAGAGAAATACGATATAAGTAAAGGAAATTTATATGATAACTAAAATAATATCTAAAAAAGTAAAAGGCACAAATCGACACTGGAAAAACTTTATAGACAAAGAATATCTAGGCTCTCACAATTTAGAGGAAGGAGAAGAAATGCTACTTACTATAAAAAAGTTTATAGGAGAAGAAGAAGTAATAGGAACTGACGGAAAAGCAAGCAACAAACCAGTCCTATATTTTGCAGAAAATGTACCTAAAATGATTTTGAATATCACAAACGGAAACACTATCACTGCTCTGTATGGGACACATCCTGATGATTGGATAGGTAAACAAGTTCAGATATTTGCCACACCAGTAAAAGCATTTGGTAAAATACAAGATGCACTTCGTATCAGAGATTTTAAGCCACGAATAGATATAGATACAAAGATATATATTGATAAACTCAATGCTACAAAAACACTAGAAGAACTTAAAACTATATTCAGCTCATTCCCACGTTCGGCTCAAACAAATGCAGAAGTCGTATCTGCAAAAGACACATTAAAATTAACTTTAAAATAAATATATGAACACAAGACGTAAAGCTATTGATGACGAACGAGCAATAATGGACGCTGAAAAAAATAATATTGCTCGCCTTAAAAATCTAATTAGGGAATGGTTGGATAGTGACAATAAGGAACTTCCTTGGATACCTTTTACCCCTATAGATTACCAAGAATTAATTAAACCTAAGAAAGAAATTGAAGACGAGAGACGACTTTAAGTTTTATGAAACATTATAAGAAAATGGGAGTATTTAATAAATAAAAATATATGAAAATCATAAAAGACCTTATTCAAGGAACTCCAGAATGGCACAACGAAAGACGTTGTATGGTAACAGGTTCTAAGATGGACAATGTTATGGGCAGTAACTTGGAACAGATTATGCTTATCTGCGAACTGATCGCAGAAGAACTTACAGAGCAATCAAAAGCATTTAAAGAAACAGCTGAAATGCAAAGAGGGACAGAAGAAGAATTTTTTGCCAGAAAGCACTTTGAGAAAAAAACAAAGAAGACCGTCAGAGAAATAGGTTTTTGTAAGTCAGATGAGTATTCATATCTAGGAGTAAGTGGAGATGGTTGGATTGAAAACAACGGCATTCTTGACGAAGCAATAGAAATAAAATGTCCTGATAGTAAACAATCTGTATTTTATAAACTCTCTGATACACTTTCGGCTACAGAACTTGGACTAGGTAGCTGGAGTGCTATTACAAAAGCAAACCCAGAACCAGTATTTAAGCCAAGTGCAAAAGCTCCGTTTCTTGGAATACCAGCACAGTATGTTTGGCAAGTTATCACTTATTTTATGGTAAACGAGAAACTACAAAAACTTAATTTTGCTGTGTATGATGCACGATTCATTGACGAAGAAATGAAAATGCACATAGTTGTTTTAGATAGAAACAATGAACTGGTGCAGAATAAAATAAAAGAAGCCTTTGCAGGATTAGTAGAATTTCGTACACTCTGGTTAAAGTGTCGTGAATCAGTAATTATAAATAAATTTTAAAATAATGTACCTAAATAAAATTATCTTAGTAGGCAATTTAACAAGAGACCCAGCACTACAAGCATTACCAACAGGAACTAAAGTAGCTTCATTTGGATTAGCTACAAACAGAGTATGGAAAGATGCAAACGGAGTAAAGAAAGAAGACGTAGAATTTCACAACATAATAGTTTTCGGTAAGCAAGCTGAGAATGTAGCTCAGTATATGAAAAAAGGAAATTCTTTATTAGTTGAGGGAAGAATACGGACAACAAATTGGGAAGATAAGACTTCAGGAGAAAAAAAATATAGAACAGAAATAGTCGCAGACAGTATTCAATTTGGCTCAAAGTCAGAAACTACCAATACTAAGACGGTCGAACAAGGGCAATATATACCAGCACCTATCACTGGTGTGGATTATCCCAAAGAAGACAGTAACCCAGAAGACATACCATTTTAAGCCTTTTTAAAGCCACACAATGACTCACAACGATAAAAAACCAAGAAAACGTACATTGTTACAAAACGCCTCCTTACACAAGGGATGCACGAACATTGCAGACTTACTTGTAGAGCATGGAATATCTTTAAACGTAGCAATCAAAAACCTCGACGTTAGACCTACAATGGAAAGTATAAAAGACGCTTACCGATCTATCGCAGAAGCTAAATACGGCGTAGACAGCACAGCAAAACTAACAACAGGACAGATAAGCCAAGTGTGGCAAGATTTAACCAAAACACTCTCGGAAAATACAGGCATAGACTTTCCTTTTCCAAGTGACGATGTCTTACAAGGCATTGAAGATTATTATTAAAAATAAAGATATATATATGAGCGAAGATCAACAAAAATGGTTAAGATTGGAGGCAGGTGATGGGTGGCAGATATTTATCCCAGATTTTGGCAATGAATCTCATTCTACCGATACGAAAAACACAAAGATGAAATGGCTGTGGATGAATTGCCCCTGCAAACCCAAAGTAAATATTTTGGATAAAATAATAGTGCATAATTCATTCACAGACAGAGATGGATTTAATTTAAAAGATAAAGAATAAATATATGACTTACACAGAAAAAGAACTCATAAAAAGTATAAAAAAAGCTCTGTGCGAAAAAAGTCGTAAATACTCTACTGCACAGGAAAGAAACTTGATTAGTATATTCTACCAAGCCATAGCAGAAGATAGGAAGATGGTGTTGATGGGGATGATACAGAAATTTAGACCAACAATCGAATTAGACGAAGTCCTCTAATCCCCCCATTAAAAGATGTAAACAAACTTAATAACTTAACAATAAAAATATATGACCTACACAGAAAAGAGATTAGAATTTGGAGAAGAAGTATCGAAAGAACTTGGCTATGTCAGTGATTTATACTACCAAGGAGAAGCAAAAAGAATAATTGATTCAATGTTTGACAGTAAAGTATTTAATGAAAAGATTACAAGAAATGATATGCAGGGATTTGAAAATTTAATTGCCTTTTACTTTGAAAGCCACGCTAAAACAACAAAAAAAAGCATAGAGTTTATCTTATCAGTTACACATTTAAAAAAGTAATGACCAACACAGAAAAAATATTAAGTATAGAAGAAATAGAAAAGGCATACCCAGAAGCATATAAATGGGCTAGGAAGTTCCACGACTTATATGAAGAAACTGCTCCAATGTTCGGATATGAAACAAGGAAAGAAACAAAAGAGTTTGACCCGACAAGTCCCAACGGAAGATTGATGGCATATGTATGCTTTAATCTTATCAACCAAGCAGTAGCAGAAGAGAACCTGAGGATTAAAGAAAAGATATGGCAAATAAGAGAAGACACTCGAAACGATGGACAGATACAACATGTTGAGTGTTACGACGACATTTTATACTTCCTAGACAAACCATTAACAGATAAAGAGATAAAAGAAATCCCACAGCTTGAAGGAACAATGGAATCACTTAATAAATTAACAATCAATAAAATATAAACTTATGGATGAAACATACGAAAAAATAGAGTTAGTTAAGAAAAGAGAGGAGCTGGGTCACAGCGATGCATTCCCTGTGTCTGTATTTTGTAATGTTGTTACTGTACTCAAGATGATGAAAGTTGCAGAAGAAAAAGGAATTACAGATGATGCAGGACTTGTGGAATTAGAAGAATATAAAGAATTTAAGAAAGTAGAAGATGAACTAAAAAAACTATTTTAATCTTACTAATATGGCTAAATATATGAGAACAACATGTAAAGATGTCCTTTACAAATACATAAAAGAAAACGAAGGCTTCCATAAAAAAGTAGACCTTTATTCAATAGCTGAAGACTGGAGTCCTGAAACTGTAGGGAGAGACCTACGGAGCCTAAAAGAAGAAAACAAAATTAAAGTTGACTATTACGATGGCAAGTATGCAAAAGGTCTAGTGAAATACGCATTATTAGATTATCAAATAACTAAACCTAAAATAGAATACATAGAGAAAGACGGGATAGTAACAGTAATATATATATGACAGACGAAACAAAAAACAAAATAATAAAAGCTTTAAAGAAAGGAGCTAACAAAACAGATATAGCTAAAGGCTTAAATATCTCTCGCAAGACACTTCATAATTATCTATTAAAAGACAAAGAGATGAAAATGGCTATGGAGTACAATAAAACCTTTGTTACCAACATATTTGAGAGCTAAATAGTTATCCACATTTTTATTTGAACAGGTTACATTGTGTGCTATATTAGATATGTGGCAATAGAACCAAAGACATTTATCAGAGATCATTATCTAACTAAAACAAATGATACCAACATTAGAATTGAAAAAATTAAGAGCATTTCACAAAAGTCCAAGTCTTAAAAAAGATATGGTAGCCGAAATAATGAACCACCAGAAACTAGATAAAATAATTAAAGGTACTTATGGAACCAAATTTGACGACAAAGAATTTCGAGGTTGTGCAGTGGGTTGTTCTATACATTCCTACAATATTAGAACGGGGAAATCTATTAGAACAAATGACCATAGCGCCTACGAGACGGAACTAGGAATCCCAGAATATCTAGCAAGACTGGAAGATTACCTTTTTGAAGCTATGCCAGATGACAAAGCAATGAAGTGGCCAGCAGAATTTATGAAGGCTATTCCAGTCGGTGCAAACCTGTCAATGGTTGCTCCAAAGTTTATAAGCGGAATTTTAAAGGATGTCGTGAAGTTGAAAAAAGTTAAGGGAAATAAAGCTGTGGTTAAGGCAGTGCTTGATATTGCTAAACTTTGGGAAAAAGTTGCTTCAGGACACACACCAAAGTCAGCAACATGGTCAGCAGCAGAGTCAGCAGCAGAGTCAGCAGCACATCCAGCAGCAGAGTCAGCAGTACGGTTAGCAGCATTGTCAGCAGCAGAGTCAGTAGCACGGTTATCAGCATGGTCAGCAGCAGAGTCAGTAGCACGGTTATCAGCATGGTCAGCAGCAGAGTCAGCAGTACGGTTAGCAGCATGGTCAGCAGCAGAGTCAGCAGCACGGTTAGCAGCATGGTCAGCAGCAGAGTCAGTAGCACGGTTAGCAGCATGGTCAGCAGCAGAGTCAGTAGCAGAGTCAGCAGCATGGTCAGCAGCAGAGTCAGTAGCAGAGTCAGCAGCATGGTCAGCAGCAGAGTCAACAGAGTCAGCAGAATGGTCAGCGGCACGGTCAGGAGCCGCCTACAAAATGTCTCGCAGACTCCT
>Ga0163149_10005236_pt1 | contig 13779 bp, 13 predicted proteins | sample OliLakLV19MP5G1_FD_148604 | JGI IMG/M metagenome (GOLD analysis project Ga0163149, IMG submission 148604) | Freshwater microbial mat bacterial communities from Lake Vanda, McMurdo Dry Valleys, Antarctica - Oligotrophic Lake LV.19.MP5.G1 | ecosystem: Environmental > Aquatic > Freshwater > Lake >...
CACCAAAACCATCACAGAAGAAAAAGTAACACCCAAATACAACATGTTTATATTAATTGTATAATAAGAATGGCTTGAGACAAAATACAACTTCAAAGTAGTCTTAGCTATCCCGCCTAGGAAAGATGACCTATCTATCTGGCGCCGTCGTTGCGCTGATGCTGCAGTTATGTTTCGTCGCTTCGCATTCTGCTGCAGCTGCATTTTTGCATGATCGCCATTGCTGTCACTGTTCGACAGCACCCGCTCTACATCGTACATCATCGGTATTGTCAATGTCTGACGATGCGTCATCTCCGTCAGCAAATGCAGTACCAACAGCAGATGCTATCGAAATGGGAGAGCCGAAACGAGAGAGACGAAACAGGTACCAAGGTAGATATCCTCGCAACTTTAAGGAAAAGTACAAGGAGTTACAGGGAGATGAGAGCACTATCCAAAAAGTGCTCCAGAAGGGAATGACACCCGCTGGCACCCATGTTCCGATTATGCTTCATGAGTGCCTGCATTATATGGGAATCAAAAGTATGCGTAGTGACAACAATGACAACAACAAAGAGGATATTGTGCAAGACCCAACGGAAACGAAGGATCATCAACAACAGTCGCTAGCTCTCGTCGTAGACTGCACTTTAGGCTATGGAGGACATTCCTCTCATCTGATTCAAGCAGTTGTGGAGAGAAATAGTAGACTGATACAGGGTGATCCGGAGGATGGATCCATCGCAAATGCAAAGTCGCCAATAAATCGGCTCATTGCCTTTGATCAGGATGCCGTCGAGCTAAAGAAAACAGACGAACGGTTACGATCAACCTACAATTTACAGCATCCCAATGATGCACAAGACCAAAATGACAGTAATGTGTTTACGACGGTTCATCAAAACTTTTGTACTCTGGGGAACTACTTACAAACGACAGGGGAGACTGGACGAGTGACCAATCTTTTGGCGGACCTGGGCCTTTCCTCTATGCAAATTGATGACAATGAAAGAGGATTTACCTACAAACGAGAAGGTCCTTTGGATATGCGAATGAATACAAACGTAGATGATCTATTTGAATCAGCAGGTTCTGTAAGTATATCAACAGATAAATCCCCATCTACAGAAACGGCCTACGATTTGTTGTGTCGGCTCACTCCGAAACAATTAAAGTCCATGCTGGACGAAAACAGCGATGAGGTCTATGCGACAGAAATCGCCGATGGACTTTTATTGAAACACAATCCAAAGAAGATAAAGAGCAAAAAGAAAGCTGTCATTCCCAAGACGACTACAGAGCTGGCTGACCGGGTGCGAGCCATTGTCGAACCTCTTATGCAGACAGCAGCATTTGACGATGGTAAGGCCAACAACAGCAACAACAAAGCAACGGCAGCTGAAATAATAATACCAAAAGCAAAACTAGATTCGACTGTGGCTCGTGTTATGCAAGCCATTAGGATCGAGTTAAACGGAGAATTCCTCGTCTTGGAGCAGTTGCTGGATGACCTGCCGACCATATTGGCACCCGGTGGGCGGGCGGTCTTTTTGACCTTTCACAGTGGAGAAGATCGGCGGGTCAAAAAAGCATTTAAATCTGGCTTTAAAAGTGGGATTTACAGTAGTTGGTCTCGTGATGTTGTGAGACCTACAGCAAAGGAACGGCGGGATAATCCACGGAGTTCGTGCTGCAAACTGAGATGGGTGGTACGTTCGGATAAAGCGATTTGAAACAGCAGCAAGACTTTCTCCTTAGAGATCGCTGCCCTTTGTGTTTTTCTTGTCGATGTTGTGTTGGTTCTCGCTTTTTGGCGTAACATCGATTATTGCGAGAGGAGGTACTAGTAGTGAGTTGTCCTTCCATTGACGGTGCTGAACGTTCATTGAATCAAACGATTTTTGAACGTTCACAATTTCAAAGTTGAACCAAAGCACTTGACAAGCCACAATATGCAGGAGTTACTCATTTGTCATAAGAGTGCATCTTTAATTGGTTCAGCTTTTGCAGTAGTGAGATATATTGGTATGTATCCCTGATGGGCTTTTGAATGCACGAACAACAGCAGGCGGTCATATCTGTGTAATAAGGAATGTATGCAGGTTTGCAGCTTGCTCTTCCTGAAGCTCGTTAATCCGCTCTACTATTTCTCACTGTTCTGTCACTACTAGCTAGAAGAATTAATCGCTACTAACAAAACTTAGATAGGACTTGCCCAACTGTCAATGGTGTTGTCGACGTCATAATTAAACTCAGATGAATGATGGATTACTACAACGCCTATGCTGTCTTTGATTTCTCCCGTCCCCAGTAACGTCTGAGAAAATACACAATTGCAGCCAGTGCAAGCAAGGGCACGACAAGGATACCCACTACCAGCTGGACAATAAAAATATTGAATTCATGACGTGTGTTGACATGGGGAAAAGGCACGCTCGGGACTTCCTTTCCTAAAAAGGCACACAGAGGCTCCCAACCTTCCGCTACGTTAAACACCAGTGTGCGACGACCTTCTTCGAATTCACGAGCTTCCTGGCTGTTTTTCTTGTAGGCGGCAACGGCAACATCGCGATCATCGTGTGTCAATTGTGGCATCTGAAACACACGATTCATCATCTGAACTATCATGCTGCTCGTTCTGCGGAAGAAGGGGGATACATGAAATAGGATTCGAAAGGGTAATTTGGGTATCAAAATAGTTTGGCTGGCACTCTCCCACCATTTCTCGGGGGAGGAACGTTCCGTAAGAATAATTTTTGCCTCGGGGTAAAAGATGGCCAAATCCTTCCAGGCCCCCGCCGCTGGAAAGTCGACCGCTGCTGTAAAGCCTAGTTCCTTGAACAGCTCGTCCACAATGTCATCCACTGGCTTTTCGCCTAAAAAATACAATCTCCATAATTCCGTGTGATTGTCGAGACCTCCTTCCATAATGACCTTCATATGGTACGTAGGATACCCCAAGATTTCCAAAGCTGCCCGCAAACTGTCGGTGCCCGTCCTCCCGAACCCTGCCCCGACAATTTCCAAGGCCAACGTCCTTCCTATTCGCAAGGACGACACCAATAAAGACAGGAGTATAAGTAGAGTTTGTTTTGCCATGGTCCTTTTCAGCCTCGGATTTCCCAAGAAGAAATTAGGAGTGATTGTTTCGCCTCCGTTTCCTTCAAAAATCACTGACTTAATTGCTTGATGGGTATCTCAATTGGTCTACGATATCGTTGTGGTCGTTTTTTTTGGCGTGAATGATATTTGAACACGTTAGGGATGGAGTTCAAATGCCCAGCAACAAAGATTCGACAAAATGTGCGTCTAATAAAAGATTCATTTTTAGCCCTCATAACCCAACCGTGACCACATGCTACGAGTACTGTACTTTCAGGGTTTGCGCGCCTCCGCCTCCGCACCAAAACCACGAAGTTTTGGTGGCATTGTTTTTATCATTGGTTTTTATGCCAACTTGGCTTGCTTTCGCAGAAATAGCCGTTAACCATCCTCAATCCATATTTACTTACTACGTACCCGCAAAGTGGACTACGTACCCGATACCAGTGCAGGTAGAAGTGCAAAATCTGAGATTCATTGGCAGCCGCATTTATTCTTCAACAGCACAAACACCACAGTTGATAAAAATAATATTACTTGGAGTTTAATAGTATCGCAGCAGCCAAGATGTTCACCTTTAATCCCTTCGGTTGGGACTTTTTCAATTTTGTCTTGTTCTTGGTGGAATATGCCAACCCACTCTTTGCCTGTCTAGGTCTCTCGCTGTTCGCCTTGCGCAAAAGCAAGGGGAAAGTCTTCCCCCTCCTTTTTCTTCCTGTGGTGATTGGAGGCATTGTTGCTGGCATTGTGGTGTGCAGTTGGGAAGATGCCTACAAGCAAGGCTATCCCATCTTTTCTCAACCTTCCATTCGTACTGCCTTGGAAACGTACATTGTCGCCCCTACTTCTACGGACCCTCTGGCCGTGGAAAACATGTTGGAGAGCAAGCAACACGCCCCCACTTTTGGCTACTATGAATTCAAGTATCTCATTCAGGATTTGTTGCGTCACACCGTCTTTCACACAAATACCCACAACGAAGATAATATTGATGAAGGCTACAACAAGGGCAATGACTGGTTTGCCAGCATGTTGGGACCTACCATGATGTACACTTGCGGTCTGTACCCTACCGGCGAAGAAACCCTCGAACAAGCCCAAAATCACAAGATTGATTACGTTGCCGATGCCATTCAATTGGAACCAGGAATGACCGTTCTGGATATTGGTTGTGGTTGGTCCTACACGGCCAAACGATTGACCGAAGTCCATGGCGCCAATGTCACCGGTGTCACGCTCAGCAAGGAACAACTCAAGTTTGGCAAAGCCTTTAATCAAGGCAATGACGTCAAGTTGCATTTGCAAAATGCCATGTTGCTTCATGAACGCAAGGATCTCATTCCCGAGGGCGGTTTCGATCGCATTGTCAGTTTGGAAATGGCGGAACACGTGGGCATTCGTCGTTATAACGAGTTCTTGACCATGATCCGCAATACCTTGCTCAAGGATGATGGTGTCTTTTATTTTCAAGTGGCCGGTCTTCGTCGATGGTGGCAATATGAAGATTTGGTGTGGGGCATGTTCATGGGCGAAAATGTCTTTCCCGGTGCTGATGCTTCTTGTCCTCTTGGTTGGGTCGTCAGTCAAGTGGAAAAGGCCGGATTTGAAGTGCAACGCACACACAATATGGGAAGTCACTATTCTCGTACCCTCCAACATTGGTTGGACAATTGGCGCAGCAATAAAGAACACATTGTCAACAAGTATGGAGCATTTGCCTTTCGACGATGGGAAGTCTTTCTTGCTTGGAGTGTTCGTGTGGCTCGTCAAGGATCTTCTACTTTGTTCATGTTGACCTTGACCAAGGCCCTGGATGAACCACGTCGTATCAAGTCGCAAGATCATTTGGTCCCCAAGCGTTTTTTGAATCAAGAGGAGAAAACCGAAGACGTTGTGAACAAGGAATGCATTGCTAATATTGAAGCCCAGCACGGAGAGGCCATTGGCGCTGAGTAAACAACCAAATTCACAATAATAGTATTGTGGGTTGTTGAAAGGGATGGTAGGAAATGGGGGAGTATCTTGTGTTGTTTGTTACGTGTGCGTGTCTTCTTGTACAAGGAAAACGTGATAGAGAGATACAATTTTGTGCGACGAGGAGGACTGGACTGGAACATGAAATGAAAAACGAAACTAAAAAAAGAAAGGAAACGAGTAGAGGCTATCCTTGTGGGCATGGGTTTTACGTCGGAAGGAATTCGGCAGTGGTGTGGGCCGTGAAAGAAAAAGAAAGATAAACCTATGCGCATTTGCTAACATTATCTTGATTAGGATGCTCTCTAGGAGTGGTAGATATTTTTTATAATATTAAATAAAAAAGAATTTTACCAAAATTCAACTCTCCCAGACAAGAAGGCAACAGGCTTTGAATACAAGCGGAATGATTGTATAGTATACTGTAGGTAAATAACAGCCACCCTGAAAAATCCAAGAGCTAAGTTCCTAGGCAGCTACTTTTGTGGCCAGTAATACCGGCACTAGTACCTGGTAGTTATGTATCTCTCCATAAAAAGCTGAGGCTGTGGATTCATGAAGGGGTTTTATTATTATTAGTCTAACTAATGCGGTACTATGATGATACTATTGGATCCTGGCAAAACTGTCATTACATCACAGCCAATGCCAGCCCACCTGGGCGGCCTTAGTAAAATACTACGTGTCATTGGATTGTTTTGTCTCCGTTGTAAACGCCGGACATCCCGGACTGCGCACTGGACCGGCGCTAAAATGGGTCGAGTCAGAGTACTATTGCGAACATTGCACAAGATGATGCGAAGTCTATTGTATTTACCGCAGCTTTTACCAGGGCTAATTTTGTCGAAGGTGTAGCCAGGCATTACTGGACAGTATCCATACCTACAGTACCTACCGGCTTGGTAGCTGGTACCTGGTACCAGTAGCAGGTAAGTACTGCGCACCGCCGAGAAACATGAACTAAATCTTTTCAAATTTCTGCAAGACTGACTCCACCAGCCCACAAGAGAATTGTTTAGTTGTCTCATCAGCGATCGATCGAGCATCCCTTCCTGGACTCGAATTCTCATCCAATAGAGACCAAAAGCAAGGCTTCAATCTATATACATCACAACCCTCGGACTTCTATTGAAGTACTAGCTAGTAGGTCTTATTCTGCAGATACTGTAGCTAGCTAGCTGACATCGACAGGAACAACAGCGCAACCCCGACAGTCCAATCCATCATGTGCAAACAGGAACAAGAAACCGCCAACGGCAGCACCAACAACAGCAATGGTACGGCGACGACCCTGAGGCAAAGAAGTGCGGCAGCGTCTACCAAATCCAAGCTCGTAGTAGGAGTAAAGGAGGCGTCGTCTTCTTCTACGGCACAAGAACAACAAAAGGAGATTGCTACGCCCAAATGGAGTACTCGGATTTGTTTCTATCCTCCCTCCTCCCAATACTGGAGAATCGGGCAGAAGTGGTACGACCTCAGCAACTTTAATCATCCCGGTGGACAGCAGCTACTGGAATTGGCAAGAGATCGATTTGAAGATGCGACCTTTGCTTTCGAGGCGCATCATCACAATTACGAAAAGGCCCGCAAAGTCTTGTCCAAGTACTTGGTGAAAGATCAAGCCGGCGCGGAAGCCTTGGCCAAACGACGACCCACTCGTGACGAAGCCATAGATTGCCGGCCCTTCCCCGTCCATCACGACGCACAATTGGATCAGGATCAATTGCCATCACTTCTTCCGGACGATGCCTTTTATTCCGTGCTAAGACGCCGAGTCGCACGACATTTGGCCAGTGTCAAATGTCCGGAAGGAGGACCCACCTGGGAATGCTGCATCATCTTTTGGATCACCTTTGGATTGTGGGTCTTCTGTATGAGTTCCATGTGGTACACTGGCAAGGCCATTTGGATGTTTCCGACAGGTGTGGTAGGATCGGTGTTGGGTAGTTTTGGACACAATTGGGTCCATCAACCTCGTTACAAAGAATGGGGTTGGGCCTTACTCAGTTTGGACGTCGTGGGCTTTAGCAGTGAAGGATGGTATCGCGATCATCTCCTCCATCATCACATGTATACCAATACACCATGGGATCATCATTATTTTGGTACGGATCCCTTTTTGGTAACCGATCCCACGGTAGAACGAAATTGGGTTCAAGAGCACGTGACACCCAAATTGTTGCATTTGATTCTCTGTTTTGGAACCTACGGCAACTATTTGATTCATACCATCGCGTTATTACAAGGAGAAGAAGTATGGAGCATTGGCAAGATTTTCTTTCCCTTGGAACACATTTTATTTTACAGAGCGTGGGGATGGCACGGACTCTTGTTAATCTTTGGCATGCAATCCATATTGGCCAATTATTATTTTACCATGGCCCTCATGAATCACAATGCCAGTCACTGTCACGATGTGACCCGCCGCAACAAAAGTCAAGATTGGGGAGAAGCCCAATTGAATAGCAGTGCCGATTGGAGTTGTCACTTGCCCTTTAAACAAGCCGGAATTTTCTTGTGGCTGAATTTTCATACCGTTCATCATTGTAAGTACCTGCTGCGTATGTCACGCTTTGTGAGATTGAAGGACAAGTACGAAATGAAACTGACGCATTACTTCTTTTTGTATTTTGTACATCGACAGTATTCCCCAAGGTGGACTATTCGCACCATTCGGAAATTCACAAAATCATGGTCGCCACGGCCAAAGAATATAATATCCTGTACTACCATGCCGATCCGTGGACGGTATACAATCAAATGACACACTCCTTTGAGAAACCCTTGTCGGCCATGCAAGAAGTGCTCGTATACGGTGGTGGAATCTAAAACTTTTTCAGCAAGCAATGTATAGTGCAGTTAATTCACTAATTCAATTAAGATTTTTAATGGAATGTGTCAGCACGACTTACAAAAAATGTAGTGGTAGGGGATACCTCGCTGTATCCGTTGTATAGCCGAGTACAATACATGACGGTGCCCCTATTATGATAGTATGAAAAAAGATTAGTGCCACGCACACACGAAAACAAATCTACAGCGCCGTTGAAACGAAATCTATAGTAGCACAGTCACCAGCGACAAAAGAGACGTTGTGGCCTTGTTTTTTGGGTTGCCTGTCGGCTACTTCTACTTTGCTATATCGAAGATGGATCGTAATCATTGATTGTTATTTTATTTCACTTGCTATTGTATTGTTTGCTACCACAATGCATGTTATTTATGAGATGTTGACCACGATTGGTGGCTCTTGCAGTCTTGTCCTTTTTGATACCCCGTTGCTGCTCGCTTGTTTCATGAATGTTGTTATGAGATGTCGACGACGATCGATTGCTCTTGCAGTCTTGTTCTTGCTGCTGGTACCCCTTTGCTGCTTACTTGTGTAATTGCGGTTACCTTAAAGCGTTTCGCGCGACATCTGCGAGAAACATTTGGGCTTCGGGAGGGGTATTACCTCGAAGAATTTCGACCACAACTCGAGCTCTGTCCGTGTTACTGTTTGCGACTTGGGCGACGGCTGCCGTTATCGCACTGGTTGTCGATTGTGGAGCTACAAGTGACGGAGTCACACTGGCTGTCCGGTCGACAGGAGGAGGAAGCGGATTGCCCTGAATCGTTGCGAGCAAAATTCGGGCTCGTTCCATGTCTCGCTCTTCGAATTGTTCGGTGACTGACTTCCTTATAGCGGCTGCCAATTGCGGGTCCAATTCGGCAACTGTTCCAATCAAAGTGTCTGTCAACTGGTGCTCTCGTTCAGCTTCACGGTCGAAATGATCTTGCATTATGAAAGCATTTCTTTGATCGGTAGTGCCATGGCCAGCAATCAGCCAGTCCAACACCGTGAGAGTGTCAGTTTCTGGGTTTCGTTGCCACGACATTGCTTTGTTTTTGAGTCTATACTTGCGAAAGACGGAGCGGTTCTGTGAGACCGTTGACAGTGTTGCGAGAGAACCGTTGACCGTGCAGGACGTTCTTTGAAACTCCACCGTTGACCGAACGCCAAACAACATTTCTTACCTTTGAATCGATCTAGCTGGGTAGTAAGCAAGCAAGCAGTAGTGAGATACGTTTGGATTGTATTGATTGTTTTTTGTCTTCCGTCAAGATGAGTGAATCAAAAGAATCAATCGTCGTCGTTGCATGAACCATCAACGAATAAGAATGATGATGAGAGTGAAGAAGTACGACGGACTCAACTGTTTTCTGTTTACTAATACCTCGTTGAACCTTTCATTGACTGCCCAAAATGGCGCGAAACTCCGACCTCCTATTCTAAAAGTTCGTAGAGGTCATGTGCGACAAAGTGCTTTAGCGCGCATAGCGGGCAAAACCAAAATAGATCTAAGTAACTCACTGTTATCACAGAGGCCCCTTTGTCCAGCTGCTGTAGCAGTAGCTTGATGGGCTTTCAATGAATTTGATACTCCCTCCGTTCCCCTTTTACCGCCCGATGTCGCGTGCCGGCAAAAATAGAGTACACTAAAGACTCATAGTGAGAATTTGGGTCCCTAAATAAGTTTTCAAATGCATTGGTTAATGCATAACATATAAAATTCACAACGGACATGCAGCAGCTCAACTACATTCAATTGTAGTACCTACTTTAGTTGCCAGATTCGGAATCAGCATGTTTGAAAACCTAAATGACCAATGGCTCGCTACTCTGCTGCTGTGGGAAACCAGACATGCTGACTGTAAAAACTAAGTAGCTAAAATTGCTGTGCGAATTTAGCTAATTTGACAGTCATAACTCGCTCACAACTATTACATGTTATGCATTGTTGTTTAGAGCTAAAAGAGATCTATTAACTAATGCATTGTAAGTAGGGGGTAGCTACTTATTGTTAAAAAGTTATTTCCAATTAGCTTTCTTCCGGCGGCAAACAGGGAACGGAGGGAGTAGAACTCTTTGGTGGAAACATTGGGGCATTGCTCATAAGTAATAAGTTATGCATTTCGGTTCAAAACTGTTAGGCGTGCATAAAAAAACAGTCCAGTCGACTCTTGAAGGTCAGATGATTGTGGGTTTGTCAAAAAGGAGATTCTGGTGCATGATTTTGAGTCTCCCCTAAAACTAGAACTAAAAAATAATTTGAAAACTTTCCTCAAAAATTGAGGAGAGATTGCATGTGTTTTGCATGCAGAAAATGTGTCAGACAGACAAAATGATGTTTGTTAACATTCAATCACAATGAACAGTTTTGGGGTTGATCATCATTAGTTGGCAGCTGCATGTGAGTGATGCCGCGGTGAATTCTGGGGTAAGTCTGTTTGTTTCAATGTGCAAACACCATTTGGAAGGCTCATTGGTCCTGTGAGTGTGCAAAAGATTAGAAACCTCAAGAAGATGAAAAGAGTTCAACTAACGTTTCCCAGAGATGATGTCAGAGTGGGGGTCATTGATGGCCCACATCTGTTCACACTTGAACCCTGTGGTGTGTCAAAGGACATTTTGCGGTTTATTTTCAAACATCATGCAGTTAGATTCAACTGTGGGGTTGACATCATCATCTTTGCAAGCAGGTGGAGTGCTCCCCATTAGACTGAGACCTACGCTGACACTAAGATTTTCAGAGAGAAAGGTCTCCATTGAAAACTTAGCACAAAAAAAGGTTTTGCAGATGGAGGGTGGGGGTTTCCTTAGCTTTCTAAAAAAAATCTAGATTGTAATAACCTTTCATCATGAGAGACATGAACGCAGACCATTTGCAGAGCAGGCACTTTGATCTTAGTTTTTTTCATGTGAGAAAGGTGTTAAGCCATTCACCCACACCTTTCCCTTCTGTGGCCAGCACTTTCAATGACATCAGTCTCTGACATTTTGCACTGGGGCTGCCCACAAAAGTTAAACATTGGTGTTTGATTGTTTTTCTTTGTTTTTGCAAGTGCATTTGTAGCTGCTCTCATTCTTCACATCTTTGGGGGGTTAGTGCTATTCACAACCAGCAAGTTGAAGACACAAACACCTTGACGATCTTACAGTCCGCTCTTACTGGCAATCCAGTTCCACCACTTCGTCGGATTGAAGACGGTACCAGTGACACAACTTTCGGAGGACCTCGAAATTTGTTTCCTGCCTCCTCGAACGATGCTACTAACAATGGAGGACCACCACCTGGGCCACCTTCCTCGTCGTCAAGCACCACGACGAATGGCACTGGTCCAAACTCCACGGTGCCACCGCCTCAAGCTTCGACTTCTTCATTCGGAGCTAATAGCAATGGTGTGTCTTCCAATGGCAATGGGGCGTCTTCTCAATTCGGGACCTCTCAATTCGGGACCTCGTCGAACAACACGACGAATGGCAATGGCCCAAACTCCATGGTGCCGCCGCAAGCGTCTGCTTCTGCGTTTCAATTTGCTGCCGCAGCTCCTACAAGTGCTTCGATGGAGACTGAAAATGTTCCTCCGGCACGGGTTGCTCCTCCTATGTCGGACACTTTCATCAACATTGACATGAGCAGCGAGCGCAAATCACGCTTTCGCCCCAACTCAACACGGGCGACCTTTGACCAAATGTTCAACCCTTTGAAAAAGCGCAAGCCAACTTTGGAGGAGCGTAACCGTGCCTTCCAAAGCTCAAACGCGGAAAAGCGGGGTGACTTTGTCACTAAAAAACGCAATGTCTAAGCCTAGAGTGTAGCGACATTGACAAGGGATAGTAACAAGAACAAGACTGTGCATTGACGAGGGATAGTAACAAGAACAAGACTGTGCATTGACGAGGGATAGTAACAAGAACAAGACTGCATCGTGAAGTCACATCGTGGGACAACAACAGTCTAGGATCATAACTTATTGTCGTATATTATCGTGGGAAACAATCATTTCGTTTCATTCATCATCGTGGTAAATAATACTGTAGGAAATAAAATAAAATGCCAATCAAATGGCCCCCTGTCCGTTTATTGTTTATGGTATTTTCTATGTTGCCGCTAGACCCGCTAGACCCATCAAATAGCGGTGTATAGATGACATCCATTCAGAGGGATGGATTAGGATATTGCTGTCATTGCCATCACTGCCACCGCCATAGCATGACGATGCCTGTAAATTGCTGTAATTGATATAATATAGGCCCAATCTCAAGACGACCACCGTCCACCAATGTTGCAATACTTTGGCATGATTCTGTTGTAGATTCCGTTCATCCACTGTGCACTGCTTCAACAGAAAATAATACCGATAGGAAATGGGCAGCCACAAGGCCAGCGTCCAATAATTATGAATCGATGGGCATGCCACACAGAGTTGATGAATGATAAAGAGGGGAAAATAATATCCTGGTGATAGCATGGCGGGTCGGGGTGTCAAAATCAATTGGTAATAATGGAGCAAACGTTTGGCGGATGCCGTCGAGGGGGCCAATAAATATTGCAAATCAAAGCACATGTCCGAGGTCAACAAGAGATATCCCAGTGGTAAAATGGCACAATTGGTCTCGACGCATATATCGGACCGGTCCTCGTAAGTCGTAGGTAGTGGATACATTCTTGAAAAATAATGAAAATAATATATTGTCGAATGATATGAAGAAACAAACACGGTAGTTGATAGTAGTAGTAGTTACTAGTAGCAAGTGCTGTCTGTATTGGATAGACCGTTGGACGAGTCAAAAAGTGAGCCCCCGAGGAGAGTATTAATGGTACTAATACAAAGGACGAATATTTCTCATTCGGATAATACGTACGGTATTTAAATTCGAGGGTGCTATTACAGTAGTAGCACCAAGCTATGTTAGCACTGCACTGTATTGGATGGATCGAGTCAAAATGTGAACATCCGAGAAGAGTATTGGGCATAAAAGAAGAGTAGTCTCATTTCTGACCAGATATTGTATGTACGAAGATGGAGTGAGTTTGTTTTGTTTGTGTGTTCATGGCTGGGACAAGGAGAAAAACTGCGTGCAGGTGCCACCACCACCCATCCAAAAGATCCGAATCTTTCGAGACACAACATGTTGTTGAGTTTGGCGCGTTCTGTGATTTTCATGCCACCTTGACTGAATTATAACAACCGATACATAAGGAATTAATAACACTGTCGCTACGACCACTTTTGTGTAGCACTGGTACAGAAATAATTTGTATACAAAAACATAGAGTGACGTCAACCGAGTGAGCCGCTCCACCCAATTTGATTTGCCTCACAATATTCAAATATTTCGAGTTTATGCGCAAAGATGCCTCATTCAAACAGTCAACATCCACAGGACGTGTCGTTTCGATAGGCTAATCAGTCAGAATGACAGCCACATGCCCTACCAAACTTGACCTAATTCAATAGGTAGCTTCCCATGCATGCAAACAACAACATTGCGAAGTTAGGTCAACAATGGTAGACGACAAAGCAATCGGGCAGGCATTTGTAGCCGTGGCATCCGTGTATCCGCGCGTCCGGCATGGAAAGTGGATACCATTGACGCATTGGTGTCCAAAAGTAAACGCAAAACTACCAGAGATGATTGCACCACGGAGGATTTTTCGGGCCCTAGAAAAGATGCATTTGACGAATCGTCAGTTTACAGGTGAAGAATCGGAACGATTTGGAGGAATCCAATCAATATCTAGCACGGAAAGGCGACTCGTCAAGGAGGGAGGTATCAGCAAGATGACAAGAGTAGGATTTCTTTGTGTCCATACATCAACAACTCCAACAGAAGCAATCCCCGACAACCAAACTGAACTTGCAAAGTTTTTTCAGTCGCGATACGACCAATAC
>Ga0163149_10005242_pt1 | contig 13774 bp, 12 predicted proteins | sample OliLakLV19MP5G1_FD_148604 | JGI IMG/M metagenome (GOLD analysis project Ga0163149, IMG submission 148604) | Freshwater microbial mat bacterial communities from Lake Vanda, McMurdo Dry Valleys, Antarctica - Oligotrophic Lake LV.19.MP5.G1 | ecosystem: Environmental > Aquatic > Freshwater > Lake >...
GTTGGTGCACTCGCCGTGGTACAGCACCAAGAATTATTGTCAAAAGTTGGCAAAGATTTTATTGGTCGAGTCGTGGGTGTTACCGGCGAGCCCTTGGATCAAAAAGGCATAATTGCTGGTGATGACAGTCGGCCGGTTTTCGGGCCTGCACCAAATTTGTTTGACCGCGAAATGCTAGATGAGCAGCTAGAAACAGGCGTAACAATTATTGATTCAATGTTTCCGTTGGTGCGCGGCCAGCGAATTGCGGTTATGGGCGATAGCAAATCGGGTAAAAGCACGCTAGCCACCCAAATTGCCATGCATCAAAAAAACACTGATGCAGTTGTTGTCTACGCACTAATCGGTAAGCGTAAAAGCCAAATTGACGCGTTGGTTAGTCGCCTGGAAGAATCTGGTGCGCTCAAAAATTCTATTGTGATTGTGTCGACCATGTTTGAATCGCCAATTTTGACCTATCTCGCGCCGTACGTGGCGTGTGCGATGGCCGAGTATTTGTGGCAGGAGTGCGATCAAGAAGTGTTGTTGGTGTATGATGATTTAACTTCGCACGCCTATATTTACCGCGAAATTGCGCTGATGTCGGGCTCAAGTCCTGGCCGCGATTCGTATCCGGGCGATATGTTTTTTGCGCATTCGTCACTTTTGGAGCGCGCCGGCAAGCTCAAGAAAAATAAAAAAGCCTTGACGTGTTTGCCGCTTGTTTTGGCCGCTGGCGGCGATATCACTGGGTATCTGCCAACCAATATTATGTCGATTACCGATGGCCAGTGGGTACTCGATACGGCGATTTTTAACGAGGGAATTCGCCCGGCGATTCATGTTGGTCAAAGTGTCACGCGTGTTGGCGGTCGTGGTCATAGTACGCTGCAAAAACAAATTGCGGCGCAGCTGTTTAAATCACTCGGCGCCTATATTCAGGCGTTGGAGTTTTCACATTTTGGGTCGGAGCTTGCGCTCGCAACTCGTAACGATTTAGAATCCGGCAAACGAATCAACGCGCTATTGACACAACCACCGCACGAAACATACTCCGTTATGGCGCAGCAATTAATGTTAGACGTCATTTTGGGATTGAGCGAAGGGCAGGCTGTCGACATGGAAACACTAAAACTACAGGCCCCAAGTTTTGCCGGCAACATTAAAAAACCAGAAGACTATGTTCGCGTTCGCGATGAGTTAAAAGCCAAAAGCATGCTGGAGTTAAAACGTTGATATGAAAAACTTATCTGATATTTTGGCACAAGAACAATCGATGCGAACCCTTGTGGGGCTGACAAATGTGTTTGAGGGAATCGCCAGTTTGCGGATTTCACAAGTGAAAGATCAAGTGCTGCAGTCCAAAGAATTCTTTAGCGAGCTATGGAATATTTATACTGATTTGCGCGAAGGTAATGAGTTTCATTTTGGCCGCCAAGATTTGGATCAAAAAATAATCGACAAAGAACTACTCATAATTATTACGGCCGAAGGCGGCTTTAGCGGCGACATCGATGAAAAACTGATCAGCCTAATGTTGAATACCTACGAACAGTCGAAGCAAGATATTATTGTGATTGGCCACCACGGTGCAGTGCGTCTGGCGCAGCGCGGCATTTATTTTAAACGCTATTATAAATTACCTTCCCGCGATAGCGATATTAACGTCAGCCCGATTGTTGCCGAAGTGCAAAAATACCAATCCACGAGTGTGTACTACCAAACGTACGTGTCGTTAATGGTGCAAGACGTCAAAAAGATTTCGCTCAGTACGGCTGTTACACAGCAAGGTAAAACTATCAAAAAAACCAAGAAAGAAAAAGTAACAACAAATAAAAAGGAAATCAACGAACGCACATATATATTTGAACCAAGTACCTACGCCGTGGTTGACCACATCGAACGCTCCATGATGCACATTGCGCTCAGTCAGGTAATTCTTGAGTCAAAGTTAGCACAATACGCAAGCCGATTTCGCGCTATGAGCGGCGCGCATGACAAAGCAAAATCTTCGCTTGTCGAAGTTCGCGCGCAAGGCAGTCGCGCAAAGCGCAGTCTCAAAGACGAACGCCTCAAAGAAGTCGTCAGTAGTCTTAAAAAAGTGAGGATGCAAAAATGACCGAAATAGCTTCGCAAACTTCAGGTCAAGTTATCGCCGTAAAAGATTTGGTCATTGAAGTGTCGTTCGACGAACATCCGCCAAAAAGTGGCGAGCTTTTACATGTCGATAATAAAAACAAAAGTCTGTTATTGGTCGATAGCGTCCAGCCTGAAAACATTGCGCTGTGCCTAAATATTTATTCTGATCATACAATTCAGAAAAAGATGTCGGTTATTCGTACTAACAAAAGTATTGAAATCCCAGTCGGGCCAGAAATTATTGGCCGGGTTTTTAACGCAATGGGCCAGCCAATTGACGCGAAGCCAGTTGGTGCACAACAAACACGTGATATTTTTGCGTTTCCAGAGCGCGCCGAACAAGGTACAGCCACCAAACCAGAAATTCTAGAAACGGGTATAAAAGTGATCGATTTTTTTGCGCCATTTGTTAAAGGTCGCAAAGTGGGAATTATCGGTGGTGCCGGTGTTGGTAAAACTGTGCTGACGATGGAGCTGATTCATAACGTCGCAAAAACAAGTGGCGCGCTGAGTTTTTTTACTGGCATTGGTGAGCGTATTCGCGAAGGACACGAATTATTCGAAACGCTCAAAGAGCGTGATTTGCTTAAAAATACAGTGATGTATTTTGGGCAAATGGATGAAAATCCGGTCATGCGATCTTTAGTAGGCGTTGCAGCAACAGCGGCCGCGGAGTATTTTCGCGATACGCACAAAAAAGATATTTTGTTTTTTGCTGATAACGTGTACCGCTACGTACAGGCCAAAAACGAACTCTCAACGATTTTAGATCAAATTCCAACCGAGGGTGGTTATGGCCCAACAATGTTTTCGGATATAAAAACAATTCAGGACCGGCTAAGCTCTAATCAAAATGGCTCAATTACTGCGGTGCAAACGATTTATGTACCAGCTGATGATCTAAGTGATCCGGCCGTTCAGATGATTCAGCATGAGCTGGATTCGGTTATCGTGCTCAGTAGGAAGGTAGCCGAACAAGGCATTCGCCCGGCGGTTGATTTAATCAAAACGCGTTCGTCGCTACTGTCGCCAGAAGTCGTTGGCGATCGTCATTATATTTTGAGCGTTCGCGTGCAAGCGGTGTTACAAAAACACGAATCGCTCAAAAACATAATTGCAATTATTGGTGAGGGCGAACTTTCGCCTGCAGACCGCGCCGAATACGCCAAAGCGCAACAGCTCATCGCGTTCTTTTCCCAGGATACCCACGTTACCGAAGATTTAACCGGAAAGCCGGGGCAGTTTGTGACGCGCGAAGAAACGCTCAAGGGAATCGAGGAGATACTAATATGAAATTCGTATTACGTATGACGTATGACGTATCACGGACGTGCAAGCAAAGAATGCGTCATGCGTCATATGGCATACCTTATACGCCGAAGCAAAGGATTTTGCTTTGAAGCGGCAAGATGCCAGCACGGGTGAAATTGTAGAGGTAAAAACCACTGCGCCAGCATCCAAAACCCCAAAGCAATCGGAGTTTTTGCAAGTAAAAGTCTACTCGCCGTTTAAGGTGTATTTCAATGATCGCGCCCTGAGCATTTCTGCCGAAAACGACACCGGTCCGTTTGATATTTTGCCCAAGCATCATAATTTTATGTCACTACTTAACGCTTGCGATTTAATCGTGCGACTGCGTGCTCGCGATGGAAAAGACAAAGAACAAAAAATCCGCATCTCGCGTGGCATCATGCACGTCCGCCAAGACCAAGTCACCGTATTTCTAGATGTTTAAAAGATGTCTGGATCATTATACATTGGGGTCGCTTCGGCGAGTGCGGCGGTTTCTGCATTGGACTGTTGTTCTCTCTCCCAGTTCTCGGCTGCTAAGTTTTTTGCGTGATCATAACGATGTTCGCGGCGAAAATTGACCGCACGCCAAACTGCGCGATTAGCAAAGTTACCAGCATGCGCAAGATGATTTTTGCTTGATTCTAGCGCCATTTCGCGCTTCGCCATCTTACCGAGAAGTTTATCATGGCGTTTTGAAAAGGTAGGGATAAGTGTTTCTGGTGACATCGTAAGATACCTTATCGTTTCATGCAGCAGAAAGCAAGCATAAGAGCACTAGTTTAACAGAGGTATTAGTGGTACAATTGCTCAGAATATGGCAAAAAATGTTTCTAAGACTGTGTATGTTGGCATGAGTGGCGGAGTTGATAGCTCCGTAACTGCGGCTTTGCTAAAAGAGCAAGGTTACAGCGTTGTGGGCGTTTACATGAAAAACTGGACCGAAGATTTACCTGGTCATCATTGCCCGTGGAAAGAAGATTTCCAGGATGCCAAACGCGTCGCCGTACAATTGGATATTCCGTTTAAAGTGTTTGATTTCCAAAAAGAATACAAACAAAAAGTTGTTGATTATATGATCGCCGAATACCAAGCCGGCCGCACACCAAACCCCGATATTATGTGCAACCAAGAAGTTAAGTTTAAATTGTTTTTAGAATCAGCAATTGAGGACGGCGCAGATTTAATTGCCACAGGCCATTATGCACGTGTAAAAGACGGCCAACTTCTAAACGCTATAAATGCCGAGAAAGATCAGACCTACTTTTTATACCGCGTAACCGAATACGCGCTTCAAAAAACCTTAATGCCGATTGGCGAATTTACTACCAAAGCCGAAGTTCGTGCGCTAGCAAAAAAGTTTAGGCTTGCAACTGCAGAGAAAAAAGACAGCCAAGGCATTTGTTTTGTTGGCAAAGTCGGCATCAAAGATTTTTTGAACAACTATGTGACTACAAAACCAGGAACAATCAAAGATCAAAACGGCGTAGCAATTGGCAATCACGACGGAGCGATTTTCTATACCATTGGCCAACGTCATGGGTTAGATGTCGGCGGGGGATTGCCGTATTACGTGGTCGGCAAAGATATGAAAAAGAACGAAGTCTATGTAACGACCGATCTGGATGATGCAAAACTGTGGCACCAAGAACTAAATCTAACAGATGTTCACTGGATAAATTCCCTACCAGACCCAACAAAACTTAACAAGTTAAGCGTTCGTACTCGCTATCGTGCACCTTTGATCGAATGCGAAATTATACAAAGCAGCGATAATACTTTACGTGTTAAGCTTTCCCAAAAAGTCCGCGCCATAACCCCTGGCCAATCCGCCGTATTCTACCAAGACGACACTTGCCTCGGCGGCGGCATCATTCTATAGCCTTCTGGGCGGAGTTTGGATAAGACTATTGAATAATCCCAAAAACTTGCTTTTTTTTAAAAAAAGTAAGAATATGGAATAATACTTAAGAAGGAAAATAGTATGAGTGCCAATGGAGAATTAGCAACTTGGGGAATAATCGGTCCTGGTGCGGTAGGTACTGAGGTAATGCGACAGCTGGCTCAACCAGAGATTGCTGCTCGGTTAGACATGAACGTTGCTCCGCAATTTGTTATGAGATCAACTGGGATATATGCACCAAATCAAGACTATAGCCCGCTTGATGGCAGCGGAAAATTCACCAGTTTTGACAAGAATTTTGGTGCGATTAATGCAAGTACTTTGGAGGAGATGGATGATCTGCCAGATGTTGTATTCCTCGCAATGGGTACAACCGATGACGGAAATGTGCCAGCTGATTATATTTCGCAGATACTAGCACGTGGAAGCATGGTTGTAACTGCAGAAAAAGGTGCTGCAGCTAATCATTTCGAACGCTTGCAGGATGAGTCTGAGGGATTCGCACGACTGGGTATTAACGCTTCAGTGGGCGGAGGCACTCGACTAATGAAGGCGGTTGAGCCATATGCTACTGACCCAGAAAATATTACACAGATTCACTTGGCCTTCAACGGTACGTTGGCGGCAATTATGGCTTCTGTCGGTTCTGGTCAAACTTTAGGTCAAGCAGTTGACCAGGCAGTAACCTTAGGTTTTGCTGAGCCAGGAGCAAGTAGCCCGCAGGATGTTATTCGCGGTGAAGCCGAGGGTGATACCCCAAAAAAGACAGCAATATTCTTTAATAAGCTTGGTTTGGGCCCTTTGCTTAATTGGCGAGATCTTAAATTTGAGCTAAGCGATAAGGACATTGAACGGGCAGTTGAAGGTGCGGACCATCGTCGATTCCTGGTTTCAGTGTATTCAAAACTACATACAGATCGCACTACACATCCAGTTGAAAATGGTGTAATGGGTGGCAAAGAATATCGGCACCAGGATGGCTGGTTGATACAGTCCGGCTTCCGTCATACAAAACGTAATCCACTGTTCGGGGCGTTTACTCTCACGAGTGGTGCTGACGTAGGAGCGGTCATTGGGCTGGGCCCAAATGAAAGCGACGGCGTGTATAGGCTAACTGGTCCTGGTGCCGGTCTTGGCCCAACAGCAAATACCATGATTGATGATTTTGGCATTATGCGTCGCGCACAAAGTGGACGCAAATAGAGACTACACCTTCCAATCAGTAAAGTAGTCGAATGAATTTGGATACTTCGCTTGGTTTTCGGCAAAAGCTTCTTTTGTTGAGTAACCAAGCGGAGCGCCGCAATTTGGCGCTGGACACTAGTTTTTATTAGACTTGTAAAAATATCATAATGAATGCAATGTTTCGTTCATGAGAAGCACTGTCAATAGATAATATCTATTGTAGAAAAGAGTACTTATTATGGGTTTTGACGAATTTGATAATTATTTTGGTTTAGAGATGCGGGAGTGGCTGGAACGGCACACTCGGCATCATAGCCCTGAGGATGAACCACTCGTTCGCGACATAGATTTGATACGTGATATAACCGATCGCCAGTTGTCTGGCATTTCCGGGTTTTTGGGTGGTCAATATGAAGTGCAGTTTCCAGAGGGACATGGGTTTAGACTGAATACTTTTGGTCGAGGGACTGCCACAAAAGATTCCAACTCATCTGATTTTAATGATGATCCCTTCTCTGTGTTACTAAAACAAGCAGCAACGTATGAAGTTAATCGAGCAGCAGAGGGTAGGGTAGAAATAGAGCTGCAGTCAGTCTTTGGAAGTGTCCGAATTAGTATCAACGCAGACACAAGAATCTCCAGCCCCTACGCCCAAGTGTTTTTGAGGCCTACGATTTTACGTCGAGATCTTCTGGAAGCGGAGTCTAAAGGCTATAATTCATTGGACACTGATCGCGAGCAATTATTACCCAAACCAACTCCAAACGCTACGGACTACACCAAAGTGTATGCACTTAACAACGACGACCTTTTGTTCTTGTTTCAGCTAGTCAATCATTTGGAAGCGAGTCAAAACGAATCGGATGCCGCACAGCATATAGATGATTGTATTGGAGAGATGTTTTCAAGGGAACATCAAGTTGAAGAGCGAGGTGTAGCATCATCGACGCCCCTCAGTAGTGAAATGAATAATTTTATTAGGCAATGTCGTGAAGTTGCATGTGCTCATAATGGTGAAGTTTTAGAGCAGAAAACTCAACTTGAAAACATACTAGGGAAATATGAAACCCTGATTATGCGCAAGCTGCGCTTATTGGGTGAGAGTGCTCTCGAGCAAATCGTAGATATCACTTACTCGCTGTATTCTGATACCGAAAGCCAAGGGTTAGGTATCTCTGTACATTTGGAAATTACCCCTGATCAGCCAGTTTTATATTGTAAAACAGAAGCTTTTACCGAAGAAGGTTTGCGTCGTTTGGTTAATCAAACACGGTTATTCTATGACCCTCGAAGGGAGTTCATTCTTAGAACTATTATTCAGGGTAAAGCGCGCTTATGGCGTGCACCTGATTACATTTCTGCCGCCGGTATTCACGTATGCACGGCTTTGCACTAAAGGCGACGCCAGATGACGTTGCAGAAACCATAAGGATATTGCTAAGGGGAAATTAATTGACAGTTCAATGACTAGATAATACAATATGTGTATGCAAAAACAGCCGGAAGGTGTTAAGTCAAAATCAAAGAAGACCGTTCACGGGGCTTACTTTGCAGTTGCATAAATAGATCAGCAACAAGAAACAAAGCTCCTCAATACGAGGAGTTTTGTTATAAGAAAGGGAAACAATGAGAAGTGAAGTATGTGTAAGTAGTGGCGCACAACAGACTGAGGCATCCGCAGGGATAGAGGCCAATTATCAGGAGCTAGTTTCACTTTCTATCGGTAATAGTGTTTTAGAAGCAAATGGTATTAATGGCCGCGCGGTTGTGACCGGAAACTATATTAGTCCGATGGGCAATCTTCCTTTGCCATGGCCAGATGGGGACTGGTATTTGCGTCAGACATTGGTTCCGGCAATTCGTGAAGGTGAGACAGTTATATGTAACACGCTCATTCCTGGGTTACTTGACTACTATCGTGAGGTCGGTTTAATACCCGAAAATACTGCTTTTATTACTTCTGACCCGTTGGTTGATGGAGAAGTACAGTATGGTTTTCCGTTTACCGACCCCCTAGAAAATCTTCCAGGGGATTATACATTTGACGACGATAGTTATCTTTGTTCAACATTTGGGGGAAGCGAAGTAAGTCAGCAGGCTGCTCGTTTAGGGCTACGCACTTTAGATCGTGCCTCGAGTGATTTTACGAATAATAAAGCATTTTTAAGACAAATGGCTGCAGCAAATAATATTGACATGCTGCCTGGTGCGCTGCTTAGTTCTTTTGACCAGATTGATGCTATTGTTAGTGCCGATTGGAATACTGATGCTGGAGCATGGTTAAAATTTCCCACAGGTTCAGGTGGTGATTTAGTTTACAAACTTAACGGACCTTTTGACGAAGAGTCATTGTTGACAGGTGTTAATGTGCTGAGAGATGCCGTCAAGAAAGCCTTTAGTCTAGGCAGGTTTGCTGTTCAGGTCGGAGATTACTGGCTTGATGAAGAAATTGCACCAGGTGAGTACCCACTGGTTGTTGAGGCGGATGCTCATATCTTCGGCGATGTTATAGCAAATGCTAGCACTCAATTTGTAGCGCGAGGAGTTGGTGAAATTTCTCTGATTGGACACTACCTTCAAATTACTACTCCTGAAGGTGAGTACCTAGGAAACGCACCCTTCGAAGGAATGCCTCAACAATTAGAAGGCCTAGCTCGTGCTCAGGCGCAACATGTATCTGACTATAATGTTCGAGAAAATGGCTATCGCGGTATCGCGGCGATCGACTGGTTTGCCACTCGCGACAACTACGGAGGTAACCGTCTTTCAGTATGCGAGCTTAACTCTCGTCCAACGGCTAATACTCCACCAGTAATCATTGCAGCTAAACTTGGTGCGGCGCATTTTTTAAACACCAATGTTTATACCTCAACAATGATTGAGGGGATACATGATTTTATCGATGTAGTGGGCAAAGATCTGGCTTTTGGTGATCCGCGTAATGAAGGTATGGTTGTGCCCCAGTCGTTCCGTACCATGGTGTATGGTGATACGATTGTTGGATCACCAAACTTTAAAGTTGCTGTGCTTGGTCGTGATGAAGATCATTGTCAGCAAGTAATTGAGCAACTTTCAGATAAAGGAATAAGGTTTACCCCATAGACATGAAGAGCGCCGACTTATTACTAAAAAAACTTGTTTCGATTGATTCCTCATTTCCACATGAATCTGAACTGGAGGATTTTCTCGAGAGTTTTTTAAAAGACCTAGGCTTTACAGTTAAAAAGATAAAAACCAGCCCAAAACGATATAACCTAGTTGCTGTGCTTGGTGTAATTGATGAATTTATTGGGTTCTATGGCCATATGGATACGGTTGCGCCAGATAAAAATTATTTGCGCGATCCTTTCCTTGTTCATGAGGATAAGAATGGCAGACTGCATGGACTAGGTGTCGCTGATATGAAAGGTGGCATTGCGGCAATATTAAAACTTGCAGAATTCGCTGCTATGAATAAACTCCCTGTTAAATTAGTTTTTGGTGTTGACGAAGAGAATATTTCTCAGGGTGCTCATGATCTTATAGATTCTGAAGAATTAAATAATTTGTGCTTGCTTATTTCTGCTGAGAGTGGGCAAGTGAGAGGATCACGGCAAACATACAGTGTGTGCTACGGAAGGCGTGGCCGAATGGCAATACGAATCCATGTGAATGGTGTAAAAAAACACGCAGCCGAAAGTGAAGAAGCGCAAAACGCAATCGAGGGTATGGCTCGTCTGTTGACGGCTGTTACGCAAATGAAATTTCCAGACAACAAGTTATTTGGAGCAACTAATTTTGTTACCCACAGCATCTCGGGTTCAACTGATTCCTTTTCTGTTCCAGACGCTTGTATGGCTGTAATCTCAGTACTTACGACGCCTCCCATACAACATATGGATGTGATAAAAAAATTACAAACTTTAACGCAAGAGCTTGATATAAATGCCACGTTCGAACCCGTAAAAAGAAAAACTCCATACAGTGAAAGCTATCAGGTAGATACGGATGACACTTTACTTCGTCAAATTCAAACTGAGATATTTGAAAAAGCACAAGTGAAGCCGAGTTACGCTGACTCTGTAGCAGATGAAAATATATTTTCCCATCGACTTAAAATTCCAGTCATCTCGCTCGGTCCAATAGGTGGTGGTGATCACACCGCTGAGGAATGGGTAGATAAAGAATCTCTGTACGCTGTAGCCGAAACGTATTGCAAAATTTTAACAAGCTATCACGAAGCAAAACGGAAAATAGCATAGCAAACATAAGCATATGTTGCGTTTTTTGCAAATTATTTGATTGTGTATATAAACGACATTAGATAGAATGAAAGATATGTCAGAAATGTCAGAAATGTCAGATATGTCAGAAATTTCAAGAGAACCATTAGATCAATATACTTTTGACCAAACTCATAGTACTGAAGCGACGAGGGCATTAGCACCTGCTGAAAACGGCGAAAGGAGTGAACCTGCCAATCTCGCTGGTCGTATTATGGCCACACGTACCCACGGAAAAGTAGCATTCGCCGATTTACACGACAGAACTGGCAGTATTCAGTTAATTGCGGAAGCCGAAAAAACTCGTGCTTTTGAGGATTTTACGAGCATACATGTCGGCGATCATATCGGAATACATGGTTTGGCTGGACGCAGTAAACGCGGTGAGCCTAGCGTTTATGTGAGTGATTGGGTTACATTGGCTCGCACACAAGTGTCATTTCCTAACCTCGGTGAATTAAGCGACCCGGAACTTAAAGCACGTCAACGATACCTCGACTTAGCGGTTAACCCTGATGTTATGCAGCGATTTATGCAGCGCAGCCGTATTGTGTCGGGTATTAGAAACATGCTTGATAGTGAAGGCTTTGTTGCGGTAGAAACGCCAATTCTGCAATTGGTGCATGGTGGTGCTTCTGCCAGACCATTCGAAACGCACCACAACGATTTGGACGTAGATTTGTCCTTGCGGATTGCTCCAGAATTGTATCTCAAGCGCCTTATTGTTGGTGGTATGGAACGAGTGTATGAGCTGGGTAAAGTTTTTAGGAACGAAGGTAGCTCCACACGGCACAACCCCGAATTTACCATGATGGAAGTCTATGCTGCATATTGGGATTATGAGGATCAAATGGATCTTACCGAGCGGATGGTTGCGCGTTTGGCGATGGATTTGCATGGAACAACCGAAATTGAGTATCAGGGCCGTGGCGTAGATTTAACGCCACCGTGGGATCGTAAAACAATGGATGGTGCGGTGAGTGCCGAGCTTGGTGAAGAAGTAAATCTAGAAACACCAATAGCGCATCTGCGAAAACTATGTGATCAATTCGAGATTGAATACGCTAAAAGCGTGGGGCCTGGTGCGTTGATCGAAAAATTATTCGAAAAAACAGTCGAAAAAGATTTGTGGGGGCCTGTATTTGTCACAGATCATCCTGCTGAGATTTCACCACTTGCTCGCGAACACCGAACAAGGCCGGGCTACACTGAGCGTTTTGAAGCCATCGTTGCCGGCCGAGAATTATGTAATGCTTACACCGAACTAAATGATGCCGAGATTCAGTACGAACGTTTCCTGCAGCAAGAAGGCATTAAAGGTGTTGACGCTGAAGCTATGCCGATGGATTTTGACTATGTGCGAGCATTGATGTATGGTATGCCCCCAACGGCTGGTATGGGAATCGGCATTGACCGACTTGCAATGCTGTTGACAGACGCTCCTTCGATCAGCGATGTGATTTTGTTCCCAACTAAACGTCCAGATGGTTTTAAGCTCGACGAAACTGCGTTTCAGAAATAACAAATTGCTCGTGCTTGCAAAAATTCTGCCAAATGAGAAACTACAGGCATGCATAATGTTATGGAGGCCATAGGATGCTACTGCGACAAGAAATTCTTACTGGCCTAGAGGGTGAACCAGCTTTAGGCGATACAAGATTGGCATGCCAAACAATCGCAGAGGCTATTCTTCTGAATGCCGGTATCGAAAGATTTTGGGGCACTACAGCAAGAACTGTTCATACAGTCCAGACAAGCCAAACTCAAGAACAGTTAAGCTATTTATTGGCTGCAACAATTTTCCCTGAGGACAGAAGGTTTATGTCGGCTGGTGCTAGTGGTGATATTGTTGACTTTGTGGAGCAAGCACAGCGACAAAATAGAGGAACCGCAAGAAACATCGGTCATGCTCCAGGTGACGCCGCGATTATCGCCGGACTAGGGTTAATTGGTAATGAAGTCCGCAAGCTTGAATGTGTTCTGCCGGGTGTTATGCACTTTGCGGTGCCGAACCTTTTGCCAGCCAGCGCACTAGTACTCGATCACGACATTGAGCGCGCAGGGCTGCTGATCGAAACCAATGCAATAGTGTTGGGTGAGCGGATTCGCGGCACTACTGTCCCCGAACATATAACTCTGGTGGGTTCACGTATTCCAGATTTTGATGCGCGCCCAAGATTCCAGTAAGAAAGCTTAGTATTTGATCGCGCCGGGTTCGATTTTTTGGTTTTTGGGCAGGCGAGCGTTGTAGCTTAGTTCGGGTTCACTGCCCAAGTGCTCGCCATCCTCGATTACTGAGTCAATGAGCGCAGACGAATAGTCCTCAAGCACTACGTTATCGCCAATAATTACGCCGTGTTCAATAGCTACTCCTTGGCCTATCAACACGTTGTTTCCGATTCGCGCGACATTACCAATTGTCGTGATGACTTTTTCGTTATGAAATTTTGTGACCTGTAATTCTACAAAAACATTGTGGCCAATCCGCTCTGGGCGCGCTAAAATCTCGCGGTCAATACACGACTTAATTACGATGCTAATTAAATCCACTAAACCAAACCCCGCCATATATTCAGGGTAATCTTTGTTGCGGGCAATCGCTTCCGGCGAGGGAATATGATAAAAAATAAAAATCCTTCCTCGATACACCGAGAAAGGTCATTTGTAATGATATCTTCCCCGAGTTATCGGGCTAGATGGAGCACCGCGCGACTTTTTAAACTTTGTAGTTATAAGCCGCAGGTTGCTGACGGGTCTACGAGCTAGTTCTCTCGCCGTCTCTTTATATTTGCCAAATTGTTAACATAACTAATTGTACGCTCTCAAAAATTATTGACAAGAAACTTCGAAAAAAAGAATAGTCTGGTAGAATATAACAGATATGAAAGCACAAATGACAGCACAGGAAATTCGGAATGCTTATTTAGATTTTTTTAAATCACGTGGTCACACGATTATTCCGCGGGCGCTTTTGGTGCCGGATAATGATCCAACGACCTTATTTACCGGTTCTGGC
>Ga0163149_10005244_pt1 | contig 13773 bp, 8 predicted proteins | sample OliLakLV19MP5G1_FD_148604 | JGI IMG/M metagenome (GOLD analysis project Ga0163149, IMG submission 148604) | Freshwater microbial mat bacterial communities from Lake Vanda, McMurdo Dry Valleys, Antarctica - Oligotrophic Lake LV.19.MP5.G1 | ecosystem: Environmental > Aquatic > Freshwater > Lake >...
CTTTTCTGCTGTTGTTAATAAAGACCTACGCTACATCATGCCCTACTTGCCTGTGGTGGCGGTGGTGCTTGCCTACGGGCTGACTCGATGGCGCGATCGATGGCGGTGGGTAAAGTGGGGAACAGTCGGCTTAATGACAGGGTTGATGCTCCTCAACACCTACCCGATCGGTGGTGCCTTAGGCACTTCGATTACCAAGTTTCTCGCTCCAAATGTGGGACACCGTGCCTATATGGGGCCAGAGTTTCCCCATACTCAGATCATCAGTGAAATCCTGAAGACAGAGCCATACCTGCGATCGAATCTGGCCGTTTTACCCTCCACACCTGAGATTGATCAGCATAACTTCGACTACTACGGGGCGCTGCGGGACTTTCAGGTTTACGCGAGGCAGATCGGCACTCAGATGAAATTTGTGCCTCAGGATGTGCGATCGCTCTCCTGGTTTCTCACCAAAACTGACAGCCAAGGCACCTATGCCTCGCAAATGCAAGCGCCCCAAGCTGCCTTTGCCCAAGCGGTGGAAACCAGCCCAGATCTTCGGGTGCAACGAAGTTGGACGTTACCAGATGGCTCGACCTTGAATCTCCACCATCGCCGATCGTCCCCCGTGGAAGTTATTCCCCTCGCTAGCGCATCCCCAGCTAAAGTGAGGCTCGATCGCGTCACGCTGCCTGCCAAAGTTCCCCCCGGCGCACCTGTACCTGTGACCTACGAATGGTCGGGGCCCTGGAACCAGCTTCAGTCGGGCATTGTGGTGCTGACGTGGTGGACTGACTTCAGCACCCCCATTTCTGATTTGGGATTTGATTCTACGTCTGAGTCGGCTTCTCCTCCTGAATCCACTTCTACTCCTCCAGAATTGACCCCTGAACCCGCCTTGTCTCCACGCCAACTCACCTCCCTTAGCCCTAGGGCGACCACGACGAACCATTATTGGATTCACGACCATGGGTTGGGACTGGGAGCGCTGCATTCAGGGCAACTCCAGCCTGGTCAATCCCGTGCATTTCGGGTCATTGAACGCACAGCGATGCTACCTCCCAATGGCACTTCAGCCGCCAGCTACAAGCTATCGGCGAGGTATTTGAATCGAGAAACTGGCGAAAGCTATGCCATCGCAGTCCCGCCAACCGTGAGAGTGGCGATCGAACCTGCCGCCAAACCCGTTCCTGCCCCTGAATTAGACTGGGTGACTCAGTTACGGACTCTCGCCACCACCCTACCCCAAGGCCGTAAGGCCCTTGACCCAATCTTTGACAAAGTTGGGCAGATGAACCTCTACGATCCTGTGCAGGATTACCTAGTTCAAGCCCAAAAAGCCTTGGAGTATCGCCTGAAAACCGAACCGCAGAATGTAGACTTTGCCTATGGTGTCGCCCTCTCTCAAGTGTTGCAACGGCATGTGGCAGGGGCGATCGTGGCTCTGGAGCGCGTGGCTAAACTGGATGCCAAAAATCCCTACGCCTATGCCTATTTAGCCTTTGTGAACTTGGCAGATTTGCGACCAGGAGCCGCGCAAAAAGCGTTGAAACCTGCTCTGGCCAGTCACCCCAATGTGCCAGAACTCAAGGCGTTGAATGCGATCGCTGCCCTGATGCGGGGCAACCTGGTTCAAGCCTGGCAAGAGTCCCGTGGCTTGAACCTAAATTAACGTGAATTTGGCAGGGAACAGAGGCGCAGCAGCAAATGCAGCCTAACTTTGCTTGGCTACTCTGTACTGCTCCAGCAGCTCCCGAATTTTTTTAAGCTGATAGCCCTCAGCCAATTGCCGCACCTTCTGGGCAAACTGCACAAGTTCCGCAAACTGCTCCAGCGCTGTAGTCTGCTCCAAAATGGCGTTGATGTTTCCCCTGCGAGTCAGATCTAGGAGCGTTTCTAGCATGGCGGGGGGCGGGGGAGTCAACTCAAGGGAAGTCCCGGTTGACGCTGATACGTCCACGATCGCTGCTGGCTCTGGCTCGGCATAAATCCACTCCAAACCCAAGTGTTTTTGTAGCTGGTTAAATAATTCCTCAGCCTGCACTGGTTTGGGCAGGAAGTCGTCGCCGCCTGCTTCTATGCTCTTGTAGCGATCGATTTCAAATACACTCGCCGAGGAAACAATAATCAGCATATCCCTAGTCTGAGGAGACTGCCGCAACTGTTGCATGAGTTCAAACCCATCCATCACCGGCATTTGCAAATCTGTAATCACCAAATCGGGTTGGGCAACCGGCGTTTTCTCTAAACCTTCCTGCCCATTTGCCGCCTCGACCAGCAGAAATCCTAGCGGTTTGAGCAGGCTCACCAGCACCGATCGATTTTCCCAGCGATCGTCCACCACCAAAATCTTACGGGGATTGCCCCGGAAACCTAACAGCTTACCCCGATCGGAAACAGTCGCCGCCTGCACCCAGTCCAACGCCTCTGGCACCTCCACCTCAAACCAAAAAGTGCTGCCCTGATCTGGCTCACTGCTCACCTGGATAGTGCTACCCATCATCTGCACAATTTTTTGGCTAATCGCTAGCCCCAACCCAGTGCCCTCCGATTGGCGTTTGTGTTCTCCCACTTGCTCAAAGGGTAAAAAGATTTGCTCAATTTGGGACGAGCTAATGCCCACTCCCGTATCTTGCACTTGAAAGCGAAGGCAGTGGTTTTGGGCTTCTCTACCCTCCTTCTTCGGTCTTCCACCCGGCACTGCGTCCAAAGAAGAAACGGTAAAGGTGACTGCTCCTGCCTCAGTGAACTTAATCGCGTTGCTCAACAGATTGATTAGCACCTGGCGCAGTCGTTTTTCATCAACACAGACACCACTCGGCAAGTCGGAACTGAGAGAGGACGAAAAGGTGATGTGTTTTTGATGGGCGCGAATTTCACAGATTTCAGTCACGCCTTGAAGGAATGCACTCAGATTGACCTCCGTGGGATGGAGTTCTAATTTTTGGGCCTCGATTTTAGAGAGGTCTAGCACATCATTAATCAAGGTCAGCAAATGAGAGCCACATTGATAAATAATCTCAATGCCGTGCTGATCCTGGGCGTGAACCGTTGGGGATCGCTGCAAAATTTGGGCGTAGCCCAGAATACCATTGAGGGGAGTTCTCAACTCATGGCTCATGTTGGCCAAAAATTCGCTTTTGGCTCTGTTCGCGGTATCTGCTAATTCTTTCGCATCTTTCAGTTCAGCCGTGCGCTCTTCAACGCGCAGTTCCAGGTCTTCAAAGGAGTGCTTTAACTGAGCCGACATGTTGTAAACCGATCGCGACAAAATCTCTAGCTCATCGGCACTATTTTCAGCCCCTTGCCCACTGAGTCCGATCGCCCCCTCACCAAGTTGTCCCTGCAAATCTGCCGTTGCCCCTTCCCCACTTCCCTGATTCCAGCGCAGCGCCCGCTCATGATCTGCCTCAGATAGGCGATTGCACTCCTCCATAATGGGCTGCAACCGTTGATTTAGCTGCTGCACAAACAGGAACACGACCACCGCCAACACCGCCCCCGCTCCCAAGGCTCCGCCGACTGTGATCCCTAGAACTGGCCCCAGGATCACTGACTGGGGAACCACTGCCAGCATCAGCCATCCCGTCTCTTTAATGTGCTGGTAGGCCCAAAACTGCCCCTCTGCCTGCACCATCCCCCGATTGTCATAATTAGCCTGTTGCCAAATCAGATCCAGGTTAGGGATATCTTTGTAAGTCGCCAAGGCTTTTGCCTTCTCGGAATTGGGGGGATAGGCAAGCAGTTTTCCCTGTCGGCTTAAAATAACGAAATAGCCACTTTGCCGTATAACTGAGGTTTGTTTCAGTTGCTCACTCAGGGCTGTAACGCTGATGTCTCCGGCTCCTAGGGCAATCACATCGCCACGATCGTTGCGAATGGGGGTATAGAAGGAGGTCATGGTAATCCCTTGCCAGGAGTAAGGCTCCAACCAGACCTCTGTATCTGCCGCCAAGGGCAGCTTGTAGTAATCTTGCTGAGAATAATCTCCGTCTAGTTTATAGACCTCAGCATAGACAGTATCGTTGTGGGGAGCGGGTAAAATTTCTCCTGCCTGCCCAGGTCTGCCTTGATTTCGATAAAAGTAGGGCCAGTACCATTTTTGCTTGGGCACAAGTTGAAAAGCCAGTTGCCCAAAGCCAGTGCCTACCATCAATTGGGGACGTTTTTGAAAGAAGTCAAAGGCTAACTGCTTGTAAGCTTTGGGATCTTCAACTCCGACCCGATGTAGCGTTTGCACCGCGATCGACATACTCGTAGTTGGGCGCTCTATTTTGGTCAGTTCCGTTTCAATGGCGCTGACCTGTGTGCTGAGCTTGCTGCGAATTTCTTCCTTTGCCTGACTTTCCAGAGCAATGTAAAAGAAGAAGGACATGGTGCCGATTCCCAGTAGGGCACCGCTCAAAATCCACAAAAATAATCTGGAACCGATCGAATTGAATAGAGAAAACTTAAATTTAGGAACTAATTTGGCAGAACGTGTGAGACCCGACGCAGGCTGGAAGGATGAGGGGGAAGCCATAGCGTTATGTTGAAAAGGTCACGAGGAATGAAGGCTAATGCAGCTTGGCAGAAGTTTCTGACCAGTGAGGGGGATTGTTTTGAGTTTTGAGTTTTGAATTTTTAGTTTTGCTCAGTTAGTTCTACCAGCCTGCACTGGTCTCAAGAGAGTATTACTGGTAAAGAGGGACTAGAAATGGTGCAAATTACAGTTAGTGAGCTAAACGTTTTGCGTTAAATGATGAGTGATGCTCATTTAGCCTATTTTATCAAGTAGCTCAAGTTAGGGCTGCTATCTAGACGACAAAGCACCGGTAGGACTAGGGGACACGATCGCAACGCTAACTATCGTTCAGAATTATCTCAACCAAAATTCCCCACAACCTGCGTGTGCTTCGCCCATCTTCCCCGAACAAAAAATTCCTGAAAGCATACGCGAAAATACAACCAACGACTTCAGTGCTTTTTGAAACCGAAAAATCCTAGAATCCCGCTTTGCTTGGTGGGCTGGGGAGCTGGCTTCGCCCCATTTTGTTGCGCGGGTGCCAGGTTGAGTTGCACCGCATACTTCAGAGCGAGGGGATCACTGGGGTTCAGCTTTAGCGCTTGCCGAAAGTGTACCGTCGCCATGCCTGTCAGATTTTGCTTCAAATAGGCTAGCCCGATCGCAGAGTGGTATTCGCTTTTGTCAGCCTCCAGTTTGATGGCATCGCGCAACTCTTGCACAGCTTGCTGCCATGCTCCTTTTTTCAAGTACTCCTGGGCCCGATCGTAGTGCCGCCGGGCATAATTTTCGACCGGAGCATCCTTGGCAACTATACCCGTGGGTGTGAACTGGATGGGTTTAGCTTCTGCACTGGCAACCAGTCCAGTCCGCTTTTCCCGAATCACTAAATCCCCCATTTTTAGGTGCAAGTAGACTCGATTCAGTTCCATAACTTGCTGGGTCACCGTCTCAAAGCGTTGTAGGGGTTGGTATTGGTGTTCCACCAACTCCACTAAAGCCTGCTCGTAAAAAACCTCAGCCTCCTTCATGGTCATTTGCAAGAGCTTTTGAGCCGTTTCACTTTCTGTGGCGATCGACCCTTGCCGACTTAAACGCCGCACCTGAAACCGCAGCATTGCCAACGTTTCGGCTCTATCTCGCTCTTGCTTCACCTTTTGATAAGCTGGGTTGACTAGACGGGCAAAAAGTTGGGTGGCTAATTCCTTACTAGCCGTTTCTTCAGAGCTATAGCTGTCGGGATGTAGAACCTTTGCCAGATCGCGGTAGCGCTTCAAGATACGGCGATCGTCCGCTGCCACAGATACTCCCAAAACCGCGTAGGGATCTGAAAGTCTCTTCAACCAGTCTGAAGAAAAGGAAGGCTGTGACATCAGTGCTTAATTCTAAAGGTGTTGATAAAAAATCGTAAAGCTTTGTTATGTCAAAAATATGCCCATCAAGTAGGATTCAGGAACCAAAATCCCATAAATACAGTTTAACGGGCATAGGTCTGGTCTCTCCGCTTATCGCTTTGTCCTGCTCCCCTGGCATTTTTGAGATCGGATAGAGTTCTATTAATTTTCCTTTGTAATAAGTTGGATAGGGTGATTTCAGGTCTCTATTGTAGAACGATGGACTATCAAAGTAGTAATCACAACGTACTCTTAGCTCTTCTTTCATTTGACAATACGTCAGACAAATTTGAGCAGGTTTGAAGGCGTAAACTCTAAATCTTGCCCTAAGATTTATGAGAAAGATTTTATCCCTGTAGGGGCGAAGCATCCGGCAGACAAGTCCTTGAATCGACCAGAAGGTCATTGCCAGGATGCTAAGTGCAAAGCACACGCTATGCGAACGCCCTTCCGGTGCCTGGCATAAACTTTTCTAGAAATCTCCTTACATGTTTGAAACATTAAAGATTTCTCAAACATGTTGGTAATGGTCAGGGGGTCAGATGGGTATGAGATCATCTCACATTGCTAATCCTTGCTGAGCCGTTAGGCATTTTCTCGAAGCCACCGGGCGCGGACGAGGCGGATTTCGTCGTAGGTGTAGCTTTCTCGGAGGTGATCGTAGAGGTCGCGGAGGGAATCGGGGCCAACGGCTTCGAGGGCGGCGACCACGGCTCCCTGGCGTTCTAGGGGAACTAGGGAATCAATGTCCAGCAAGCGCCCTTGTTCCAGTAAGTGGGCGAGATGGGTCGCGATCGTGCCTGACCGTAGGTTTCGCTGCTCCGCAATCTGGGCGATCGTCAAGCCCTGTTGATGGAGTTCCAGAGTGATGGTGTAGGTTTCTGAGAGCGAGGTGGGTTGAGACAAAGGCTCAGAGGAGGGCGGCGTTGTTGGTTCAATGGGTAGCCCCTGCTCTTGGCGATAGGCGGTGATTTCAGCCAGGAAGCGATCGGCGTATTGGCTCAATTTGCGGCTACCCACCCCAGAAATTTTGGCGAACTCTGCCAAGCTCTGGGGTTGTTGTTGGGCCATAAGTTTGAGGCTGGAATCGGCAAAGATCGCGTAGGGGGGAACCGACTGAGCATCGGCCAGGGTTTTGCGGAGCAAGCGCAATCGCTGGAACAGGGCTTCAGCCACGGCTCGATTGGCCTCGGTTTCCGGCGCTGTACGGGAGGCTGTGGTGGTATCGATCGCAATCTGCACCGATCGTTGACTGCGAAGCACCTCCCAACTGCGATAGTTCAATCTCAACACCCCGTAGCCATCGGTACTCTCATCGAGTAATCCCTGTTGCAGCAGCGCCCGCCCCAACGATCGCCACGCTTCCATCGGCTTGTCCTTGCCAATATTGTGAGTCGAAAGTAAATGGTGTCCGTTTTGCATCACCTTCTGGTTCTTCGAGCCGCGCAGCACATCAATAATGTGGGCCATGCCAAACCGCTCTTGGCAGCGGGCCACGCAGGACAGAAACTTTTGGGCTTCGATCGTCCAATCTTCCACCGGCTTGGGATGGCGGCAGTTGTCACAGTTGTCACAATTACCTGCAAAGGTTTCGCCAAAATAACTCAGTTGAATGGTGCGACGGCACAGGCTACTTTCCGCATAGTCGATAACGTGCCGGAGTTGTTGGCGGGCAATGCGCTGCTCCTGCTCCAAGGGTTCGCCGCTTTGGGGATCAGTTTTTTGGTCAATAATCCATTCGATCGTTTTGATATCGCCAATGCCAAAAAATAAACTGCAATGGGCAGGTTCTCCATCCCGTCCGGCTCTGCCTGCTTCCTGGTAGTAGCCTTCGGTATTGCGGGGCAAGTCGTAGTGAATTACAAAGCGCACATCGGGTTTGTTGATGCCCATGCCAAAGGCGATCGTCGCCACCATCACCCGCACATCATCCCGAATAAACCGACGCTGGTTCGCAGCGCGGGTTTTGTCATCCAGCCCCGCGTGGTAGGGAAGCGCCTTGATCCCGTCGCGCTCCAGCCGGGCTGCCAGTTCATCCACACGCTTACGGCTGAGGCAGTACACAATCCCTGACCCCTGATTTTGCTGCACCAGGGTCAGCAACTGGGCATAGGCTTGGCTCCCCTTCGGCCGCACTTCGTAGTAGAGATTGGGCCGGTTGAAACTGGAAACCGGGGCGTAGGGATCATTTAAGTGGAGTTGCTTGATGATGTCATCGCGGACGCGCCCAGTGGCGGTGGCGGTCAGCGCCAAAAACGGCACCCCTGGATAGGTCTCGCGTAATCTGCCCAACTGGCGATACTCTGGGCGAAAATCATGTCCCCAATCGGAAACGCAGTGGGCTTCATCGATCGCAAATAGGGCAATGCCAATCTGCTCCTGCACTCGGTTGAGAAATGCCAAAAAAGCCCCGGTGAGCAAGCGTTCTGGGGCGACGTACAGTAACTTGATGCGATCGTTGAGAATGTCGCGCTCCCGATCGCGGGTGTCTTGGAGGTTCACACTACTGTTGAGGAATGTCGCCCCAATGCCGTTAGTTTGCAGCGCCTCCACCTGATCTTGCATGAGGGCAATTAGGGGCGATACAACGATCGTTACTCCCGGCTTCAACAACGCTGGCAGTTGGAAGCACAGGGATTTACCACCACCCGTCGGCATAATAATCAACGAGTCGCGATCGTCTAGGGCAGCTTGCACAATCTCACGCTGTCCAGGACGAAAACTGTCATGCCCAAAGTATTCCTTTAGGGCTTTATTTAAGCGATCGGACGTGAGTGTTGATCCCGTTTTTCGTGATCCCATGGTTTCTGATTTGACTTCTTAGCAGGAATGGCGGGGTTGACCAGAACGGTTGTACGACTCAAACACCTTTGAAAATACGGTATCACATTCACTTTGGCGATCGGATAGGGGAGCATCTCAGTTTTGTGGAGGATACGCCAAAACCCCCTCATCCCCCAGCCCCTTCTCCCAAGAGGGGAGAAGGGAGCAAGATCCAAGTCCCTCTCCCCTCCTGGGAGAGGGATTTAGGCTTCGACGTGAGCGCTCAGACGAACGGTGAGGGTTGCAAAAGTGAGATGCTCCCATCGGATAGTTCCTGACATCCAACCCTCTTCCTACCTGTTTGAAGCACCTGTTTGAAACGTTTCTGAATCGGCTAGCCCTTCTTCCTGAACTTACCTCCCTGGGCAGAGATTTAAGGAAAAGACGATCGCTACTTTAAACAATAGAAGCAGATAACAGCGAGGACACACATGGAAACCGTATCTGATAGTAGCCAAAAGAACACTGCTGAGAGCCAAAGTAGTGTTAGTGACTCTGAGCGCTGGGCCTCCATTATTGGCGGGAGCGCTATGGTGCTGATGGGGCTGAGCCAACGATCGCTACGCGGCGCACTGATGTCCATCGCTGGGGGTGGCTTAGCTTACCACGGCGCAAAAGGAGAAAATAGTCTCCAAGACCAAGTGCAGGATGCGATCGGACTCAACAAAAGTATTCGGGTCGAGAGAACTGTAACGATCAACCGGTCTCCTGAAGACCTTTATCGCTTCTGGCACAACTTTGAGAACTTGCCTCATTTCATGAAACACCTGAAGTCGGTCAAAGTTTTGGACGATCGGCGCTCCCACTGGATAGCCAGCGCCCCCCTCGGAGCCAGTGTGGAATGGGATGCCGAAATTGTCAGCGATCAGGAGAATAAATTAATCGCTTGGGCTTCTGTAGCCGATGCTCAAGTGGATAACTCCGGGTTTGTGCGATTTCAGCCCTCCTTCAACGATCGCGGCACCGAGGTCAAAGTCGTGCTGGAATACAATCCCCCCGGTGGCATGTTGACTGCCGCCGTAGCAAAACTGTTTGGGGAAGAACCAGAACAACAAATCCGAGAAGACCTGAACCGATTTAAGCAACTGATGGAAACCGGTGAAATCGCCACGGTGGACGGACAATCCTCTGCCAGAAGGTAAGAACTTCAGGCACTGCGAAGCACAGGAATTGAAAGGAATTCGCTATAAATCCTATCCACAGCCGATACCCAACCCCTTGGCGAGTATCTGAACAGTGCTAGAAGCCTTGCACCCGACCCGTTTTCTTGTACTTCTAAAAAGCTTTGCGCTAATCATTCTGAGGATCAGGAATTAAATAACTTGCAGAAGTTAGAGACTGGGCAAGGGCGAAGCATTCGGGCGAAAACCCTCGAAACTCAATTAGGGCCTTTTGCCGAATGCTAAGTGCAAAGCACACGCTACACGAACGCCCCTACATGTGAACTATTGCATGTTATTAAATCCACGCTCCCAAGGGACTTTGACCTTCAGAACGGAAGGACAAGGGCGACTTTCCCTACCCTACCACCCAATTTAAGGAGACCCTTTTATGAGAGCAGTTTGCTGGCATGGCGCTATGGATGTTCGTGTCGATACAGTGCCCGACCCGACAATTCTTAACCCACGGGATGCCATTATCAAAATCACGTCTACCGCCATTTGTGGGTCTGATTTGCACCTATATGATGGCTTCATTCCCACCATGCAATCCGGTGACATTTTAGGTCACGAGTTTATGGGAGAAATTGTTGAACTAGGCAGTGGAGTGAAAAATCGCCGCATTGGAGAGCGGGTAGTGGTGCCGTTTACGATCGCCTGCGGCAGTTGCTTCTTTTGTAACCGTGACCTCTGGTCGCTGTGTGATAACTCCGTTCCTGATGGTGCCTTAACCGAAAAGCTCTATGGCCATGTTGGTTCAGGACTATTTGGCTACTCCCACCTGTTTGGCGGCTACGCTGGCGGACAAGCTGAGTATGCACGGGTGCCCTTCGCTGATGTGGGCTTACTCCCCATTCCTGATGGACTCACTGATGAACAAGTCCTGTTCTTAACGGATATTTTTCCGACCGGCTATATGGCAGCCGAAAATTGCCACATTCAGCCGGGGGATACTGTTGCGATTTGGGGATGTGGCCCCGTAGGCCAGTTCGCTATCAAAAGTGCCTACATGCTGGGAGCCGGAAAGGTGATTGCGATCGATCGCTTCCCTGACCGCCTGAAAATGGCCAAGGAACAAGGCAAAGCTGAAGTAATCAACTACGAAGAGGTGGACGCGGGGGAAGCCCTGAAGGAAATGACGGGCGGACGTGGCCCAGATGCTTGCATTGACGCAGTGGGTATGGAAGCTCACGGCACCGGGATCGATGCCATCTATGACAAAGCGATGCAGGCTGTGCGAATGGAAACCGATCGCCCCACGGCTCTACGGCAAGCGATCGTCGCGTGTCGCAAAGGAGGCACTGTTTCCATTCCTGGGGTTTATGGAGGTCTGCTCGACAAGATGCCCTTTGGGGCTGCCTTTGCCAAGGGGTTAACGTTTAAGATGGGGCAAACACACGTTCACAAGTACTTAAAGCCATTGCTGGAACACATTCAAAACGGCGACATTGACCCTTCGTTTGTGATCACTCACCAAATGAAGCTAGATGAGGCTCCCCAAGGTTACGAAACCTTCAAACACAAGAAAGATAACTGCATCAAAATTGTCCTAAAACCATAAGGGCAACTTGGCAGAATCTAACCAGTTAGGGGGATGGTTCTGAGTTTTGAGTGCTGCTCAGTTATTTCTACCAGCCTGCAATAGGGGCAATGTGGAGAAGTTCGATCGTCACTGTTAAACTCACAACACCTTAAATCCATAATGAGGCTTCCTTGCGTTAGGAAGCCTTTTTTGTAGTGTAATCTATACTGCCCAAGGGCTTATGGACTAACAAACCATAGTGATTTCTTGCTCACACCTCTAAAAATAAAGTTCAGAAATAAAGTTCTATTTGGGAGCATCTCACTTTTGCAACCCTCACCCTAAATCCCTCTCCCATGTAGCTTGTCATTACCAACATCTATTAAAAAGCTTAGAGAGTGTCTGACAAATGCTTTAGATCTTGCACTTGCCCCCTTTTCATGTATGCCTGAAAGGCTTTAAGGCCCCAATTCTGGGGGAATTCGATCTCAGAACCCCCCAGAATTGGGGGACAGGGGGGCGGTTCGGGCGACAATTTGGGACTTCTAAGAGGTTTAGAATTCACATTTTTGAGAAATCTTCGATTTCTCAAAAATGTTGGTAATGACAAGCATGTAGGGATAGGGACTTGGATCTTGCTCTCCTTCTCCCCTCTTGGGAGAAGGGGCTGGGGGATGAGGGGGTTTTGGCGTATCCTTTACAAAACTAAGATGCTCTCGTTTTATTCTGGCAATCGCACTATAAATGTAGTTCCCGTACCCTCGGAAAGCACATCTGAATCCAAGGCAAAATCTGTCAGGGCCGTCTTTTCAGCCGGGCTAAAAACCTCGATCGCCCCCTGCATTCGCGTGAGTAACTCCTTCACGATCGCCAGCCCTAATCCACTGCCCGTAATTTCACTCGCTGCTTGCACCCCCCGGTAATGCCGCTCAAAAATATGGGGCAAGTCTTGAGCTGGAATCCCAGCCCCCGTATTCGTGATGGCGATCGTCTGCATGACTCGACCCACCTGGGCAGTTGGCTTCTTGACCTGAATAAAAATGTGACCACCAGAAGGCGCATACTTCACCGCATTGTCCAATAGATTGCTCAACACCTCCCGCAGTGCCCCTGGCTCAGCTTGCACCGGAGGTAAATCTGTGGGCAGGAGAGAATTGACGTGAAGTTGCCGCTCTTGAGCGATCGCCACTGCCGAGGTGAGGAGTGGTTCTAAAATGGCGACCGCAGAACAAGGTTCAGTGGGCAAATCAGGCAAATCGGAGGCGGGTCGTAGAGAGAGCAGCGGACGGTTGAAGTCCAGAAATGCAGCTTCAGAATCTGCTTCCAAAGGCATCACCTGCTCCAGTTGTTGGAGCAACTCCCGCATCCGATCGCTTTCCTGCACAATACTGCTAGCTACGCCCCGGTTCCCGTCCTCTGGCAGCAGCCGCTTCAACAACACCTGTCCAAAAGTCCGAATTGCCGTTAGAGGGTTTCGTAGCTGATGAAGTAAATTGTCCAGTAAATCCTGCTGTTGCTCCTGCACCTGCAAGCGGTGGTCCCGCTCCTGTTCCAGCCATTGGGAGCGCTGATCTAAAACACAAGCGATCGACAACGTGGTGGCAACCCGCTCAATCTGCGCCTCCTCACCCCCCGTCCATGGGCGATCGTCCCGTCCTGTCACCAATAGCCCCATCATCACTCCATCGTGAATCAGCGGCATCACCACCTGACGTTGTTGCATCAGGGAAGACGTAGCGGAGTCAGGCTGGGTGGGGTCTGCGTCTGTTGCCCAAGGAGTCAGGGATGATTGGGACTGTTTCGCAACGCTGTCCCCGGCAACGAAGGGTAATTCCCTCGGCGATGGCACCTGCGATCGAAGCTGAGGCAACTGGGTAACGGAATCCCGATCGCTGGGCAGTAATCTCAACCGGGGATTTTCCTCCCAAAACTGCCCCTCTGGGTACATCACCACGGGCACCAAGCGAGCTTCAGCACTTTCCAATCGTTCCTCAGCCAGGTACACAATGCTGCGGGAAGCCCCCAATCCCCCAGTCAGCAATGCTACCTGCGATCGACAAAGCGCAATGAATTCAGAACTGGTGGGCATCAACATAGATAGAAGTAAACGAAGTCCTGGCGTAACGTGTCGATCGCAGAATAACAAACCCAAAACGAATATTGCTGACTTAGGAGCAGTTTGGGCAACCATTCGCCCCTTTTCCCACAACCTCTGAAGCCGCAGTCTCTGGCAAGTTTCTGGATTTTGTAATCCAATAGATGTGAATCGTTAAGGTGTGCCATTCATCCTAAAACGTTTCCACACTAACGTCACATCCTCAATAAAGTAGAAATCGGTCAAACTTCCAGAGTTTAACCTTGTTCTCAGCAGCCCACTTATTGAGAATG
>Ga0163149_10005247_pt1 | contig 13768 bp, 10 predicted proteins | sample OliLakLV19MP5G1_FD_148604 | JGI IMG/M metagenome (GOLD analysis project Ga0163149, IMG submission 148604) | Freshwater microbial mat bacterial communities from Lake Vanda, McMurdo Dry Valleys, Antarctica - Oligotrophic Lake LV.19.MP5.G1 | ecosystem: Environmental > Aquatic > Freshwater > Lake >...
GTCATGACCCTGTTATCGAACGGGGCCGACCCCAATCTGGCCGACGAAAGTGGCAATACGCCGCTGCATTTTGCCGCACTGACGCGCGAAGCCAGTGTCGCGCATTGTTTGTTAGATGCCGGTGCGCGGATGGACGCGATTAATCGCGAGGACATCACCCCGTTGGCGCTGGCCTGCGAGGCCGGTAATTGGGTGGTCGTCGAGTTTTTGATCAAACAAGGGGCGCGTGCCGATGTCGCTGATGCCACGCCGGCTTTGCTGTTTGCCGCCGCGGTAGATGGTGACGATCCGCGCGGCGTCAAACTGCTGTTGAAATCGCGTGCCAAAGTCAATGCTGCTGGGCCCAGCGGGCGCACCGCGTTGATGGTGGCGGCGTTGGCAGACAATGCCGAGATCGCCGAGGCCCTGCTCGCTGCTGGCGCCGACATCGAGACGCGCGACGAAAGTGGGCATAGCGCGCTGTTGGAGGCAGCCCGTGCAGGTGCCAATCGGGTGCTACGGCGCTTGGTTCCCCATCGCCCAGATGCACAGCTCACTGATATTCACGGCCGCAACGCGCTGCATTTGGCCGCCCAAGCACACGGCGCAGATGCCGAAACCTTAAGCCTGCTGCAGGCGCTGGGTTGCCCGCCCAACGCTCTCGATCAATCTGGCGCCAGCGCGGCCGATCTGGCCGCTGCTGCCGGTCGCTGGCCGCTGGTTCGGGTGCTGAACCCCGAGTATGTGTTGCCTAGCACGCACGTCGAAGAGCCTGAGGCCAACGACGCCCAAGCGCCACGTATCGAACCTGATCCGCCCGGTCGATTGCTGGTACGCGCTGCCTTGCAGGGCCGCTTTCCGCTTTACCAGGAACTGCTGCAGATTCCTGGCATCAGTGCTACCGAACTGGCGGAAGCCCTGCAAGTGGCCTTGCCGCATCAAGATCGCCGCTACATTGACGCCTTGCTTGATCACGGCTACGACGCCTTTGCTCGGCCCACGCTTGGGCCCTCGTTGTGGGAGCGCCTGTGCGCAGCGCGGCCTTTAGCCCTGTATGCGCTGGAAGCCTTACTTGAGCGCCTAGAGCGGAACCCGAACAGTGCCGCGGTTTTGCTTCCCGGACTCTGTCAGGTCGATGCACGTGCCGCGGCGGACGACGAGTTACAGCGTTTGCGCGCGCGCGTGTTTGCGATAGGCGGCGACCTGCGCGCCGCCGATCATCGTGGCGTTCCGGCCTTGCATTTGGCGGTTGGCGCCCTGCCCCTGCATTGGATTGAGCAGCTAGTGGCCGCGGGGGTGGATGCCAACGCGCGCGACGTACACGCCCAAAGTGCCCTGATCACCCTCGCCTGGGCGCGCCGCAGTGACGCTTGGCAAGTGGCGCTGCTGCTGATCCGTGCCGGAAGCGACCCGGCACTGCCGGCACGCGACGGCAGCACGCCAGCTGCCATTGCGCGATTGACCGACCAAGCGAATCTTGCCGAATTGCTCGATTGGCCCGCCGGGGCGCACCCCGGTTGTCCGCTAGACGGCAATAGCATTGCCGCGGCTGGCCAGCGTGGCGATTTGGCGACGCTTGATCGGCTATTGAGCTTGGGTCTGGACATTGATGGCTGCGATGCGCAGGGTGCGACCGCGCTGCTGCACGCCGCCGGCACCGGTCAGCTGGAACTATGCAAAGCACTGCTGGAGCGCGGCGCCAACCCGGCGCGCAGGTCGGCTAAAGGCGTCACGCCGCTGGCAGCGGCCATATTGGCCGGCCGCAACAACATCGTTGAATGGTTGTTAGCGCGCGGAGTGCATAGAGAAACCGTGTTGCTGGAGCGGATGACCGCACTGGGGCTGGCCGCCGCATGCTTGCGCTTACCGCTGATCGAGAGTTTATTGGCCGCTGGCGCCGACCCTGAAGGCCGTGCCGCACCCGATTCACCCCTGCAAGCGGCGCTGGTCCAGGTCAAAGATATCAGTCGCCCGGTGATGGCGATTGAAGCGGTCATGACCCGCTTAATCGAAGCCGGCGCCAATCCCGACCAGCCCGACGCCGATGGCCGCGCCGCTTTGCATCGTTTGTTCGGCGCGGGTCGCACCGAACCACCGATGCGCGACGAAGCACGGCTACAACCGCTCGTATTGGCCTTGCTGCTGGGCGGCGCCAATCCCAATCTGCCCGACAAAGAAGGCCGCACTGCCCTGCATTGGGCCTGTAGACATGGTTTGGTGCAATCTGGCGGCACCTTGCTGGAACTCGGCGCCGACCCGCGCGTCGCCGACCATGCACGGCAAATGCCGATTGACTTATTGGCCACCCGCCATCGCATCCATCTAGGCCCGGCCTTACGGCAAGCCGCAGAGGCGTGGAACCGCCAGCGCGGACCGCATCGGTAGGGGTGGTTGTGGGTTGTGGGTTGGTTGTTGTTTTTTGGTTGGTGGTTGGTGGTATTGGTTATTGGTGGCTGGTTCTCATCGCAGCGGCTTTCCTAGAGCCTGCTTGAGCGCGCTCCGCTGCTTTTGGTCATTCTTGCAACAACCAACAACCGGGTGCGAGTCAAACTGATGTGGGCCGCCAAGCGAAGTCATCGCGAGCGCTGTTTTTCAGCCCGACAATGTACGCGGATGAACCCACAAGACTCGTCTTTGCGAGGGAGCCTTAAGCGACCGCGGCAATAAAGGGACGTTCGCCCCAGCCGCCAACGTCCCTGGGTTGCCACGGCCATCGCCGCTGTCGCGTCGAAGACCTCGCAACAACGAATCAATGAGTTACGCGAGTGGATTTTGGAGAGGCAAGAGGCAGGCGCCGCGAGCAGCGGCAATGATCCTCGAACGGTGCGCGCGCCGCGGCAATCCAGGCACGGCGATGGCTCGCCACGGCCTGCCCATGGGCCCTTCGGAGTACGTGTAGTCAGCGCCCGAGCAGGCCTGCGATGGCGGTGCTTTGCAGCCCACATCAGTTTGACTCACGCCTAACAACAACCAACAACCCCAGATGTTAAGCTCTGCGGTTTGCTCACATCCAGGTGACTAGCAGCGCATGTGGCGTCCGAGCTTTGACCAGTTACGCACGAGTTTTTCCGAGGTCGATCTGCGCCGCGGTTTGCGTTATGCGCGCGATGGCCGGGTGCTGTGGCTAGAGCGCAAAGAAGCGGGGCTAGAGCGGGTGCTGACCGGCGAGGTGCGGGGGTCGCGCCGAGCGCCGTATCGGGTGCATGTGCGGGCTTGGTTGCGCGACGAACGCTGGCGCATTGAATCGCACTGCAGTTGCCCAGTGCAGGTGGCCTGCAAACACGCGGTGGCGCTGTTGTTGCAGGCCGGTGGTGTGGAACCTGCACGGATGCAAGCCTTGGCCTTGCCCAGTGGCTTGCTGCGGCAGCCAGTAGATGGGCGGATTGGCTGGGTGATGAGCAGCCTCGGCGCGCAACACTCGCTCGGCGTGCGTTTCGGTCGTTTTGTGGCAACAGCCAGTGGCTGGCGCTTCGACAAACTCAGCGCGAGCACGCTAAAACCGGAGTGGCGCGCAACGCTGAGCGCTGATGGCCTGCATTGTTTGAACGCGGCAGCGGCGGAAAAACCGGTCTGGTTTGAGCAAGAGTACTGGTGGCTGCCCATGCAATCGCAGCGTGATCATTTGTTCAACCTGGCGCAGGAAGGCGCGATCAGCTGGCAGACCGCAGCAAACGTGTTGTCCGTCGCGTCGCCACGGCCGGTCGATTGGTCGTGGGCGCTAGACGCTCGCGGTTGCCAGCAACTCACGGTCAGCGCTGACGGCGCGCACTGTCTGCGTCTGGGTGATAGCTGGGTGTATGTCGATACCGCGCGCCGCCAACTGGGCATTTTGGCGCTCGATTTACCCAGTGACTTGCTGACCGAATTAATCGGTCAACCGGCATTGCCCGCGCGCGCGGTCGAGGCATTTTTGACCCGTTACCGGTCCAGATTGCCCGACCGCTTTCCAAGTCCGCAGCAGATAGACGTTGAGAACGTGCTGGCGCAAGCGCCCAGTCCTATCCTCACGCTGCACCAAAGCGTGGTTGCGCATGAGGCGCGTGGGCGGCGCGGCGCGCGCTTGGTCGCTTTCGCACGATTGTCCTTCCGCTACGGGCCGGCGCGCGTGGGCGAAGCCGATCCGGCCGGCGAACTTTGCGTTTACGATGGTGCCAAGCTGTGCGTGTACAGCCGTGATCGTGGTGTGGAACGGCAACTGGCGACGCGCCTCAAGCAGCTCGGCCTGATTTCCAATCGGCATGCGCACATCGAACACCCGGGCTTGCAGCAAAGTGATTGGGTGATTAACGCCGACGGCGATCCGCAAACGCTCAACGAGTTTTGTTATGTGATGTTGCCACGCTTGCGCAGCGAGGGCTGGCGCCTGGAATACGGTCCGCGTTTCCCGCTGAAGTTGATCGATGCCGAATACCGTTTCTATGGCGAAGTGGAACAGGACGATCTGCACAGTGCGCTGACCGTAGAGCTGGGGATTGAGGTCGACGGTGAACGGATCAATCTTTTGCCCACGCTGCGCGAAGGTCTGCGCGACGGTCGATTCAATGATCTGCCCAGCGCAGCCGATGCCATTGTCGCGCTGATGTTGCCCGGTGAGCGCCGCCTGCCGATCGCCGCAGGTCGCTTGCGCTTCATTCTGGATACGCTGAACGAATTGGGCGAAGCCGGTGCGGTCGATCAGCGCCGGCTGAACTTGCCGCGCGCGCGCGCGGCGGTGCTGATTGAGCTGGAAAACGAGCTGGCGGCCGGCAAACGCATGTGGCCTGGCAGCGGCGCGGTGCGCGAGTTGGCTGAAAAACTCAGCCGTTTTGTGGGCATGCCAGCGACGCCGGTGCCACTGGCGCTAAACGCGCAATTGCGACCGTATCAAGTGGAAGGTTTGTCGTGGTTACGCTTCTTGGGTGAATCGGGTTTGTCGGGCATTTTGGCCGATGATATGGGTTTGGGCAAAACCGTGCAGACCTTGGCCTATCTGGTCGGCGAACAGCAGGCGGGCCGCAGCCAATTTCCGAGTTTGGTGGTCTGTCCGAAGAGCGTGTTGCCCAACTGGGCCGCCGAAGCTGCGCGTTTTGCACCCAGTTTGCGGCAGTTGACTTTGGCCGGCCCCGATCGCAAAAAACATCGCAAATCAGTGGATCAGGCGGATCTGGTGCTGACCACTTATCCGGTTTTGGCACGCGATGCCGAGTTATTGGCCGCACAGCCGTGGAACATCGTGGTGCTGGATGAATCGCAAATGGTCAAAAATCCGGCCACCTTGGCAGCACGCGCAGCGCGCAAACTTAGCGCGCATCAACGCATTTGCCTGACCGGCACGCCGCTGGAAAATCACATGGGAGAGCTGTGGGCGCAATTTGATTTTCTGCTGCCCGGTTTGCTGGGTTCAAAGGCCGATTTCACCCGCAACTTCCGCAAGCCCATCGAAAACGGGCGCGATCAAGAAACCCGTGAACGCTTGCGTCGCCGTATCCGACCGTTTCTGCTGAGGCGCACCAAAGATCAAGTGGTCGCCGATCTGCCGGAAAAAACCGAAGTCACGCGCAGCATTGCCCTCGAAGGCCGCCAACGCGATCTGTATGACACCTTGCGTGCCAGCTACGCCGAGGAAATCCGCGGTTATATCGCCGCGCGCACATTTGATCGCAACCGCATACGCGTGCTGGAAGGCCTGATGCGGCTGCGGCAAATTTGTTGCGATCCGCGGCTGATTGCGCAGGGCCGCGCGCGCGGTGCAAATTCGGCCAAGCTCGACTATCTGATGGACATGCTGCACGAGTTGATCGCCGCCGGCCGGCGCATCCTGGTGTTTAGTCAGTTCACCAGCATGCTGGAACTGATCGAAGCTGAACTGGCCGCTGAGCGCATTCGTTACGTCAAACTCACTGGGCAAACGGATGATCGCGCCACACCGGTGCAACGCTTTCAACGCGGCGAAGTGCCGGTGTTTTTGATCAGTCTGCGCGCCGGCGGATTTGGTTTGAATCTGACCCGCGCCGACACCGTCATTCACTACGATCCCTGGTGGAATCCAGCGGTTGAAGCGCAGGCCACCGACCGCGCGCATCGCATCGGCCAAGACAAACCGGTGTTTGTGTACCGATTGATCGCCAGTGATACCGTGGAAGAACGCATCTTGGCCCTGCAAGCGCGCAAGAAAGAGTTAGCCGACGCGTTGTTTGACGATTCGGGCCAGAGCCTAGCGGCAAGCTTAGGCGCCGATGATTGGTTGGCGTTGTTGGATTGAGCGACTGAGACCCGGCTCCTGTGGGCGCCGAGCGCTGACGCTTTCCCTGTAAAATGGGGGAGACCGATTCGTAGGTCACGTTGGCCGCAGGCCTACGTGACATCGGCGCACCGTCACGTAGCCCTACGGGCAACGTGACCTACGACTTTGAGGTTTGCTGCGCGAATAAGCGCACCGACAGGGGCGACCGGGACTCTCACCAAACGACACGAACAGCGCCCCTATCGCGACGCGAGCTTGCAAGACACTGTTAGTGTAGTGCGCCACTTTGCACACCTTCGAGCCCATGGCCAAACGTCGATCTGCCGCACCGCTGCCGCCTGCCCCAACCGAGCCCACTGCCAACCCGGCAGCCAGTGGCCCGGTTCAGCAAGATCGTTTGTGGATGGACGATGGCTGGACCGCCAAAGTCATCAAGAACGAAGATGACGAAGGTTGGGCGGTAGCGATGACCTTGGATGGCCAAAGCGAGCCGGCCTTGGTTGGCCCGTGGACGATGGGTCGCGATAAGAAAAATCCCAAACCACTGGATTCAGCAGCCTTTGCCACGCTAGTCAAAACGGCGTCGGAAGTGATCCGCCGCCATCAACAACAAGCCTACGCCGACCTGCACAAAAGTACCAAGGTGGCCAGTGGCCGCGGCCGCATCCGTGTCAATTTAGACATCGTGCCGGACGAAGGCAGCCCGTACGCCGAACTCAGCGCAATCGCTGATGACGGCGTAGAACTGGCGCGCATTCGGGTCGCCGCCAACTATCGCTTCAACCACGATATCGCCAGCGCCTGGGTCGCCAGCGGCTACGCCAAACCCAAAGAAGCGGAGTTCTAATGGGCTTTGCCAATTCTAACTAGCGGGTCACCCCTGAGCAGAAGGATATTGGGCGCCTCCTCGGCTTGCCCCGGCGTATCCGCGCTTGCCCTGGGTGGAGCAGGATTGATCTGGCCGGCGCTTCCCGCTTGACGGAGTGGACTCGCAAGGTAGACTCGGGCAAACAGGGGCGTTGGATTTCCAGCCCCTGCAGTGCCGCTGGCCATGTGCAAACTCGCGGTCATAACGCACGACAGTCAGTCGATTCGGGAGTGAGGCAAATGGAAATTCGGCGCGGAGTGGTGGCTGATGCGGGTTGCGACCTGTCCACACAGGATTTTAAGCGCCTGGGCATCGGGGTCTGGCCGATCGAGGTGATTTGTGGCGGCAACACGACCCTGGACCTGCGGGACGATGCTGCGACTGCCGAGTTCTACGCGCATTTCGAGCCGGGTCTGGCGCAGACACACCCAATTTCTGCGGGTGCCGCCCGCGAGCGGCTGCTGGCGCTGACCGAGCACCACGATCACCTGCTGTTTGTCGGCATCGCCGCCTCCCGTTCGCCGGTACTGCAGAGCGCCAAACAGGCCTTCGACAGCCTGCCGCCGGCGCTGAAGTCGGGCCGCAAGGTGCGCAACTTGCCGCCGCTGGCCTTTGCCGCGGTGGACAGCCAGCAGCTGTTTGCCGGTCATGCGCTGGTTGCTGCCCAGGCTGCCGAATGGTTGAAGACTATGGATCTTGCGAGCACCGCGCAGCGGCTGCAGGCCTTCATCCCGACGGTGTACTGCTACAACGTGCCGGCAGACCTTAAAACGGTGCGGGCGCGGGCGCGATTGAAGGGCGATGCCAGCGTTAGCTTCTTTAGCTACGCGCTCGGCACGGCGCTCGACATCAAGCCGATCGTGCTCTGTCATCAGGGCCGTACCGGCCCAGTCGAGCGTATTCGCGGCTTCGAACGCAGCGTTGCCCGAGTAGTCGAGGCAGCCAAGCTGGCGATCGGCGAGGGCTTGCAGGTGCCCTTGATTAGCGTGGTTTACGGTGGCCCGGTGCAGGAATTGCAGCAACTCGCCCCCTTTCGCGATCTGCAGTCCGCTTGCCAGCGTTTCGACGTGCGCATGCTGACATCCACCATGGGCATCACCGGCGTGGCCAATGTCGGCCCGGGCTCGCTGTCGGTCGCCTTCACGGCGACCCGTGCACCGATCGGCAACGTTGATGCCTTAAGTTGAGTTGGGCCACCGACACCGGCAGCCCGAGCAGGATGCGCTAAGCAAAGCGCACCGCATCGTTGGCGAATCGATGCCAGCAGCGTGCTCAGGAACGCTGAACACACAAGGCGCGCTGGTCGGTGGCGTCGCCGATAAGGCCGGAGTAGCGACGGCCACTGTCGAGGTACACGCTCCACGCCTGTAAGGTATCAATGGACTGCTGACTCCAGAACCAAAAACTCGACAATCGAATCAACGGCGTGACCTCGCAGGTACTCGACGAACACGATTGCGTCAGAATGGCGGTCGGGTCATATAAGCCCTGCAACTCCAGCACGGTCGGCAACTCCCATTTCCCGCGCAATCCCGCACAGTAGCCCCGAGCTTGGTTCCAGTTGATATCGCTGCCATTGTCGCGAGCGGCCCAGACCAGCCCGGTCTCTTTGTCACGAACGGTGCCGCGCTTCGCCACAAAACGCACCTGCAAGGCCGCGCGCCGCTTTTCAATCGCGGCTGCTTGCCTTTGCTGTTCTTCCGCCTGCCGTTCTTCCCCTTGCCGGCTCTGCTCTGCAGCCAAGCGCTCCCGCTCCGCTGCCTCGCGCTGCGCAGCCTCACGCGCTGCGCGTTCTACGCTGACGCTAGCGGCCAGCTCCAGCATCACCACGCTCTGGGTGCCGACGGTGGCCGTTTTCACTGTACTCAGGCGCGCGCTGTCAAATTCGGTGCTGGTGCAGTCAACCAGCTGTTCGCCGGGGATGAGCTTGACCGCCTTGACCTGGCCGGCGTTGAGCACGCCCTGGTCCTCACCGTTGATGCTCAATCGACAATCGGCATCTGAGCGGAGCACTAAAGTCGCCATGCGTGCCTGCTCGGCCTGCGCCTGCTTGGCCGCATCCAGCTTACGCTTGGTGGCATCAAGGTTGGCTTCGGGCGCTTGGGCGCCAAGCCCAGAAGCGCCGCCCAAGGTGGCAAAACAGAGGAGCACAGTCCAGCAGAGCTTCATCAACGCACCCACGCAATTAGAAAAACAAAATTCTAACTGACTAATCGCAACACGCGTTAGGCGTACGTTCGCGAGCAAGGTAGAACCGTCGCTCATTCGAAACCATCGCGGAAGATGCCACGGATATCGGGACCGTCACTGGCGACGTTGTTAGCCAAATTCGAATCACTGATCCCGGCTGGCGGCGTCACCGAAACCACGTTGGAGATCGGCAATTCCGGTCCTTGCGTGGGCAGAACGCTGAACGTGAACGTGACGGAGCTGGCGATTGGCAGGTCGACGCGGGTGTCGATGCCACCTATGCCATCGGTCGGGCAATACGCTTGGCCCTGCGCGACACACTGCCAGATGCCGGAAGTGAAATCAGCGGTCAGCGGATCCTTGCCCCTTGCCCCGGCCACGGGCGCAGGCCCGGCATTCGACACGACAATTTGGTAGTCGACCAGATTGGCGCCGTTAACGAATCCGACACCGTTAGTCTTAGGGCTCGTTCGTCAATAACTTGAACTTTTTGCTCGCCGGATTGGGCGCGCTGCCTCGTTGCGAATCGCTTGTGTGGCGCGCCACACCGCGCTCATCGCGCCTCGCATCGCATCCCAATCCGACGGCCAAAAGTCCAAGTTATTTCCTTACGACCCCTTAGTGACGGCGATGTCAGCAACGCTGCCGAACAAACCACGCCCGCAATGGAATTCGGCGATCATGGCCCGACGGACCCAAAGGTACTTACACAGTGAGAATCGAGTCGATCCGACTAAAAAACTTCAAGGTGTTCCGTGATGTGCATCTGAAGAACATTCCAGCCTTCATGGTTGTCGTTGGGGCTAACGGATCCGGGAAGTCCACCCTGTTTGATGTGTTCGGATTCCTGCACGATTGCTTGAAGGGCAACGTTCGACAAGCGTTGGACGCACGCGGACGATTCCGCGAGGTGGTCAGTCGCGATAGCGGCAAGCACAGCATTCTCATCGAGCTTCAGTATCGGATGCACATCACCGATGTGGAGCGGCTAGTCACGTACTCGTTGGAGATCAGCGACCGCGACGGCGCACCCTATGTGAAGCGCGAGATCTTGCGCTACAAACGCGGCCGCAGCGGAAAGCCCTTCCACTTTCTGGACTTCTCAGACGGTTCGGGCTACGCGATCAGCAATGAAGCGGATTTCAATAAACCCGATGAGGAGTTAGAGCGCGAGCAGCAACAGGTCGCGCCGGACACGCTGGCGATCAAGGGGCTGGGTCAGTTCACACGGTTCAAAGCCGCTAACGCATTTCGGCAACTGATCGAATCGTGGCATGTGTCGGATTTCCACATCAACGTCGCCCGTGGCCGCAAGGAAGCGGCAGGGGAATCCGAGCACTTGAGTGAAAGCGGCGATAACCTGCCACGCGTCGCCCAATATTTGTACGAGCAGCACCCAAAGCTATTCAAACGCCTATTGCAGACGATGGTACGCCGAGTACCCGGCATTGCCGAGGTCCAACCCAAGTTGATGGAAGATGGATATCTGACGCTGCGTTTCCGAGACGGGTCTTATAAAACTCCGTTCCTGGATCGATACGTCTCCGACGGCACCATCAAGATGTTCGCCTATTTGGTACTTCTCTACGACCCCAAGCCGCATCCGCTGTTGTGCGTTGAAGAACCGGAAAATCAACTGTATCCGTCACTAATGACTGAACTTGCGGAAGAGTTCAGACTTTATGCGAAAAAGGGTGGGCAAGTCTTTGTCTCAACACATTCGCCGGATTTTTTGAATGCCACGGAACTAGAAGAAGTCTGTTGGCTGGTTAAAAAAGAGGGTCGCACCGAAATTCGACGTGCAAGCGAGGATCCGCAAGTTGCCAAATACATGGCTGAAGGCGACAAAATGGGTTATCTCTGGAAGCAGGGTTTTTTCGAGGGCGCCGACCCACAATGAGCGAATTAGTATTTCTGCTTGAGGAAGCATCGGCAAAAGCCATGCTGGAGCAACTTGTCCCCCGCCTTATTGGAATGGACGTTCCTGCTAGATATATTACATTCGAAGGAAAGCAGGACTTGGAAAAACAGTTGGAGCGCAGGATTCGTGGCTACCACAATCCAAATGCTCGCTTTATTGTGCTCCGTGATTTAGACAGCAACCCGAACTGCAAGAAATTAAAAACCAACCTGCTGGCGAAGGTCAACTCCACGGGCAAGACCGCGCAAATTCTGGTTCGGATTGCCTGTCAGGAACTGGAAGCATTTTTATCTGGGCGACCTAGAAGCCGTAGCGAGCGCATTAAACATAAAGCTGTTGGCCGGCCAACAGAACAAGAAGCGCTTTAGGGATCCCGATAGCATTGTCAATCCGAAGCGCGAATTAAAGACCCTCACGAAAGACGAATACACACAGGTCAGCGGCTCAAGGCTAATTGGCCGGCATCTAAATCTTGATAATACGCGCTCACGCAGTTTTGCTCACCTCGTTAGCGCGATTCGGAAATCGGCATATTCGGACTGAACCCGCGTAGGTTGGCTTCGCGAGTAGAGTGGAACCCGCCGCCATGCTTCACCATGCGTATTCCTCCGGTCGCCGCGCGGGTACGGTTGACCGGGCGGCGGAATCCACGCAACGTGCTTGGCGGTGAAACCGGAAACTGGCGTGGCGTGCGTTCCGCCCTATTGGCTAGGATTTCAGGGTTCTATGGTCATGGGGGTAAAGCGGATAAAACCGGAGATAGAGCGGTCGCGATAGACGCCCATTCGCGCGACTAGGGTGCCCTGCGCATTTCGAATTTGCGTAGGCCAGGGATCGGTCTGTACGGCAGCGAATTTTTTCCATGCGCGTCGCTTTTGGTAGCGTCCACAGCGCGGAGAAGCGTTCGATGATGGACCAGGCGAAAAGTGTGAATATCCACACGCCACCTTCCAAGTGCAGCGCTTGCTGCGCGGTGCGCACAAAGTCGAGATGCAAAGCCCGGCCTTGAACCACGCGTCCCAAGAAGGAAAGCCCGCGTGTCCTTCCATCGACACGTCGTGAATCAGGATCTCCCGAGCCAGATCATCCTGGAAACCTCAGTTGACCGCTTCTCGATAGCTAGCTAGGATTACTGCGGCTCCGGTGGCACGCCACTGGGCAGCACATTGGTGCCGGGATCAACGATCACCGTTTCGTAAGTTCGTCCGGGCGGTGGGCGATCGGTGATATTCCATTGCCCGCGTTCGTCTTTCCACTTGTACAACGGTGGCGACGTGTCGGCACTCGGCCGCTGCGCACGCAGCGCCGCGGGCAGCGTTTCTGGGGCGTAAGTCCACCACGCCCACGCGGCGCCCAGTAGCAAAGCCAGCACCAGCAAGGCCAATGGCCAGCTGATGCCGGTTTGCGCGCGCCGCATGGAATTGCCTACGGCGTTGGTGCTGGCACGCTGGTGCAGCGCTCCAGCATCTCGCGCGTCGCTTTCAGCTGCGGCGCGCGCTCCTCAGCCGTCATTGGCCGACGTTTGCCAGCTTCTTCGATCTCCAACTGCGTGTTGGAGCTCTCCAATAACCGCAAGTTCTTGCGCAATTGTTCACAGCGCGCAATTTCTTCCGGATCGGCAACCGCCGCAACCGGCCCCACCTCAGGCTTGGCGGGCCCTTTGAGCAGCGTCAATTCTTCCGCTGCGGCAGGTGTGTCTGGGCTGGTTGAGTAATGCACGGTGCCGTTCTCATCCACCCATTTGTACATCTTGGTTTGTTTAGGAGGCACTTGGGCAACGGCAAAGTTGCACAAAGCCAGGGAAATCATCAGAAATACAGTCATCAAGCGCATATCGCAGTACTCCAGAAAGACCATCTACGCCCCGCAGTTATACAATGCGCGTCCGCGGCGGTCGCTATCCGCCATCGCAAAGTTGATCGATGAATGAAGTTGAGCCACCAACCAGGCGGCGTCCGCCTGGAATTTACCTGCTGCCCAACCTGCTAACGACCGGCGCGCTGTTTTCTGGCTTCTATGCGATCGTTGCCGCGATCAATGGCCAGTTTGTGCCGGCGGTCACCGCGGTGTTCGTCGCCGCCTTGTTTGATGGCCTGGACGGCCGCGTGGCGCGCATGACCAACACGCAAAGCGAGTTCGGCGTGCAGTACGACAGTCTGTCCGATTTGATCAGTTTTGGCTTAGCACCGGCGCTGGTCGTTTATATGTGGGCCTTGGCCGGATTGCGCGAGTACGGCAATTTCACCGGCAAACTGGGCTGGCTCATCGCTTTTCTTTACACCGCGTGCGCCGCCTTGCGATTGGCGCGCTTCAATACGCAGGTTGGACATAGCGACAAACGTTTTTTCACCGGCCTAGCCAGCCCAGTTTGCCGGTGAAATTGCCGGGCTTTCGTCTGGGCGATGGAGAACTTCGCGCTGATCGGCGGCAATGTGCGGTGGATGGCGCTGCTGCTGACCTCGAGCTTGGCTTTGCTGATGGTCAGCCGCATTCCTTATTACAGCTTCAAGGTGTGGCCCGAAAAAGTCCCTTTCTTCTGGATCTTGGTCGTCGTGATTGCCATCGTCCCGGTCGCCGCGCATCCGCC
>Ga0163149_10005250_pt1 | contig 13764 bp, 9 predicted proteins | sample OliLakLV19MP5G1_FD_148604 | JGI IMG/M metagenome (GOLD analysis project Ga0163149, IMG submission 148604) | Freshwater microbial mat bacterial communities from Lake Vanda, McMurdo Dry Valleys, Antarctica - Oligotrophic Lake LV.19.MP5.G1 | ecosystem: Environmental > Aquatic > Freshwater > Lake >...
AAGGTAGTGTGTCTACTTTCTTGATATTTGCAGCGCATACTCCTTACTCGTTGCCGAAAGCATAGGTCCGTATGGCATTAGATCGATTTATATGAATGATACATTCTGTAAATAAGCCGTATACTACAATCATTCTAGTTATTCGTAAAAGATCTAGTTCAAAATCGCCTTCGCTCATCTCGTAATGCGTCGTAGGACAACAATCACGAATCGTATCGAATTAACGCCACGAAGCAAAAATTGTTTATGTAATCGCTCCTGATTGGAAAACTCTCGAAGTGTCTTTTTTAAAAAAACAACATCGTATGTAACATTTCTACTGGATCCTGAAATAATTATCATATGCTTGTTGAATGGGGAACAATAACGAGCTGCCGGTTTCCGTCTCTGGATCGACTGTCGGCGCTCCGATGCGACTGGGTCATCTACCTCTGGTAATGGGAGTTTTCCGCAATATTCGCATGGGCGACATCATTGACCATGCCATTGGACAGCATGCCAAGAGCGATGTCAGTACTGGTGAATGCGTCGCAACTATCCTTGCAGGCGTATTCTCCGGAGCCCACAGTCTGTGGCGACTACGCGAACGTCTGACGCCTTACGACATGCGTACGGTCATGCAGGATGCGACCTACGATCTGGACAAGTTCAATGAAGAGCGCCTCGCCAAAGGGCTCGACGACATCTATGCTTTTGGCACAGATAAAATAATGACGGCTGTGGCAATCCAGATGATCAAGGCCTACGATATTGGCGTGGACACCTTTAGCTTTGATACGACGTCATTGTCGTTTTTTGGAGCCTATGAACGGGAGGATCCCTGGACCTTGCTCCCCAATATGCCGCCGCCTCCCGTTGTTACGTATGGGCACAGCAAGATTCGCCGGCCCGACTTGAAACAGATCATGTTTGGGATGCTGACATCGCGAGATGGCGGTGTGCCACTGATGGGGAAGGCGCTCGATGGGAACCTGAGTGACAGTCACGCCGCCGCTCAGTTCTTTGGTAGAATTCGCGAATTGGTTGCCGACCCCAGCACCGTCACCTGCGTCGGAGACAGTAAGGCATGGTGCGCACGCGTTATCGCGGTGACATCGAAGGAGCGCATGCGCCTCGTCTCCCGCTTACCCCGCACCCGGAAGTTGCACGCCACCCTGATGGCCGAGGTCTGGAAGCCGGAGCGTGTTGTCGAAGCTTCGCAACGGCCGGGCAAGTCTGCTGATCGCTATGAAATCATGGGATTCGATGCGGTTGAATCATTCGAGTTTGACGAGGCACAGGCCGATGGGTCCGTGACGCAGCGGACTCTGAAAGTACCAGTGCGCGCCGTGCGCGTGTATTCAACCGCGCTGCTGCGCACCAAGATGGCGACGATCGATCGCTTATGCAGTCGTGAAGAGAAGGCCGCGCGCAAGCAGATCCTCGATTGGCAAGATGCCGCGTATGCGTGCCAGACTGATGCTCAGCGTGCCGCTGACCGCCATACGTCACAGGCCGACTACTCCACACTGGACATAACAGCCGTAGTCGTATCCCACAATGGGCCATCAGCGCGAGGTCGCGGACGGCCTCGACAGCGCCCTGAACCGGCATTGGCCGCGACCAAGCACTGGCGCGTGCGCTATACGGCCAAGCCTATCACCAAAGATCAGATCAGCCTGCGACTCCATGAACAAGCCAGCTTCGTTGTCATCCGGACTTGCCATCCCGGTTGGGAGATGACAGACACCGACCTGGTGATGTGCTACAAGGGGCAGTATCAGATTGAGCACGGTTTCAGTTGGTTGAAATCCAACGCTGAAATCAATCCGGTTTTCATCCATACTCCGCACCGCATTGCCGCTCTATGCTGCGTCTATTGTCTTGGATTGATGCTGTGGACCATTATCCAACGCACCGTTCGTGCTAATCTCCGTACCTGGAAGACAGGGTTGCCCTACCACCGCAACAAGCCGTCGGCGAACATCACCACCAGGTTCCTATTTGAGTTATTTCCGTCTGTCTCAACGGTCCCGCTCACCACGAACGGGGTCACCACTGCACACCTAGCGGGATTCACCGACATCCACGATCTGGCGTGCCGGGCAGCGGGGATTCCCCGGGAGGTTTACAAGTCAGTGTGGTGACAATGGGTTATAAATATTCAGCTAGGCACAATGTTTTTATCGGAGAAGCCAGGAGTATGCGTTGGTTGAGACCTGCTTTTTTAATTTGTGTATATTGTAAACCTATCCCCCGCATATCACAAATACCCCTCACGCCGCAACTCGATGGTACATCGTGAGTAGACCAGACCCGCGATGCGCTGTGGATCATCGCGATTGCCGCTACGCTATCTGTTTCAGGTCCATGATCTTGCCAAGGAACTTAATGATTAATGGTCTCATTGGCTGATCATTAACGTGGAGCTCACTCATCACCGAAGAAGTCGGAATCAACCTTTTTTAGTTCATATGTTGTCGCCGTCGTCACGCCGACGTTGAAGTCGATCATCAGGTTCGCCAAGCGCTCACCGTTGATAAGGATGAGTTTGGTTTCCACCTTGCTGGCATACTCATCCGCTTCACGGGTGAAGCTGCTCGTCGTAATGAATACGCCTTTCCGGGCCATCTTCCCATGAAGAGCACCAACGAATTTCTGAACCTCAGGGCGGCCGACTGGATTGGCCCACCGTTTGGCCTGCAAGTAAATGACGTCGAGACCAAGACGGTCCTCCTTGATCACCCCATCAATGCCTTCGTCGCCGCTGCGGCCAATCGCTTGACCGGCATCCTTCAGCGTGCCTCCATATCCCATGGAGACCATCAGACGAACGACTAGTTGCTCAAAAAATTCAGGCGTTCCTGCCTGAACTCGATCGAGTAATTCGGCTGCCAATTCTGAACGCAAACGCTGATAGCTTCGTTCTAGACGTTCTTCGGGAGTCACCGTATCGGCGATCTGCCCGCTGGAAGATTCACCAGCTTCCTCGTCATCGGCGCCTTGGCCATCAGACCTGCTAACCTCATGGAACGCTTTGAAGGCAGGATAATTGTCTTTGAGGTAGCGAACGTTGAATGGCTTGGGGTCTACGCCAAGAGCCTTGCGGCCTTCACCGGTGATTGAGACGAAACCCCGACGAGGAGCCTCTAGCAGGCCGGCCTTTTTCAGGTAGGTACGAGCCCAGCCAACGCGGTTGTGAATCAGGGTCTGGCGCCCACTGGGAAGCAACTGCCGGCGCTCCTCGTCGGTAAGTTTGAACTGATCTGCTAGCGCATCTACCGCTTCACGGCTTTGCAACTCTCCCCGCTGAGACAGGAGTTGAAGCAAGGGGCGGAAGCACGATTGAAAATCGGGGACTGGCATAACGTTTGGACCTGACCTTCAAGATCGTGAGGGATAGAGTCTTGCTGGCAATGGCTGGCAAGGGGGGCTGGATGCCGCTGGATGCCGGTGCCGTGCATGTCGACCCCGCCGTGTGCGCAACACCGGCATGGCACGTCCAGCAGGCGCTGGCACAGCTGTGCCGAGTCGCGGTATAGGGTCAACACCTCATCATCGCTGCCTCAATTGCATGCCATCCTTGGTTGAACGTTTCGCCAACCCAAGAGCCATAGTATTCATGCTTTCAAACGCGAAATCTTCTGATTGGTCAGTCGCGCGGGCGATAATGACCGACTCACAGGACGGATTGATCGTCCTGAACCCCACCGGGATCGTGGAGGCGTGCAATACGGCTGCGGCATACTGGGGGCGGATTCTTTTCGACAGTGAGGTGAGCCCAGGCGCTGACTTCCGCCGCTGGGTTCTGCCAAGTCAGCATATCGCATTCGATGCTGCCCTGAACCAAGTTTGTGCGGGCCAGCGGTTCGAGATCGACACCCGCTTCGTGCTGGCGAACGGCACGGACGTAGAATTTAAGACCATGCTCACTCCGATCGTGGCCTCCAATGGGACGATCCTCGGCATTTTGCATCGGGCAATCCACCGCTCGGCTCAAACCCACAACGAGACCTACATCTCTAGCCGGCATGCCGGTTTCATGGCGATGCTGGATTTGGCCGCTACGCAGCTCGATGGCCTTCTCAGCGTCTGGAATGCCGAGGATCGGTGCGTTGATGTCGTTATCGGATCCTTGGAAGAAACCTGGGGCATCGCCCCTACCGTGAATCCGCGAGACCTATTCCAGGCAGCAGCGGCAGTGATGGAGCCTGCCTATCGCCCAGTACTTCTAGCAGCCGTCGCTGCTCTACCAGCACCCTTCGATATCACCGTCCACATCAACCATGCCCGGAAAGGTCCACGCTGGCTGCACATCTTCACCAAGCCCATCCAAGATGCCGTGCCAGGGCTGGTAGTCGGGCTCACTCGCGATGTCACTGCAGATATAGCCCGTGCTGAATCAGACCGCGAAAAGCAAGAGTATCTGCGGCGAGCCGATCGAATTGCCACGTTGGGATCCCTCAACGCCAGCCTGATCCATGACCTAAAACAATCCCTGAATGGCATCAGTCTGGCCGTCGGCCTGATTGATGAATGGGTGGCACAGCTCCAGCCCATTCTGCAACGGACGATCCAGAGGAAATCGGACCTGTTGGTCAGCGGTTGTTCGCTGGAGGAGATCCACCAGCAATTGCCGATCATCACAAGCGGCATCCAAGACAGCATACGTCACATGGTCGGGCTGCACGCGCAATCGAAGGAATATGCGATAGGAGCTCCAGTCCTGATCGAGAAGGTCTCACTGGACCGTTTGCTCGCGGATGTCGTGAGCCAAGTGCGTCCGTATCTCGACCGCAGCCTTGCACGATGCGTCATTGATTGCGATGCAGCGCTACCCGCCATCTGGACCCAGCGGATCGGAATCGAGCAGATCCTGGTCAACCTGGTGACCAATGCTGCGCAAGCGCTGCTCGGACGGGGCGGAACGATCACTCTCTCTGCCGCGGTTTCGGATCCAGGTGTGATCCTCACGGTGACAGATGATGGCCCAGGCATAGCGCTCGGGGACCAGTATCGTCTGGGCGTCGACTTCTTCACCACTCGTCAGGATGGCAGCGGCTTGGGCTGGGCTATCATCCGACGGGTGTCGAATGATTTGGGCGGCACCGTAGCTATTCACAGTGTTCCGGGAAACGGCACCCGTGTCTGCTGCACCTTGCCTCTGCGTCTGGAGTCTCGACCAAGCGACGTGAGGACAGATACGGTTCCAGACCGTCAGGTGCCCCAATGATGAACCGAATTGCCATCATCGAGGACAATGTCTTGTCCGCCCAGGCAATGGCGGGTGCCGTTCGAGCGATACCTGGCACCGAGGTGCGAATCATCAACCATCCCAACGCGATCAAGGATAAGCTGGAGGATTGGTCTCCGGCTGTGGTCATCCTGGATCTTACCCTGCCAACCAGGTCCGGCGAATCAGTACTGGCCGATCTGCAGGCGGATCATCCCCAGGCTGTGGTGATCGTCGCCACCGCCATCAACGATGCGGCCACCGCGGTACGCCTCCTGCATGCTGGCGCTTTTGATTATCTGGCCAAGCCGCTGGAGCTGGTCGTCGTCCGAGCGGCGGTCGAGCGAGCTCTGCGCTATGCGGCCGTGGTCACCGACCAGCACGCCATCACCGACCGGTTCCTGCGGCAGAACCGTGATACCCATTCCGCCTTCAAGCACCTGATCACCATTGATCCGCACATGAAGGATCTGCTGCGCTATGCCGAAGCCATCGCCTCCTCGCCACGCTCCGTTCTTATCATTGGCGAAACCGGCACCGGCAAGGATCTCATCGCCCGTGGCATCCACGATATCAGCGGACGAAAAGGGCCATTTATCGTCTGCAACCTGGGTGGACTCGATGACACTCTGGTTTCCGACGCCCTTTTCGGCCATCGCAAAGGGTCATTTACCGGCGCCATGACCGATCGGGCCGGCTTGGTCGAAGCCACCCGAGGTGGGACACTGTTTCTGGATGAGATTGGCGACCTCCCGTTGCCAACCCAGATCAAGCTGCTGCGCTTGCTCCAAGATGGCGATTACTTCCGGGTCGGCGACGACCAGCCGCGGCAGGCAGACATCCGGATCGTATCGGCTACCAGTCAAGACCTCGAGCTACGCTTGGCCGATGATCGTTTTCGGCGCGACTTGTATTACCGGCTGGCGACGCACCGGATGCACCTGCCGCCGCTGCGCGAACGGCTGGGCGATCTCACCTTGCTGGTCAGTCACCTCGCGAATCGCGCCGCCAAGGCGACGAGCCGTGAAGTGCCGGTGATATCACCGGAATTTCTCGCCGCCCTCGCCAGGCTGGAACTGCCCGGCAATGTCCGCGAACTGGACACGCTGTTGTCCGACGCCCTGGCCCGAAAGCGGGATGGTGAATGCTGGACAGCCCATGACATCCATCCTGGTTCGTGTCGACGCGGCGCTCCACTTCTTGATCCTGGGCATCTGGTCTGGCCAGCTCTGTTGCCAAGCATGGACCACGCTTTGGAGTCCCTGGTGGAGGAAGCCCTCAATCGCTGCAAGGGGAACCAGACCCAGGCGGCGAAGCTGATTGGCGTCTCCAAGCAGGCGCTTTCGAACCGGAAGCGCCGCTGCAACAGCGAGGAAGTTTGCGTCCCGTTGCGTTAGGTCGACGTCAACCTCAGTTGTCATGCACGACAGTCTTCTACCGCATGGACAAGGCGTGGCACCGTATGAAGTTACCGCTGCTTAGGGCAAACATGTGGTCATCTGCCGACAACAAGCGTTGTCCCGCGGCTATCCGGGGAATATCTCGTAACCTTATGCCTTGATAGTAACTATAATCTGGTTGGCGACTTGGCACGCTGGTTGCATAGGCGTAAGTCCAGTGGCCTCCATTTTAATTATCGAAGATTCCTCCCTCGCCCAGTACGCCACCCTCGTGGCATTGCGGACTGCCGGTTATCAGGTGGACGCGGTAACCACGATCGCAGCAGCCGAGCAGGCCCTGAGCCGATACACCCCGGATGTGTGCCTGCTTGATCTCATCCTGACTGATAGCTTCTGGCGGTTGACGTGTGATCGGATCGGGCGTCTCGCCAACCGGCCTCCGATCATCGTCATCACCAGCGACTCGCATATTGCCGAGTTGCTGCAGTACCGCGCCCAGGTGCTGCGCAAACCCATCACCATTCAGCTACTTCTTTTCACAGTGCAGGCTGTGGTCAGCCGGATCCAACCCGCTCCTGCCTGATCCCAGCGTCGAAACCCGAACCGGAGCCTACAATGGCCAAGCTTCTTCCCCACCTACCAACTTTGAGAAACAGGACATGTAGATGCATATCCTTATAGCCGACGATGATCATGCCTGTCTGATGACGTTGCGGTTCATGCTGGAGCACCTTGGCCATACCGTGAAAGAGGCCAGTAACGGGCAAGAACTGTTGGATGCCTTTACACGAGCATCAAGAGAACACGACGCCGTCATTGCGGACTGCATGATGCCGGCCATGAACGGACTGGAGGCGATCAGAGAGATCAAGAAAATCAGCAAGATACCCTGCGTTATTTTGACGGCATTGGACCACGGCACCACGATTTTCGACAGCAATGGAAAGTATGTGGCCTGGACGAATGCCGACTTCTATTTGGGGAAGCCACTGACCATATGTGCTTTGAAAGAAACCGTCCGGAACATTCATGAAACACATGCACGCACGATCTCACCGAGGTCACGGCGGGCATCAGGGAGAACACGCGCGGTGGGACAGGTAAGGCATAACACGGGAGTGCATTCATGACATCACCATCGCAGATGGAGTCCGAGCGGAAATAAAACGTCAATGGGCGAGGCTTGGGATGGCCATGATTTTTGCACCATAGTCTCGCCGCTCGCCGCTCGCCGCTCGCCGCTCGCCGCTCGCCGTTTACCGTTCACCGTTCACCGTTCGCCGTTCGCCGTTCACCGCTCGCCGTTCACCGTTCACCGTGCATCATTCATCATTCATCATTCTCCAAAGCGCCAGTGCTCGAAAGACAGGATGCGACCATGACGTGGTATGGAACGACTCACCCGGCGTGGCTGCGGTATTCCGTCACCATACTGATCATCGCTATCGCCGCCGTGATCCGGTTTGTGTACTTCGCCGATTTGGGACGAGGCAGCCCCTACCTGACGTTCTACCCCCTGGTGGTGATCGCGGCCTTATACGGGGGATTGCTGCCCGGTGTGCTGGCTTCCATCGTCTCGGTGCTCCTGTCGTTCTACTGGGTACAGCTAGGTTCAATGTCCCCGGCCGAAACGCTGTCCATGGTGGTATTCCTGTTCAGTTGCACGCTGATATCATTCATCTGCGAGTCGATGCGCCGTTCCCAAGCGTATGTGAAACAAGCTCACGATGGACTCCGGAATGAGATCGCTGAGCGCAGGAAATTTGAGACATTGGCATTACAGGGCGAGGAGAAATACCGTAAAATCATCGAGATGACGCATACTGGTTTCCTCATCCTTGATGATCAGGGGCTGGTCCTTGAAGCGAACGCCGAATATGTCCGCCTCACCGGGCGCCGCGATCTCGGCGAGATCCTGGGGAAGTCCGTGCTCGAGTGGACGGCGCTGCATGACACCGAGCAGAACCGGCAGGCCATGGCCCAGTGTCTCAATGGTGGGCATATCCAGGGATTACAGATCGATTACATCGACGCGGACGGTCGGATTACGCCAGTCGAGATCGATGCCACGAAAGAGGGTGCAGGTGATACGTTGCGGATTATGTCACTGTGTCGGGACGCCACCGAGCGCCGGCGGCGGGAGTCCGAGGCTCGAATGCGTGCTGACATCATTAAGTACAAGCTGATCAATGATGAATTGCGGGACAGCCAGCGGCGCTTGGCGTTGGCTACTGGATCCGCTAAGATCGGCATCTGGGATTGGGATGTCCTCGCCAATAGCATGACTTGGGATGCGCAGATGTTTGCGCTGTACGGCGTTTCTGAAACTCCAGGTCCTGTTGGCGTTGAGATCTGGGAGAAGGGATTGCACCCCGATGACAAGATGTTTGCCTGGGACGCCTGCCAGGCGGCATTACGCGGCGATAAGGAGTACGACATCGAGTTTCGGGTCCAACATCCCGTTGGCCAAGTGCGTCATATCAAGGCGAACGGCTTGGTGCTGCGGGGCGAGAACGGGATTCCGGTCCGCATGATCGGCGTCAACTTCGACATCACGGAGCGCACGTTGGCCGAAGAAGAACTCCACTTCCGCGCTCTGCTCCTCGATAGCGTCCAGGACGCCATGCTGTGCATCGACGAACACGGGACGATCATCACGGTGAATCAGGCGATGCTCCGAGACACCGGATATGCGCTGAAGGAATTCGTCGGGCAGCATGTCGGCATGTTGTACCCGTCGGAGGATGCAGCCGTGGCGACGCAACGGACACAGGACATCATCACGCAGGGCTCGGCCACCTTCAACGTTACCCACATCCGCAAAGATGGCTCGACCTATCCGGTCGAGGTGTTCGCCAGATCAGCGATCATTCATGGCAAGTTGTTCATCATCGCCGTGGGCCGCGACATTTCCGATCGGATCGTCGTAGAGAACGCCCTACGCGCGGCCAAGGAGCAGGCCGAGAGTGCCAACCTCGCCAAGTCGCACTTCTTAGCGACAATGAGCCACGAAATCCGCACCCCGCTCAGCGGTGTGATTGGCATGGCCGACATGCTCCAGGAGACCAACTTGTCGCCCGATCAGACGACGATGGTCAAGATCGTCCAGGACTGCGGCAACAGCCTGCTCTCGGTAATCGGCGATGTCCTCGATCTCGCCCAGATCGAGTCCGGCGCTTTCGCTCTGGTGCCTAAGGAACTAGATGTCCGCATCCTAACCGGCGAGATCCAGGGGATGTTCACGGCAACCACCAAGACCAAGGGCCTGCGCTTGGCGGTCAGCGTCGATCCGTCGGTCCCGACGCGGCTGCAGGGCGATACAGTCCGCTTGCGCCAGGTGCTGCTCAACTTACTCGGCAATGCCGTCAAATTCACCGAGCACGGCGAAGTCGCCGTGACGGTGACAGTGACGGGATCCAGTCTCTGCCCTGATTGTACAACCGTGGTCTGGGAGGTTCAGGATACCGGGCCGGGTATCCCCGCCGAGTACCTGCCGCACCTCTTCGAGCCCTTCACCCAGGCCGACAGTTCCATGACGCGCAAGTATGGAGGCACCGGTCTGGGACTGGCGATCACCAAACGTTTGACCGACTTGATGGGCGGGACGATTTGCGTCGAGACCGAGATTGGCGGGGGCACCTGTTTCCGCTTCGCTGTACCTCTGAAGAACCTCGCCGAAGTGAAGGCCCCTGTTGCTGCGTGTGGCGGGAAAGTCGCCACGGGGGCCGGTAGCCGTCAGCTGTCAGTGCTGGTCGTCGAGGATGATTCGATCAGCCAGATCACCCTCGACCTGATGCTGACCGAATTGGGCTGCTCGCACTTACTAGCCAAGGATGGCAATGAGGCGATAGCCGCTGTCGCCGCCGGCACCTTCGACTTGGTACTGATGGACTGCCAGATGCCGGAATGCGATGGCTACTCTGCCACTCGCACCATCCGCGCCAACGCGGCACCCGAAGCCCGACGGCTGCCGATAATCGCCCTGACCGCCAACGTTTTTATCGAGGACTGTAAGCGCTGCAGCGAGGCCGGCATGGACGACTTCCTAGCCAAACCGTGTACTTTAGATTCCTTGCGGAAATGCTTACACAGTTGGGTAGTGAATAACCAAGACAGTCCCGACACCAGAGCGACCCTTGAACTGTGATTCCCTCTGCAAACTGGCCACCGTACTCTCCCGCCTGCCTCCCGCAGCCGCAGGCGACTACCTCGCCGCAGTCGACTTGCTCCGGCAGGCCGTCGATGCCGCGCTGCAGGCCCGTCCTGACCTCCCGGCGCTGATCGGCACCGAAGGCACCGATGGCATCGAGGCGATGGACGCCAATCACGTCAACCACGCCCGTTTCATGACTTCCGTCTTCGCCCAACGGGACGCCGCTCCGCTCATAGATACCATGATTTATATCTACAGCAGCTACATCAGCAGGGGTTTCTCGCCGAATTACTTCCACATTGAACTGGAGTGCTGGGCCGAAGCGGTGACGGCCCATGTACCCCTGGGCTCGGCAGGCGCCATCGGCGACGTCTACCGAACGATGATCGACTGCTACCCGGCCTTGGTCTCCCAAGCGGCCCAAGAACCTGAGGGTAACTCGGAGGTTGCCCTTGATGACCGTGCTCGTCGCTTGCTTGAAGCGTTGCTCGCACTGGATGCGGGCGCCTCGCTCGCTCATGCCCGTGGCGAAATCGCCGGACCAGAGGCTATTTCTGGCTATTGGACCCAGGTGATGGCTCCAGCACTGCATGAGCTCGGGCGACGCTGGGAGCGGGGGTTGGTCAGCGTTGGTCAGAAGCACCTTGCCACCGCCATCGCCCAGCAACTGATGACGGTATTCTATCCCATGATTCTTGGCCACCCTCGTCCCCGACGCGGGTGCCTGGTGCTGACCGTCTCTCCTGGTGAACTGCATGAGGTCGGACCGCGCATGGTCGCCGACTGCCTAGAACTGGACGGCTGGAATGTCATCTACACCGGCGCCAGCATGCCCACCGATGGCATCGCCGCACTGCTGCATCAGCACGGCGTCAACGTCTTGGCCGTCGGGACCACCATGTACTTTAACATCCCGCAGACCGAACGGTTGATCGCCCAGGTTCGTCACCAACTGGGCCGCCCCCTCACCGTGATTGTCGGTGGCCGGGCCTTTGCTGGCAACAGCCCCTGGAGCTCCATTGGTGCGGACCTGTTTGCGCCCGATGCCAACACGGCGGTCGCCATGCTCCGCCACCACGCGACGTGAGTACCGCACCGGCACCTGTCGTCCCCGGCTCACTCCTGAGCCACCTGGCGGGACAGGAACATGTGCTTGCCGGAGGCAGCACCGTGTTGCTCGCCCGCCTGGATGCCCATGGCGTCGTCCACGATGCGAACGCGGCCTGCGCCAAGGCAGGTGCAGGGCTCTGGACAGAGCAGGTTCGCGAACGCCGTCTAGCCGACCTCCTGACCGAGGGAGGTCGCTCTCGCTGGGCCGAGTTGCTGGCAGCCGCATCCGCTGGATCGCCTGGTCAGGACGTGTTCCATCTGAGTTCCTCCAACGGTGCTTTGCCATGTTCCTACCGCGTCTGGGTGCTACCTCTGCTTCAGGGAGCGGTCCTCTTCTACGCCGAACCCCTGTCGCCACTGGATGACCGCCAAGCCGAAGAGTACGCCCGGATGATCAATGAGATATCCGTCCTTGCCCGACAGACGCAAAAGCTGCTGGGCGAATCCCGAACCATCGCTGAAGCACGAGCGGAACTGATCACTTATATTGCGCACGAGATCCGCGGTCCTTTGGGCGGGGTCGAGTTCCTGGCAACAGTCATCGCGGATGACCCGCAGGTCCCAGCGTCAGCACGAAACTACGCCGACATCATGTCGACGGCCAGTACAGGGCTCTTGGCTCTGTTGACGACCCTCTTGGACCATTCCCGCCTCGATGCGGGTCGCTTGGTTCTTGAGTCACGGCCGGTAGACATGCGAAGAATCATCGCTGATGGGATCGGTCTGGTCGGTGGACAACTGAAAGGCAAGCCGGTTGGATTGGCGAGTTACATCGACCCGGCCTTGCCCACATCGTTACTCGGGGATCCGACCCGGCTGGGCCAAGTGCTGGCGAATCTGCTTGGGAATGCGGCTAAGTTCATCAAGCAAGGCGAGATCAGGGTAACGGTCACGGTCGAGGATTTAACCCGTGACAGCGTACGTATCAGACTCGACGTGAACGACAGTGGTCCAGGCATCCCTCCCCATATCCAAGCTCAGTTATTTCGGCCATACATCCAAGCAGACCCCAGCATCCAGCGGCAACATGGGGGAAGTGGACTGGGTTTGTCGCTGTGCAAGCGATTGGCTGAGGTCATGGGTGGCAGCATTGGCATGACGAGCCAAGTCGGCGTGGGGACCACGATATCCATGATCGTAACTCTGGCGCAAGCCGAGGTGAAGGACGACGCGAGTAACCGACTGCGATGAAGCTGCCCTGGGACACCGGTCATCACCTTGATCAAGCGGACGACCGTTGGCCGTATGGCACAAATAGTGTTCCGCGCTGTAGCGAGTGGGTCGATACTAACGGCTTAATACGCTGATTGTAGAATGCAATCATGCTAAAGATATGTATAATTGCAATTGGTTTACTAAGTGTTGTTTCATGTGGTAGAGAACTTAGGAATAACCCGTGACTATCTTATGTCTGAAATTGTGATTGATCGTTACGGTAGGACTTTCTAAACCGTAGATCTCGTCTTGGTTGAAACCTGCTTTTTTTTTAATTTGTGTATATTGTTAAGCGGTCCTCCGCATATCACAAATACCCCTCACGCCGCAACTCGATGGTACATCGTGAGTAGACCGCCCAGCCGATCCTTCCTGACGATCGCGCCGTTACGGTTCGCCAGCACGGCATGGGCGCGTAGGATGTTGCGCATGCTACTCTCGGACACGGCGATGCCGATGACGGCGAGTCGCCGAACGATGCCGGGCGATCCGACGCGGGGATTCTCCTGCGCAATGCGCAAGATGGCCTGCGCCGTCTCGATCGGCAGCGGGGCGTGCCCCAATGGCGTTGAGTTAAGCTCAAGCATCACAGGCGTCTTGCATAAGGGTGCAGCGGGACGCGGGGAAAACTTCGTCCGGGCCGTCGCCGCAACAGCCATCGGCACATGCAGAGG
>Ga0163149_10005251_pt1 | contig 13764 bp, 10 predicted proteins | sample OliLakLV19MP5G1_FD_148604 | JGI IMG/M metagenome (GOLD analysis project Ga0163149, IMG submission 148604) | Freshwater microbial mat bacterial communities from Lake Vanda, McMurdo Dry Valleys, Antarctica - Oligotrophic Lake LV.19.MP5.G1 | ecosystem: Environmental > Aquatic > Freshwater > Lake >...
GCAAGGAGCGAAGCCCTGGGGCGTTCCGGATCCCCAAAAAGGCTGCAAACATGAGAAGTGATGACTTGAAAGTCGAAATGAAGTTTGATCAATGATTGCAACATGAATGTGACACATACTCACCCCGCTGTCCATTGACCGAACCAGCACTAACGAGAAAAATCAAGGCGGCGAGCTTGGCGAGCAACATTTTTGCAAAGAATCTTTCCGGATCAACGAAAAGTAACAACAAGCTGGTTTCTGTTGGTTGTTTTGTTGAATTGTGAGACTACGCAAATTCAAAACCTTCATTTTTTGGCGCATCCTGAGCCCGCCTTGTCGAGACCCTCACACCCGCCTCTCAACTTAGCCTGGGCTACCAATTAGATACCGGTACTGTGTGTTCCATCACGCAAGGGATACCAAATCAATAAGTATCTTCTTCTCCTAAATCAAAAGCAAGACTGGAGGAACATTGGTTCTGCAAAAAGAGACATTCAAATCGCGACAAGCCGGCAACGATGTGCTTAGCGACGGATCTTGAAATCCCCAATTTCTGATGTCAGCCCCCACCACCGCCAACAGCCTATAAAAGGCCAAGGCCATAAGAAGCAGTAGATAGGTAATGCGGCCATTGTCAATTATTGGACAGGAATGTAAATAGTAAGCTAGAGCGACAACAACAGTAACAAAGTACTAACTGCATGGTGGTAGATAGGTTCTTAGATATGTTGATTTTCAGACCCATTTTGAAAGCTCTGTTCGAGACTCTCTCGATTCAAAAGATCACGCAGTTCTGATCGGCTTTTCTGAACGAAGGAAAAAAGAATGGTGAACCTGTAAGCTAGTTGCAGTTTCACCCTTTCATGGACCCGGTGTTATATCAGCTGTGCTGTTCTCTCATCTCTCATTTAACTTTGTAGCTAGTTAGTTAGACGAGCAAGAGAGGTCTTTGATCGACCGAGCCACCATTTTGATATGTAGCTATATTGTGGTCCATTTATCTGGAACTGTCATGAAGTAACGTTCCATAGCGTTGGTAAACCTCGCCTTGTAGAGAGGAGGCTGAATGATTGTTGGCGCTTCACTGCCAACAACCATTGGCAGACTCTTGCCTACACGTTCCATTTGCTTCAAAATGTCGTATTGCCTCATGAAATCAATGATACCAACTACTAGTTCCATCTTTTCCTCATCTATGCCGACAAGAATGGAATAATCCAAAACGTTGATGATGGAAAGAAAGAGTGTGTCCTGCCATTGCAAACAACAGGTGCAGCATGATGAGACGTAAGCGGGTTGTAGTAAAGTCGGCGCGAATCATGAACGAGGAGACAAATATCAATAGTTCAACTGACAAGTGAAGAAAAGACCTGTACTCACATTTTGAATGCTCATATGAAAAAGAGATTTAGCTCTATCATTCAACGGCATGGGTCTCCCTCGTGTAAACTCTAGGAAGTCGCCATCAAGCTGCGTCCCGGATGCGCCCTTCGAGCTGTTTGACTGCGCGTCGTCGGGCTCGCCTCGCTCAGATCCAGCAGTTTTATCAAGGCTGCGAATACCACTGTCAGCATCCGACGAATACTTAGAGTTTCCCGCAGCAGACGCAGTGTCTGGGGGAAGCGGTGGAGTTTCTGATCTGAAATCTTCTTTAGAGCTTTGAACTTGGGCTGCAAAGCGGCCGCGCAAGGAGCCTTTCAGATCAAAGACTCGGCTAATTTTACGGTTGTAAAAAATGTTCTGAAGAGAAAGAAAGGAATAAGTTGGCGCCATGCTCCTTAACATTTATTGAGACAAAACGACAACATTGCCCTACCTGCATCACGGCAACCTGCTCCATGCTTCTCTTGCCGGTTTCCCGATTATGGTACCCAATCTGGAATAAGCGTCAAAACATGTTAGAACTTCTATGCAAGGGAAAACCAGGGCCGCAATCATAGAGCTAAGGAATAACACACATACCTGATAAACGCCAACAATTTTGCACAGTACCGTGGGCCTGTCAATAAGCAGACAACAATCCATGCAAGATGGATGAGACACGTGAATCCACCAGAACTGGGCCAAAAAGACAACAAACCAAGAGACTCACAGGCCATGGAAGAAGGCTTTACTCAGGTATTCGAAATACGCTGGAGCGCAGTCCAAAAACATCTGGAGTTCCGTTCGGGAGATGCATTTGATCACAAATCGGTCATCTGAAGTTCGGGCAAAACTTGCCCCGCTCTTTCCTCCGCTAGCTGCCCACGAAAAGGCCGACGACAAGCTTTGTATGTAACCCTGATCAACATCCATGCTGACCTGGCTGTCAAGTTTGCTTGCCCCAGAAGCCCCATCCTTTTTGTTCAGGGATTGAGAAAGAAATACCTGTCGGACGGCATGGAATTGCGTGGCCCAATAAGTAGTGCACACAAATTTGCACGTGACGGATCCGCTCGTGTTGTAATCTCTAAAAGTGTGCTTTATGTGAGATTTGTTGCGGACAAGCATGCGCTGCTCGATACTCTTTTTCTCGTCCATTGCCGCCCCGTGCGCTGGCAGCTGTGCCCCTGTTGATGGATCGCCAGAGCGAGGATCGATTGGACGCCCGCTTTCGTCGACCTCAGTCCCGACATTTTCCATTTTTGAAAAGCTCTTGAACTGCCTTCCATACTCAGAGGACGCCAACGAATAAGCAATAACAGTACAAAGCTGTTCGTCGACTACAGGAACGACAATCCCGTTCACTCCAGGCTCGAGCCTTGGCCTGCCGTCCTTGAATATGCCCAGGTCAACAACATAAGGATCTGATTCTCTTCCACCTCTGTTGAAGAAACGAGAAATAGCGGATTTGACTGCTCCGCCCGGGGTAACTCGTGGCTGAGAACTACTCGTGGCCTCGTGATCAAAGTGTGAGCTTTCAAACGACCTTTGAGTCCCAAGTGTCTTCTGCAATTGTCCCCGTGGGGCATACGGCGTACTGCTCCCCATAGATTTGGAGTTATTGAGGCGCCTTCGGGAGGCCAGAACATCGGCATCGACGCCATCAGCAAAGTCGATGCTTACATCAACGACGTCCTCGAAGTCATCGTCGTATTCCTCTTCTTGTTTGCCGGGGATCGTAGGCAACACTGTGGTTATATCGGTAACATTGTAGCGAGAGTAAACTTCGTTGAGCTGGCGTAGCCGTCTCATGGCGTCCACAAGTTCTTCTGTTCCGGTAAGGGGCCCGTTCGGCCCGATCACGCCATCTCCTCGAATCGATCCAGAGGCTGCAAGCTTCTTCATTGCAATTATCGCTTGGCCGGTAGCCGACAATCGTTCGTTCCAAGCCATAGTCAGCATGAATAGGTACCGCCGCGAAAACCATGGGAACCGAAAGAGAGCTTCGTTGACGACTCCTTCGCCATCTCGACGGCATTTGTCCGATACGCTTGCAATTTTCTCCTGCAACGTCAAGGCCGCGTGGTCCACTTCAGATCCTATTCGGTTCAGCTCGTGAAGAACCGTTTGCAAGTGTTCCGGGCGATTTGCTGCTGATCCAAATAGAGAGCGCGCTTCTCTTGCGACCTTGTCAATGTGCTTATCAAATTTTACAAACAGTTTGGAAGATGAATGGGAAATCCTTTCCAGTTCCACTAACGATTCTTTTCGGTGGTAGGACACATCAATTGGCAAAGTCTTTCGCACAAATACGCCTAGAGGACGTACACGCTCGTATGAAAATCGAGCCGCCAGCTTTCCACAGCCAAAGTAGAGCAGAGTTGATGCTTGCATGGGACAAGAACAGTTGTATTCTGCAGAATTCATGATGGAATCGCGATTGTAGAAAAACACCTCCAAGAACTTGCCGAACGAAAACTTCCAGGTGTTCTCGCTGATGTATACCAGTGGTGTGACGACCTTTGCACAATTCTTACAGTAAGTCCATGTAGCTATAGGACTGTCCGTGTCGTCGTTGTCCGCAGCCCCTTCGTCAGAAGAATCGACTCCATTTCGTTTCGCTTCTGACGGAGGAGGAGGCAGGGGCCCGTCCATGTGTTCTACCGTGATTTTAATAACTCCATCTTTGTGAACGAACAGTAGGGAATGGTCGTCCACTGACTTCTTGCAAGCTGTGGGAGATTCATGGAACGATTGGAACGGCAGTTAGATAAAGCCTACAAAAAGAATGATGAACATCAGAGCATAATGGAAGCAACTCACATGGGTTTTGGCATTTAAGAGACAAATTAAAGCACGAGTCTCTGAGGAATTGCCCCAGCGACACGTCTTGCAGTGAATAGTAGCAGATTCCCTTGACTTCCGCTGGGCAGCACTGGGTTTTCTCTGTCATCCAAACTGAAGTTATCAAGATGGATTGGTGGTCAAAGGCTGTGATCTCCCCAGACAAAGATCGTTGTGCAGACTCGCTCCCGTTCCACGGGCGCACCATCTTCCGACCAGGAGGCGGGACGCCATAGTCAACGCACAAGGATGAGCTAAAATTGTGCTTGGGCTCCAATTTAAAGTCCGGGCGGACACGAGCGCGACGCTCCTTCAAATAGCTCATTTCTAGACGCAAATTGTATGCGACATTCACCAGGAAGCGGAACACACGCTTGACCTGTTTCAAGGCGGTCCGACTGGCTCCTCTGAGGACGACAGTACAACCTAGATGTTTTGGGCACCCCTCTAACATAATATAGGTTTGCGCCACGCCTCTCTTCGCCAAGCCACATTTCACCGCCTCCGCACCATCAACAACACCGTCACCCAAGACATTAGCGGCCAATGCAGCTTGTCGCTCGTGGTTGGAAAGCTTCTTTTGCTTCAGTAGTTTACGGATTGATCGTTGATGGCCATTGGTCGCAGTCGAAGTGTCGTTGTAAATGTCAACGTCACTATCCAATGGGTCGATCCAAATCTCGTTGTCCCTGAAGGTTATCAACCGGAAACGATTGCACTTGCCTAGCACGTGGGCACCAAATTGGTTCATGATATGATCCGTACTCGAGATTATTGTTGCCCCAGTCTGGCGAGAGATCCTGCTCATTAATGCCGGCTTGACATGCTGGACGAGCACAACATTGGCCTTCAGGAACAGCTCTAAGGCCCGTCTTGAAACTGACCGTCCAACACAGAGTACATCCGGTTTCAACTTGATGATTCTTCCCACGAGAATTTCAATGTATTTGGATTCTTGTTCCAGCAAAGTGTGCAGGGAGGCGAACCTGTTCTCCGTGCGAGTGAATTCAATACCGCCGGATAGTAACATAATTTTTGGGTTGCGTACTTCTTTGGCCATTCGTTTATGACTCACTTGCTTGCGAAATACAATCCCCGACAGGTACTGAGAGAAATGTAAAACCAATCTTTGCGGTGAGGCGAACCTTGGATAAAAGGATAGATGGCATAATAATATGGTCGACCTGTCACATACCGCACAATCCTGAATGGAGCCACCCGGGATCACAGCAAAATAAAAATGGCAATGCGCCAAATCGAAAATAAGTTCGAGAAGAAAAGCGACGAGAAAGACAAGGAAGAGATGTTGTGCACACAATTTAGAAGCACCTCATCATACCTTTGATCTTGACGTAAGGGCGGATATCCAACAAGTCTCCTGCGTCGAATACACAAAAAGGACGAGCAGTCCAAATAGCACCATTCGTGAGTAAATGGAGGACCGAAATAACACATGCAAGTCATCCACATGACTTATTTCGTATCTCCACTATTATACATACCCTTCTTCACATTGGGTTCCACAGTGGCGCAACATCGCGTCGCCAAAGTCATGAGTTTTTGCAACCACTGTTGTTGAATAATTTCGGCGGCCTGTTGTTTGTGTTGTTTGGCTACCTCCTGCCACAAGAGCGGTGCGTCCTTTTGTAGTAAGGATGATCCCATTTCTTCTAAATGATTGGCCGCGGTCAGCCCCAAATGGCGCGTGGCTTCTTTGGAGGTCATGTCCTTGTTGAAAGCGGCATCTGCCACAGCTGTCTCTGCTGCTGATAGGGACGATGATGACGCAGAGGTCGACTTGGAAGTTTCTACTTTCGCCGGTGCCTCTTCTTGAATGGTCTTTGTCGCCTCCTTCACATTCTTCGGCTCATGCTGACCATCACTTTTGCTACTACTGCTACTATTAATATTTGGTCCAGCACCGGCTACGACAACCACAGCTGTGTTGTTGTCGCCGCTGGCCGATGTTGCACGCCAATGAGTCGATTGTGAGGATAGTTCGCTACTCTGCTCTCGATCAGCCGCTGGTTCCTTGTTTTTCGCGGCACTTTTGGGGGTAGGACTCGTCGTATTACTACTATCCACGGCAGATGTGGCGTCTCTTCGGTCGTGCACTGGTGGATCGGCAGCGCTGCTGTTGTCTTTGGACTTGCGAAGAGCCGCAGGAGAATTTTGAATGGTAAGGGATTTAGTATCTGTAATCACCGGTCGTCCATCAGCTGTACGTGTAATGCCATCTTCTATTTTTTGTCCACCCGTTGCGGTGGCTGAATCATTCGCACCACCACTGCCATTTGTCGCAGTGCCTGTAGCATTTTTAGTAGTATTCGAATTGCTGTTGCTACCATCTGCGCTGTTAGCATTGGCATTTCCACTATCCGTGGAAGACCCAGGTTCCAACCCACCCTTGGCAGTGACTTGTTCGTGGCACATTTGGCAAGTTCGGAGCGTACTGCTGCCCTTTTTCTGCGAGGGCACAAAATAGGCTGAACATGATGCACAAAACACCTGACCACAAAGGCGGCAGTGATGACGGCGTCGGAATACAGTAAAGGGGGTGTCACATGCATAACAATGCTTGCAAAGTTGATCTGGCATCCAGTGTTGTTTGGAATTGTAGAAATCATGGCCATTGGTGCTGTTGTTACTGCTGCTGGTATTGCCATTATTGTTGTTGGGAGTGTTGTTGTTCGACTTTCCACTGACAACAGCATTATTGGCACCGTTGTTATTGGCAAGAACCAGAGCCGACGATTTTTCCTGAGTACTTGCACTACTACTAGCACCGGTGCTGTCTGTAGATTCTTGGTGATGATAATTGCTGTTTTTTCCGTATATCCACTGCTGCTGACGAATTTTCGGTTGCTGTTCCTGTTGGAATTTCTGCGAGGCATCATCTTTTAATGCAACATAGGTATTTCCAGGCGTATTTTTTGGAAGAGTGTATTTGTGGTTATGGCCGCCACCTGTACTTGCATATCCTCCTCGTTTTGGTTCATTGGTCTTTTCTTCTCCTCCCACTGCTTTCCACAAAAATTGCTCATCGAAATCCCAATCAAATGTAATATTATTTTGCACCATAGCATTTTTCTCGTGGCTGCTGTGGTTGTGGTTGTTATTGCTGCTGCCATTATTGTTATTATTGTGAGTGGGAGTAAGCATAGAGGACGGAGATTTGGGTGGCAACGTCGTCAACAGGGACCCTCCAAATCTGGATTCCATCAAGGAAGCTGCAGCTGCTCCCATTGTTCCTGTCCGTGCATCGTCACCACCACCGCCGCCACTACCATCGCGTTCACTGCCACCGCCAGCAGAAGCCTGTTCCTCGGCAGATTGTTGTCGCCAATCATCGGCATCTTGTTGACTCAACTGCATCATTGAAGCATGATTGTGATTTGTCCCGTAGGCTGGAAATTGCGTCAACAATCGATCTGCCAATTCGTCTAAATCTTGTACCTTCTCTTCCAATTCCTTTTCCTCTTCATCACGAATCAAGGAGCTCAAATCTCTGGGATTTCTGGCGGAATTATCCTCCCATCCCCCCCAAAAGTAATTCATCATCATGATTGAAAATTAAGACAAAAAGGAGAACAACTCAATCAATTGTGCTCGCACGTATCTACTCTTTCTGGCGGCACTATAACTAGCTACCTCTGGGGGGCTACGTAGCCTGCAGTGGATAGCTATCTAGCTACTATCGAGTGGAAAGAGAGGTGTGGATTTAGCTGTAGCGTCGTTGCCTCAATTTGGTGTACATCATCGTGAGGCTTCACGGCGTGTCAATTGTACTAGCTACTAGCTAGCTAGCTAGCTAGCTAGCTAGTACTGTATTATTATGGAAAACAATGCTTGCACCCTTTTGCGCGAGCCAGCACTGACTGCTATTTTGCGAGTGGAGCGAGACACAGCCAGTCACGTATCCTTCACCTTAGCCTTGAAGTTGGCCCCATGCATGTAGTCATCCCCCGAAGATGGCCTACCAGTATGGATTTGGTTCTTGCTACTGTAGCAAAAGAAAGTGAGATAGGAAGAGCAAATTCTGGAGATGTTGCTGGTTCAAGTAGATCCAACATCGATCAGTCCAAACAACGTGACGTTTTGGCTCTACTAGAAAGCAAGTATAAAGCCTGCATAGCAGTTCCACGCTTATGGTCCTTTATTCCTACTTTTTTATTTGGTGGCTAGGTAAAGTTACACAAAAACTGTTTATTTTGTTATTATGACAATAGAATACAAATGGTACCGGAATGGACAGATGAATGAAGGTACTGTACTTTTCACTTTAACCTCTTCGTCTCTTGGGAGATAGATCGACATGAAGCCTTTGCATCTGTGACGCTGGCATGGCAATGCCGCCCTTGGCATTACTACCAGTAGTATGGTGCGAATGATATTGCCAATAGAGTGTTAATTGCACCATACCTTTGGTCGGTGTGGCCATGGCCATTGCCACACCACTGGCATATTTGCTTCGCACTGGGAATCCCAATTCGTAAGCAACCATTTCGACACCATCGACCCGAATGGGACGGGAGGGAGCTTTGCTGCTCAATCGATTAGTTTTTAAAACATCCATGGGGTGTCCTTCAAAGATGGCTCGAACATTGGCATCGAGTTGCAAACATTGACATGCTTGTTGATGAGTGGACTCAAAGAACTCTTGGTGTTGTTCAGGGTCGTGTTGCTGTTCTTGTCGACCTTTCATTTTGTTTCGACTTGTCAATGTTGTAGTTGTTGTGGTGGCTTCTGAAAAATCTTTTCTCATGAAATATGGAAGAGAAGGAAACCGACGGGCCATTTTGAGAATCAAATAAGGGAGTGGCAATGGAAGATCTTTGTCGTCATCATCATCAGTGTGTAAAAGGTCTAGATAATCATCCCCCATATCATCCATAGTTGTATCAGTATTCCCACTAAAGGCATTCCAATAAACGTGGTCTTCTTCTACTAGAACTCTGTTGTTGTTCTTTGTACCCATCACCGTCATCAACGGTGGACCCTTGAAGCCTACAGGTTTCCGGCTGGTAGTTTCTTTCTTGTTGCTGCTGTGAAAGGCTGTAGAAGAAACGAGCATGGGTGGATTTGCTTGTGTGCCATTGTATTGGAGTGCTGCTGTATAGGTTCCCCAAACGGCAGTACCTGGGCCTTTCTTCTTCCCCTCCTTGTTATTACTAATCGTAGTAGTATATTTTGGAACCTGGCGAACATCAAAGCCCATCACCCCTGCTGAAAACACACATACCAAAACAACGAGAACCCCTACTACCCGTGTCGCGATTGCGTTTCTTCTTTGTCGTGCGATTGTGACGGATATCCGTCGTCGCCGACTTGCCACTCCAATGGGGTGGTTCAAGGATGGTTTCATTTTTTGCTTTCTTGTGTCCCGGTGTTTGCCAATGCCTTGTCCTGAACCAAGACACCAAGGCCTACATGTACAACTGAACTATTAGCTAGTTGATGGGTGGTAGAATGGTTTCCAGCTTAGCTACTGTAGCTGCTTTTGCTTTCTGCCGCCTGGTATCAACAATAAGATATCGCAGCTTTCCGCGTCGCTCGTTTGGTCGTAAGTGCGGTTGAGCGACAATTTTGACAAGGCGGAGCGCACAGATGCTCGAGATGGCATGGCACTGTAGTGCGCGAGCGACACGTGTTGTTGGGGTCCGGTCCCGCGAGAATCCGTGAATGAACAATAACACGTGTAAATAACTAGTCAATTATGTTGTTTTCATGCAATCTTCTCTATATAGTTTAGCCAGCTATTACCCATGATAGCTGCAGTCGACGGCCTGTTATCCATCGTGGATGGTGTATTAGTGAGGATAGTCAATAGAGAGTTAGATTTTCGAAATTTGAGCTGCGGAGCAACGAACCAAACTGAACGATAACAACATGCTTACTCGTCAATCATCATTCAGCTTGAACGGAGCTTCGGATTGTTTCTGGAAGTATTTCTTGGCTTGTGCTGCTGCTGCTCTTGCTTCCATCCCTGCTGAAACCAATCGATCTAACTCGAGTTGCTTCAGTTTGGTTTTACGGTCAGTTATTGACTCTGGTATTTCGGTTTCTTGCACCTTCCGGAAGAGCAATTCAATCTTGAGGTCCTCGTGGTTCCTAGACTTGACGAGCTTTCCATATGGAATTAATCCAGTAATTGCTGGCTGCAGTTGCTGTGGCTTCATCTGTTGAGCAACGTTTTGGATCTTGAACTTGCCGCCTTGATTGTCTACTCTTGTCTTCTTGGTGTCAATGCGATCCATTTCAAAGTGACCCATCCTTGCAAGTGAATATGCGGTTGTGGCAAACCAGCTGTCATACTCGTTATTAACTTGATCACGGCACAGCTCGACATGTTGCTTCGCCCGGTCAAGAGCAGAGTGAATAATTGACTTGATCTTTCGTGCGTTGGCATCCTTTTCTGCTTTGCCAAGTGGTGTAGCAGACCTGATAATAGCATAACATGATCGCTGTTGCTCTGATCGATCAGTTTGAGATACATGCTTTGCTTCTTTCACAACTGACTCAACAAATTGCGTCTGACAAGCTAAAGGGAGATAGGTTGAATGCATGTCAAGACGAACAGCGCCATGGTCTTCATCTTGATAATCGAAAGAGCGCATGTCGACACCTTGAAGAACAAACTGCGCCGCCTGAATTGCTTCCGGAGTGTAGTCATTGGAGACGTCCAGTTCAAGCCTCCGCTTAAGAAATTTGTGGAATCTTTTTAAGTCAATGATAGCTGGTCTTGCCGGTAATTGGATCTTCCGTGAATCCATGGGTTGGATCTCGCTCCGTGATTACTGCAGCAACAACATTGGCGACTGGAGCCTCGGCAATCAACGATGCCGGCAGCAGTGACGACTTGATCCATCGGTCGAAATGTTTGTAAAGGGACGTTCTTGCGGCAACACCAAACACGTTAAGCTTCTTTAGATGCAGTTCTTTCTTGGTAGGATCACCGCGATTAATCGCCGTATGATAGTCTTTTGATCGATCTCCTGACAGCATATTCTTCAGGTCATAATCCATAAGATAATATCGAGCTGCAATTTGGTGTGATTGGAATCCATTCGCATCAGTTAAATCTTTGCTGCTCTGTAACCAATCAAGATGAACGTTTAAACAGTTCTTGTTGAAGGTTCTTATAAGACACATATCTATAAAGTTCTCTTGATCCTTTAGCATCGAAAATAGATCGGACGCGATGTCGTTCGGAGTACTTCCAGAAGGATATACATTGATGACAGTCTGGCATGCATGAAACAGCTGTAGATAGTAGCCAAAGCAATAAGAAGCACCGCTTCCGACTGTCCACCACCTTGTGAGTATAGGAGCAATCATCTTGTAGAAGATAGTTCCTATGTACTTGTTTAACGATGAAGGATCGCTTTCCGCCGCCGTCTTGAAAGCAGAATGAAAGCCGTGAAGTCGCTTCATGTCTTGCATAAATACATTCTTGTTTGCTGCTTCTTTTTCAGCTCGAGTCATCTTTTTCTTTGCGTTATCTTCTGTTGATGCTGCTATAGGCATTGCTTCAGGAACTGTGGCTGGATCAAAGTCCGCAACAAACTGACTTGACAAATAAAGTATGTGGCGCCACTCCTCTAGATCCAGTGACTCTTGTAGGCGATACACTGAATGAAGCATCTGCATGACATTGACATTATCCAATCCTCCTTCACCAAGGGCCTCTTTAATACCATTGCTGAGCTGTAATTGAAGCCCGTGGATACAGCAGTTGGCAATCAAATAGTTGTGTAACCAACACAGACCGAGGGCTTTCATTTCTTCGTGCAAACTCTCTAATACACCTCCTCCTCCGCTATCCGTTGACTGTCCAGCCAGTAAATGAGTAGTATCTTCATCATTTGCCTTTAACTTATTCATCGAGGCCTGTATTGCCAATGCACAGGCTTCGGTGGTACCGCCGGAACCATCTATGTCAAGGACTTGAACGTCGAGTCGGCCGGCTGCATTCCAACATGACAAGAGCTTAATGAAATGACTGACACCTCGTTTGTTGCCTTTGTCGCATGACAAATAGATACGTTTTCCCCGGAGTTCCATTCCCATTGATATTGTGTCTCGAGTAGCCTGATGATGGATGTATTTCCGTAACAACCAATCGGAAGGAAATGCTCTGACGAAACTGTCCGTGTTAATTCTCCGAAACAGTCCAGTGTCGTACATGAATGCCATGAAACATAATGGTAACAAGTACTGAGCTGCGGACAGTGCCAGAGCTGGGGCCGACGCCATCGCCAAACCAAAAAGCGTTTGTGAAAAGATTGAATTTGTCGAGAAGCAGGTTGATTCCAATTTGTGGATTATTTTCGCGAGTAAGATGCTGTCATTCTCCCATCGCTTGCAATGATATGCATTAACAATCTTGTGAGTAGCCGGAATCCAATATTCGTACGTCTTTCCATAACTCTGGAATGCATTCAGTTCCATTTTAACGGAGGTTTCCGCGGGAGTAACTGTGGTTGTTGTTGTTGGCAGAGACGGTGTTGTTGTTGTTGTTGTTGTTGTTGTTGTTGTTCGTTCCACGGTCGGCTCAACCAATCGGCTTCGATGAATTTCGTATGCTTTTTCAATGTGCCCTGTGATATTGTTGTAATGCTTTTGCTGACGCGGAGGGACCTTGTCTAGTTTCCAAATTTGTAGGCATTGGTATTCTCGTGTGTTGATCTCGTCTCTTGGTTTAACTTTCTTCGATTCGTCCCATCTTGAACATCCACCACAAAGAAATGATGATGGGATACCATCCAAATCACAACAGTATTTGACCTCCGCAGTAAACTTCCGAAGGCTTGTTCTTGCTCGTTTTGGGGCGGGTGTTTCACCATGGTCATCCTCGAGCCGTCTTGGAGGTAGTGGCGAGATTGAACGACGGGAAACGCGTCTTTTACCACCATTTTGATTCGGTTGAATTACTTGATTATTTGACATAATGATTCGTTCGATAGATAGATCTATCGAAACACGCAGTGTCAGTCAGATCCGTTCCGAGTAGAGCAAGCCAGCTTGTTCCCTTGTGTGTATTGCTTTGACATAGACAAACTGATCGCTTGGAATGATCTTTTGTTATTTTCGTTCCGTCTCAAGTTTCCATACAAAAAGTGAGTCTAGATCTACCGTAGAATCTGTACTAATTTTTCTGTCTGTCCACCGTGAGAACCCTGGAAATTGCCGAAACGGTCATTTTGAAGGACGACACATGAAAAACCACCCGGTCACACATATACTTTCATGCACGACCACCCGGTGGATCATTAATTTTGCACCGTTTTTGCCTATCTCCAACCCTATAATTTGGTTAAACCTCTTGTAAATCTCATCTACGGAAAGCTCTAATTAGACTAGCTAGATGCTGCCCAACCATCGCAATCTTCTAATGCTAACTTCCTTATAGTAGATAGGACCTACACTAGTAATATTGCGATGGTTGGGCAGCTACTAGCTAGTTTAATAAGCAGCTGCTTGTCTTATGAGACACCGTGTATTTAGTGTGCTTAATGATGTTTCGATTTCGGATTTTCCGGAACCCCAAGTACGTACTTGGCTCGCGCACTACAC